>Ga0196971_1000595_pt1 | contig 24494 bp, 22 predicted proteins | sample S1v_1013CmetaG_FD_148660 | JGI IMG/M metagenome (GOLD analysis project Ga0196971, IMG submission 148660) | Soil microbial communities from Anza Borrego desert, Southern California, United States - S1+v_10-13C | ecosystem: Environmental > Terrestrial > Soil > Desert | place: USA: California...
AGCGGAATGACTTTATCTTCATGCATGGCGTATTCGCTCCTCTCAACAGGAATTGATGACCTCGAAGACCATCAAGAATACGCCGCCTACCTCAGCCCCTCATCCACAACTTTCGAGCATAACTCCAAGAAACGAGAGAGCCACGTTCAGTCCCAGGAGGCCCAAAAGGAGCAGCCAGATTCCGAGGTGATGTGGGCGTTTCCTCTCATCCATGGCGGGCGGCCAGATACAGCAGCGGGAATACGAACACCCAGATCAGATCCACCAGATGCCAATACAGTCCGGCAATGATCACCTTGGCTTCGAGTCTCGGAGCCCCGCGGATCGCCAGCATCAGCATTGCCAGAACCACCATGATGCCGATGAAGAGATGAAGGGCGTGAAGGCCGGTCAACGCGAAATAGAAGCTGAAGAACAGCCGGGCCTGCTCGGCATGGGGCTCTGGAAATTCGAAAGGCCGGCCGAATACGGGCGCGAGGTGTTCGCGGAATTCTCGGGAATACTCGATGCCTTTGATGGCCAGAAAAACGGCGCCCAGAAGCGCGGTAACGGCCAACCAGCCGATCAGGGCCTTCCGGTTTCGCGGCAGAACGGCGTCGTCGGCCAAGGTCATGGTCAGGCTGCTGGTCAGAAGAATTGCGGTATTGAGCCCGCCCAGCAGAAGGTCGAGGCGGCTGCTGGCGGCTTCGAAAGCCTCCGGATAGGCTGCCCAGTAAATGATATAGGTCATGAACAGACCGCCGAAAAAGAGGATTTCCGAGGTCAGGAAAATCCACATTCCGAGCGTATCCGCTTCATATTGCTGGCGGAGGCTATCGAACTGCGGGGCGGGCCTCGCCTCAGCCCCGGGCGGCGTCGGAATCACGCTTCGGTAAGCCATAGGCGTAAGGTTCCTCGGTAACGACCGGCAGGTGGTCGAAATTATGCTCGGGCGGCGGCGATGGGGTTTGCCATTCCAGACCCTTAGCTTCCCACGGGTTGGGGCCGGCGACGGGACCCCATCTGAGCGAATAGAGAAGGTAAAACAGGGGCAGCAGATAGCCGAGCGCCAGAACCGGCGCGCCCGCCGACGAAAGCACGTTGAGCAGCTGGAATTCGTCCGGATAGGTGTGATATCGGCGGGGCATTCCGAGATAGCCCAGGACGAATTGCGGGAAAAAGGTCAGGTTGAAGCCGATGAAGATGGTGATCGCGGCGATGCGGCCCCACACGTCCGGGTACATCCGGCCGGTCATCTTGGGCCACCAGAAATGGAGTCCCCCGAAATAGGCCATCACCATCCCGCCCACCATGATGTAGTGAAAATGGGCGATGACGAAATAAGTGTCGTGGAGATGCACGTCCACCGCCGTCGCGGCCACGGTGATCCCGGTCAGCCCGCCGATGGTGAACAGTCCCACGAAGCCTAAGGCATACAGCATGGGCGTTTCGAACGAAACGGAGCCCTTGTAAAGCGTCGCGGCCCAGTTGAACACCTTGATTCCCGAGGGTACGGCGACCATGAAACTGAGCAGCGAAAAAATCACGCCGGCATAGATCGACTCGCCGGCCACGAACAAATGATGACCCCACACCAGGAAACCGATCAATGCGATGGCGAGGAGCGCGAAGGCCATGCCGTCGTAGCCGAAGATATGTTTTCGGGCGAAGCAGGTGATGATTTCGCTCACCACACCCATGCCGGGCAGGATCATGATGTAGACCGCCGGGTGCGAATAGAACCAGAAGAGATGCTGGAACAGTACCGGATCGCCGCCGACTTTCGGGTCGAAAATGCCGATGCCGAAGATCCGCTCCAGAGCGATCAGGAGCAAGGTAATGGCCAGGACCGGCGTCGCCAGCACCATGATGATGGCTGTGGCGTAGTTGGCCCAAACGAATAGGGGCAGGCGCGTCCAATGAAGTCCCGGCGCCCGCATCTTGTGTACGGTGACGATGAAGTTGAGCCCGGTCAGGATGGACGAGAAACCGACGATGATCACCCCGACGACGGCGAGCACCACCTGGCCGTTGGCGAACAGGCTGCTGAAAGGCGTGTAGAAGGTCCAGCCGGTATCCACGCCGCCCGTGATCGCCATGGCCAGCGTGAACGACCCGCCGATGACATACAGATACCAGCTCAGGAGATTCAGCCGCGGGAACGCCACATCCCGCGCCCCGATCATCAGGGGGATCAAGAAATTGCCGAGCGTCGCCGGAATCGACGGGACCAGGAAGAACCACACCATCGCGATGCCGTGGAGGCTGAACAGCCGGTTGTAGGTTTCCGTTTCGACCACATCGGCCGCGGGCGTGGCCAGCTCCAGGCGGATCAGGGTCGCCGCCGCGCCGCCGAAGAAAAAGAATGCCGTGATCGACACGAGATAAAGCCAGGCGATGCGTTTGTGATCGATAGTGGTGAGCCAGGATCTGAAGCTGTAGTCGTGATTGAGATAATGCTTTCGGAGGCTGATGCCGACGGTCGTCATGGGCGGGCGTCCTCGCGGGAAAGGGATTTGATGTATGCGATCAGCTTGGTCAAATCGGATTCGTCCACGCGTCCCCGGAAACTCGGCATGATCGGCTCGTAACCGGCGACCACCTGTTTTTCCGGCGTCAGAATCGAATCGCGGATATAGGTCTCGTCGGCGACCACGGTCTGCCCACCGGTTAGCGGCACCGGTTTTCCGAAGATGCCGGTCAGCGAGGGCGCCGCGACCTTGCTGCCGGCGCCGTGGCAGATGATGCAGCCGAGGCTGGAAAATAGTTTTTCGCCTTGGGCCGGCAACGACTCGGCGCCGCTCTCGCCCGCCAGCCAGGCTTCGTACTCGGCCGGTTCCATCACGATGACCTGGCCGCGCATGCGGGAGTGATCGAGCCCGCAATACTCGGCGCAAAAGAGGTGATAACGGCCGATCCGGCTGGGGGTGAACCAGACCGTTCGGTAGCGCCCTGGCACCAAATCCTGCTTGCTCCGGAAGGCCGGTACGAAAAAACTGTGGATCACGTCCTGGGTCGCCAGGACGACTTTCACGGGCACACCCAAGGGAACGTGGAGTTCGTTGATTTCACGCTGTCCGTTCCGGTGCTGGAATTTCCACATCCATTGCTTGCCGATGGCGTGAATCTCGAGAGCATTCTTGGGGGGACTGGCTTCCTCCACATAAAGGTGAGCGGCCCAGACGAAAATGTCGAGAAAGATCGTCAAAAGCCCAAGGCTCCAGATAATCTCGGTCTTGGTTTCGGGGACATTGGTGGTGCGGTTCACGCGGGCGCCCCGCCGGTAGTAAACGGCGAAGCCGATGATAAGTCCGCTCAGAACCAGGACCATGAGCGCATCCAGCCCAGTCAGGGTAAAGAACAGCGTATCCACCCGCTCGGCCAAGGTGGACGCTTCCGGCAGGAGCGGGGTATCGGAAAGGGCGTTCGTGCCGGCCATGGCATCAGTCTCCGGGATGGCCCGTGCCCGGTTCGTCTTTCCGCTTGGTGCGTTTGACAAGCAAGGCCATGGCGTCCTCGATCGGAATGCGGGCGATGCCGGCATCCCGGTCGATCCACTCGGTACTCCGGAGCAAGCGATCCTCCCGTGCCCGCAAGGCCTGAAGGTCGAGCGCCGGTGCAATCTGAAGCGGCGGTCCGACCTTGGTCGTGGGCTGCGGCGAGGGGGGCAGGGCAGGCGTCGGCTCGATGTGGGCCCAGCTTTTAATCAACAGCCAGGTGCCCGCACTGGCGACGATCACCACCACCAGGAAGATGATCACGGCGGCGATGAGCGCCTTGGTGCTGATGTCGGCTTCGCCTGCTTCGGGCAGCAGACTCGATGGGAGGCCACGGTCCTCTTCAGCCATGGGGTATTCTCTCCGATTCGGATCGGGTCAGGGTTCGCGGCAAGGCCCAGAGAAAGGCCGAAAGCCAGAACCCACCGACCGCGATAAAAGGCAAGGCATCGAGAAGACCGAGCTCTGCCGGGCTCCGGTAAAAGCTCGGCAGCACCAGCCAATAAACATCGAGCGCATTGCCCGCAAGCACCAGCCCCGCGGCCCAGATCAGGCGCTTCGGGTTGCGCTTGAGCGTGCGGAACAGCAGCAGAACGAACGGTAGCGCGCCGCAAATGACGGCCATGACCCAAGCCCACCATTGCCATCCGGCGTTAAGCCGTTGCACATACCAGATGGTCTTGTCGGGCAGGTTTTCCGACCAGATCGTCAAATACTCCTGAAATGTGAGATAGCTCCAGAGCAGCACGAAGGCCAGCAGCAAGCCGCCGAGATCCTGAAACAGCGACGCAGCAGTGCCGACCGTATCGCGGCCGGTAGGTGTCAAAAGACATTTGGCCAGAACAGCGAACGCGAGAGCGGCGACCATGGGATTGACGGCCGAGAGGAATCCGAAGTTGGTCGAGGTCCAGCGGGGTTCCAGCGACATGATCCAATCAATGCCGAATACGGTCACGGTCAGGCCATAGACGATCAGGCCGAGTGCGCTGCGGCGGTTGAGATTGGCCTCGGCGGAACGGCTGCGCCAAAGTTCCAACGCGGACGCAAGTCCTAGCCAAAGCATGAAAACCGCTCCTTCGCGGATCAGGAAGAAGCCCGGCCGCAAATAGGTCGCCTGTCCTCCCGGAATGCCCGGAACCGTCCAATCGGGTCTGGCCCAGGCATAGAGGCGTGCCAACCCGAAGGCCAGAGGCAGGAACAGCACCGCGTTGACCGGCAGAGTGCCCGCGCTGGTCTCGATAACGGGGCGGATGAAGACGCCCCATCGGCCTCCCGTCAAGCGATGAATCATGAGGAGTGCCAGGGAGCCCAATGGCAGTCCGATCCAGAACAGGCAGGCCGGAAGGTAGCTTCGGAAAAAAGCCTCAGGCGCCCACCACAATCTCAACAGGCAAGCGAATAAGGCAATGCCTGCGATGAGCAGAGGCAGAATAGGGCGAATCCGTTGGCGCACGCTTTCCGTCATTTCGCCTCCCGGAGCCTGTCCGCTAGTCCTGCATCCCGAACGTCTTCGCGCGTTGCATTCTGGCTGAGCTGCAAGGCGCGGATGTAGGCGGCGATGGCCCAGCGATCCTCCGGCGCGACCCGGTTGGCGTAGGAAAACATGACCCCGAAGCCCTCGGTGATGACATCGTAGTAATGAAGGTCGGGCGCGTTCCGCAAACGCTCGCTATGGTAGGAGGGCGGCCGAGGAAACCCTCGCTCGGGAATCATGCCCCCTCCGTCGCCGATCCGCCCATGGCAAGGCGCGCAATAAATGTCGTAGCGCTCCCGTCCCCGGTTCAGCACCGCCTCGGTCACCGGCAAAGGAGATCGTTCGGGGCGGGGCTCGAGGATGGCATCGCGCACCACGGTGCCTTCGACGAGAGGACGGGCGGACTGGTCATCGGGAAAAAAGCCGGCCGACTCCAGCGGTTCGTATTTGGGCTGATCGGCCATGTCCCGTTCGCAGCCGCTCAGGAATAATGGCATGAGAATGCCCGGGAAAATCGAGCGGCGGAAGCCGCGCTTACCCGGACTCACGGCCTATCTCCGTCACGGCGACCGGATTCAGGGAATCCAGAAAATGGCGAGTCGAAGCCGGTTCGAACGCGGGATCGCCGGAATCGAGCAAGAGGAAAAACCGGTCCTGACTCGCCCGATCGAAGTCCGCCGCATCGAAAATCGGGTGGTAAGGCCGGGGAAGACCGTTCAGCGCCAGCATCCCGAAGAAGCCCGCGAATGCGGCTTCGAGCACGGTGAACTCGAAGGTCAGCACCGTAAAGGACGGCCAGCTGAAATAAGGCCGTCCGCCCGCATTGAGGGGATAATCGACGGCGGCCAGATAGGCTTGCAGCAGAAACGCCGAGACGCCGCCCAAGATGCCGAACATCAGCATCCAGCGCGGTAGGCGGGATGCCGGCAGATCCAACGCTTCATCGAGGCCCTGAACGGCAAAGGGCGCGTAAGCCTCGATGCGGCGGTAGCCCGCCGTGCGGGCCCGGACGATAGCGTTCAGGAGTTGTTCCGCGGTTCCGAATTCGGCCAGCAACGAAGGATCCGGATTCATAAGCGCTCTCCCAGCTCATGGGCGAGTTTGCGGACCTCGTGCATGGGCACCATGGGCACGAACCGGACGAACAGGAAAAAGAACCAGAGAAACAGCGCGAAGCTGCCGAGCATTGTGGCCCAGTCCCAGACGGTCGGAAAATACAGCCGGAATTGGGAGGGCATCAAACCCTGGCTCAGGATGTTCACCACGATGACGTAACGCTCCAGCCACATGCCGACATTCACCAGAACGGCGATGAGGAGCAGCGCCGGGATGCTGCGCCGGATGCGCGCCGACCAGCACAGTTGCGGTACGACGACGTTGCAGAACAGCATGCCCCAATAGGCGGACGCATAGGGCCCGGTTGCGGTGATGACGGTTTGGCGCCATTCGTCCGCGTCGGTGCCGTACCAGGCCATGAACGCTTCCATGCCGTAGGCATAGCCCATGATCAGCGATGCTGCCAGAAGGATTTTCGCCATGGCGTCGAGATGGCGGAGGGTCACGAAGACGTGCAGCTTGAAGGCCGCTCGCAGGGTGATGGTGATGACGATGACCATGGCGAAGCCGGAAAACATCGCGCCGACCACGAAGTAGGGCGCGAAAATGGTCGAGCGCCAGCCGGGCATGAGCGCGGTCGCAAAGTCGTAGCCGACCACGCTGTGTACCGATACGACCAGCGGCACCGCGAGCGCCGCCAGGATGACATAGGCTTTTTCATAGTGCTTCCAGTGCGCCGCCGACCCGCGCCAACCCAAAGCGAAGGCGCCGTAAATTAGTTGGGCGACGCGACTTCGGGCGCGGTCGCGCAGGGTGGCCAAGTCCGGAAGCAGCCCGGTGTACCAGAACAGAACCGACACGATGATGTACGTGCCGATGGCGAACATGTCCCAGACCAGGGGGCTGCGGAACTGGGGCCACACGCCCATGGTGCTGGGATAGGGCGCTAGCCAATAGAACAGTTCCGGCCGGCCCAGATGCAGAATGGGAAACAAGCCGGCGATGGAGGCCGCGAAGATGGTCATGGCCTCGGCAAACCGGTTGATCGAGGTGCGCCAGGGTTGGCGGGTCAGATAAAGCATGGCCGAAATCAGGGTGCCGGCGTTGCCGATACCGATCCACCAGACGTAATTGATAATGGCGAAGCCCCAAACGACGGTGGTGTTGATTCCCCAGATGCCGATTCCGGCCGAGAAGAGATAGCCGGCGGCGACGATGAACAAGAGGACGCCCAAGCCGCTCAGGCAAAAGCCCAGCCACCACTTTCGGCTAGCTGGCCGCAACACGATTTCGCTGATCTCGCGGCTGATCGAGGCGTAATCCTGATCCGGGTGCAAGACAGTCTCGCTCTCCGGGCTCTCGTCCGACCGTGGCTTAGTGTTCCGGATCATCGTCGAACTCCGGATTGGGATTGCGCAATCTCGCGAGATAGGTGGTGCGCGGTTGGGTGTTCAGTTCCGCCAGCAAGGCATAGTGGTGCGGCTCGGTTCTGAGTTCGGCGACCTGGCTGCCGGGTGCGTTCAGGTCGCCGAAGATGATGGCTTGGGTCGGGCAGGCCGCCTGACAGGCCGTCTGCACTTCGCCCTCGCGAATGCGGCGGTTTTCCCGTTCGGCCGTTATCCGAGCCGCGCTGATGCGCTGCACGCAGTAGGTGCATTTTTCCATCACGCCGCGGCTCCGCACGGTCACATCCGGATTCCGCGTCGCCCGGATACTGGGCACGCCTTCGTTAGTCTCGGTCGCTTCCGCATAAGCAAAGAAATTGAAGCGGCGGACCTTGTAGGGGCAGTTGGATTGGCAGAACCGGGTGCCGACACAGCGGTTGTAGACCTGATTGTTGAGCCCTTCCGAGTCGTGAATCGACGCCTGCACCGGGCAGACCGGCTCGCACGGGGCTTTCTCGCAATGCATGCAAGGGACCGGCTGGAAATAGGTTTCGGGATTCCCGGGCTCCCCGGCGTAATACCGGTCGACCCGCAGCCAGTGCATTTCCCGCCCGCGCCGCACTTCCTCCTTGCCGACAATGGGAACGTTGTTTTCGGCCTGACAGGCGACGACGCAGGTATTGCAGCCGATGCAGGCGTTCAGGTCGATCACCATGGCCCAGGCGTAGCCTTCATAGCGGTATTCCGGATAAAGGGAAGGTTTGGGCTCGAAGGATTCCGCGTCGGCCAACGAAAGCGCTTTCGGAGTGAGGGCTTTCACCAACTCGCGGCCGTCCAGGGTATGGTGGCGCTGGGTCGTGGCCAGCTCGGCTCTTCCCGTCGAAGGCGACAGGTTCAGCCAGTCGAGCGGCCGCACGGTTTTGCGGATGGCTAGGCCGTAATCGAACCAGGGTGCATCGGACGCCCGGAGTCGATAGGCATCGACACCGGTGTGGTTTCCGACATTTCCCGCCCGGTTGCGTCCATAACCGAGATAAAGCGTGGCGGAATCGTCGGCATGCCCAGGCATGATCCAGACCGGGGCGGTCAATCGGCGCTCGCGGTAATGCAGTTCCGCCAAATCGCCGGTCGCGAGATTCAGCCGCTTCGCCGTTCTCGAGCTGAGCAGCACGGCGTTTTCCCAGGTCAACTTGGTTAATGGTTTCGGCAATTCCTGAAGCCAGCCGTTATTGGCGTAGCGGCCGTCCCAGATGCTCGGGTCGGGCCGGAACCGGATTTCGAGTGTCGGGACAGGCGTTTCACGCGTAGGCAGCAGCGCCTTCGCGAGATTGCCGTGGGCCGAGACGGTTTTCGGTGCCGCGGCGGTATCGGGTACCACGCCGTCCTGTAGCGCTTTCTTCCAGAACATCTCGAAATCGGGGCCGCTGTAACGGGTCCGCCAGTAAGCCTGTACCAGATCGTGGTCCGACGGTCCGATCTGTCCCATCAGCAGCGCCATCAATTCGTGTACCGAGCGGCCGCCGTAGAGCGGCGCGATCAGCGGCTGCGCCAGAGAGACCGTGCCATTGTAGGCTTTGGCGTCGCTCCAGCTCTCCAGTTCGTGCAATGCGGGGATATGCCAATGGCAGAGTTCGGCGGTTTCGTCCGCATACAAACCCCAGTGGATGCGCAGCGGCACCAAGCGCAATATCCGTTCGAGCTCGAGGTCGGCGGGTGCGGCGTAGACCGGATTGCCGCCGAGAATGACGAGGGTTTGTACGGCGCCGGTAAGGATGTCGTCCAGCAATGCCGGGAGGGAGCCCCAGCTATTGGCAGGGGCCGAAGCGACAGGGTCGATATGGATTACGGTTCGGCCGAAGTTTCCGAGCTGTTGATTCATAGCCTGAACCACGGCGTGCACCGCCGGCGACAGGTGCTCCCCGGCGATCACGATACTGTTGCCGCGATGATTCGAAAGATCGCGGACGACGATGTCGAGCCACCGTTCCGGTACCGGTACGTTCTCGCCATCCGGATTGTCCGCGAGGCCCAGTTTGACGGCCAGCGCCCGCGCCACGGCTTCCATGCTTCCGGCTTGCACCGGCAGGCGGTGATCCGCCATGGCTCCGGTTAAGCTTGGCGTGGATTCCAGCGCATAGAGGCGGTTCATGGCGCCGTTGCCGCGCCGGATGCGCCGGCCTTCGATGAAGTCATGGCCATAGCGGGTGCGGGCCGGGGTATCGGTCAGAAAATCGCTGTCCAGGGACAGGATGATCGCCGCCTGGTCGAATCGGTACAAGGTGTCCACTTTTTGTCCGAAAGCCAGCCGCGCGCCGTCTAAGCTGTTGGTGCGGGCGATCGGATCGTATTGGTGCCAGCGCGCCTCCGGGTAAAGCCGACGGAAATCGGTGAGCTGCTGGCCGAGCGTCGGAGAGGTGAAGGTCTCGGTGAGGATACAGAGACCGGCGCCGCGCCGTGCCGCCCATTGGTCTTTCTGTACCGATACGTGCTCGACGAAAGCCTGCCAGTTGCTGAGTTGCCCGCCGTTGGTCACGGTTTGCGAGCGGTCGGGGTCGTAAAGGCTCAGAACCGCGGCCTGCGAGAAAATATCGGTGGCGCCGAGGCTGGCCGGATGCAGCGGGTTGCCCTCGACCTTGGTGGGGCGGCCCATATGGCTCTCGACGACCACGCCTTGGCCGTATCCGCCGTGAGTGAGGGTGGTTGCGAAATAGAGCGGTTTGCCCGGCACCATGTGTTCGGGTTCCCGAACGTAAGGCACGATTTCTTCTCTCGGCGGCCTGCCGCAGCCGCCGAGGCCGCCGAAAATCAGCGATGCCGCCATCAGTTGAAGCAATCGTCGGCGTTTCACCGGCGTCAGCCACAGGTCCGTCCATTCGGGAAACTCCCGGTCCGCGAATTCCCGGAACACCTCGGTATCGGCCAATTCCTCCAGACTACGCCACAAAGGCCGGGCGTCATTCGGTCTCAATCGCGCGCTGAGCGCCGCAAACTCATCGCTGATACCAGGCATTTTCAGGTTCATCGGTGGCACACGGAGCAATCGGTCAGTTTTCCGACCCGGACCTGATACTCATGCACCAGTTCCCGGCCTTGGGCCAGTTGGTTTTGGGGCGGCACCCAGTCGGGATCGAACACGTGCTCCCGTGGACGAACATACTTCTCGGGCTCCCGGTGGCAGTCGAGACACCAGGACATGAACAGCGCCGTCGCTTGCCGGGTGAGCGGCATCCGGCCTATCGGACCATGACAGGTGGTGCAGCCGATGCCATGGCTGACGTGAATGGCGTGATTGAAATAGACGAAGTCGGGCAGGTCGTAGACCCTCGTCCAGCGGAGCGGTCTACCGGTCCGCCAGCTCTCCCTGACCGGCTCCAGCATGGCGGCGTTGGTCCAGATCTGGGAGTGACAGGTCATGCAGGTTTCCGTCGGCGGGATGCCGGCGAAGGCCGAGTGCTCGACCGAGGTATGGCAATACCGGCAGTCGATCCCAAGGCCGCTGACGTGATGCTCGTGGCTGAAGGGTACCGGTTGATGCGGGACGTTGTCGACGCCGGTGGAATAGGGCGAACGGACCCAGGCGAAGCCGATGCCGAAAGGCAAAACGATAAGAAGAATCAGCCCCAACAGAGCGATCCTTGCAAAGCTGTTGGCTCTCGGTCGGAAGATCTGTCCCATTAGCGCGCAACTCCGTTTACGGCTAGGTCTGCGGGCAGCGAACAAAGACTTAAGGGTTTGGATCGCCGGCCGCGATTCTACGAATAGCCGTAGGTCCGCAACTGACTAATAGTGCATCACGGACATCTGGCGCGCTATAAGTAATATCCTCGGTTCTCGGAGTAAATCAGTTTTGCGCGGGTGACAAGAGCTTGAAGCAAATGCGATCAGCAGCGAACTCTATACCGGTAGAGGCCCGTGTGGCCTTGGATCCGCCGCTATCGCCGCTTCTATCCACTGGAAACGATATGAACTGGCGGGAAGAAGGCGAAAAAAACCCGGCCGGAGCCGGGTCGATACTGTAGATTAAGAAAAATGACAGGACGTGCGGCTGTTCCTACATCATCTAGTCAATCTTGATGGTCTGACGTTGGGAGCCTGCCGCTTTTGGCAACACCAGTTCCAAAATGCCGTCCTTAAAACTGGCTTTGGTCTGATCCCCTTGAATGGGAGCGGGTAAGCGAATGATCCGCTGGAATTCTCCCTGGCTCAATTCGCGGCGGAAAAATTGGCCCTTCTCCTCCTGGTCCTCGTGGCGGGTCGAGGCACGGATCGTCAGTACGTTTTCAGTCAGAGACACGTCAAGATTGTCTTTGGTGATGCCGGGTAGTTCGGCACGAACCACAAATTCCTGATCACGATCGATGACATCCACCCGCGGCATGCGGCTGCCGAACATCGCTCCCGCCTCTGGCCAGCCACGACCGAAGAAAGGCTGCATCCAGTTGCGCCGAACCTCGTCTAACCATTGATCGAACTCATCGAGAGAACTGAGAAATTGCCCCCGCTGGGGCTGGGTAACCTCCTGGCCGGAGGTTCTTTTCTTTTCACTGACGTCTTTTGTTGCCATAGCATTTCCTCCAAATCCCATAGCGAAACAACGCCTAAGGTTAATCTAAGTGACTTCCGGTCGGTCTAAAAGTTCTATGCAAGTCCATCGCGAGAGACCTTCACTTGGCTGATCGAGTCGATGCGACAGAGGCGACTGATTCGAGATAACTGTGGAACGTAGCTCGATCGATAGCTTAGAAGTTAAGTTTCCGATCGGCGCGGAATCCTAAGCTTTGAATCTTGGTCTCAATTGCTTTAGGAATTAGCAAAAGGCGACAGTGTTTATGAGCGCATCCACGGCTTGCCGGGCGCGGATCGTCAGTGCCGTTCCGGGACGCCTGCGAATAAAGTCCGGTCGCAATCCTTCGCTCCTGAGCCGGATCAAGGATGCTTTGGAAGCGAAGTCCGAGGTTTCCCGAGTGCAGGTGAATCCGACTACGGGAAGCTTCGTAGTTCATTACGATACCGAGCGCTCCGATAAAGGCGGAATCCTTAAATCGCTTCAAGATCTCGATATCCTTGTGGAAGACGTAATACATGCGCCTTCGGTGGCTTCGCCTGAGGCAACCTTGACAGTCAATGAAGCGATCAATGATTTAAATTCCCGGATAAGCCGCTGGGCGGGGTTTCGGGTCGATCTTCGGACGGTGTTGCCGCTGGCGTTCGTCGGAGCGGGACTCTGGTCGATGCTTCGGAACGGACTCATGATCGAGAAAGTGCCCGGCTGGCTTTTGCTCTGGCTGGGTTTCGATCTGTTCGTCAAAACCCGGCCGCACGAGGTGGCGCAGTCGGCGTCGGATCGCGAGCCCGCTCGGGGCGGGACGCATCGCGCCGGTTCCTCTTAGTCGGCGACGGAAGTCGCCTGGCATTACGGAAGGCCGTTTCCGATTCGGTTTTCCGCACCGGGTGAAGCCGCCGCGTCTTCTTCAAGAACGATCGTTGAATCCGAAAATCGGAGCTCATTTCAACGCCACCATGCCGCAGAAGTTGTACCAGCGGAAAAAGACGTCGCAGGCTTTAAAACCGTTTCGCAGCAGTAGCTCCCGGTTTTCTTCGAAATGGTAAGGAATCAAGACGTTCTCCAAAGCTTCCCGCTTTTGGGAAATTTCGAGTTCGCTGTAGCCGTTGCGCTTCTTGAACTCGTAATAATGCTTGATAAACAGGCGATTGATGGTCGAATTCTGGCTTAGCACTTTTTCCACCAGGATGAGACAGCCGCCGTCGTTCAGCCCATGGGCGATGCCCGAAATGACGCGGTCCCGGTTGAGCGGGCGGACGAATTGCAGCGTCAGGTTCAGGATCACCACCGAGGCATTCAGGATGGGAACGCCGTCGTCCAAGCTCAGGCAGATCAGCTCATAGGGATGTGAAATGCCGCAATCCTCCAGCTTTTTCCGTGCCTTTTTGAGCATCTCGGGCGAGGAGTCCACGCCGATGAAGGTCACGTCGGCCGGAACGACCGGATCGAGCCCGATGAAGGTCGTGCCGGTCGAGCAGCCGAGGTCGTAAAGATTAGTGCCCGGTACGGCAAAATCTTCGGCGATTTCGCCGATCATGCGCTGAATCTCGGCGTAAAAGGGGACCGAGCGATCCAGCATGTCGTCGAAAACCTCAGCCGTGTCCTTTCCGAAATCGAAATCCATCACTATGGCGTGTTTGTCTTTGAATAAATCGTCTTTGGTCATCGTTATCAAATGGACTCTTTTGCAAATCCATCCGGCGATTTTTCAGGGCCGGATCGGCGGCGAACGCGGATCACGAGCAGCAAAATGAGAACGCTCATCCAGGCTGCCGTGAGATAGCCGATCATTCCATCGTAAGACCCGGTCAGAAACGACCAATATCCGCTTGCGACGCCATTGGTGGCCGCCTTGGTGGTTTTGATGATGCAGACCCATCCGGCATGGATGCCGATGCAATATCCCAACCCTGCCGGAAACGCCGCCCGAATCCAGGCGAGAAAAACTCCCGCGAGGAAAAGTGCGAGAAAAGACGAGGGGTCCGCCGCCGGCAGGTGGCTCAAGGCATCCCCCACGATGCGAAAACCCGTACTCCACTCGACATCGGTAGCTGCGGGCTTCAAGTCGCTGTGCAGGAAATGCAGCAGGGCAAAATAAAAGGAGCTGATGACGATGGCCGCGACGGTTCCGGCCGTTTTTTGGAGCACGGCGAACAAAACGCCGCGAAAAATCGTTTCCTCGATGATCGCGACGATCAATCCGATGCCGAGGGCCTTCAGCACGATCAACCCGAGGCGGCCGGCATTCGACCAGGCATCCGTATCGATCTCGCGGACTTCGAGCGCAATCAGCGCCAGCGCATGCAGAGCGAGCATGGCGGCGCCCAGCGGAATACCGATCGCAGCCTGACGGAGTAGCTCCGACCTGCTTCCCGCTCCAATATCCGGACGGCGCAGGCTGAAAAACTTCGCTGCCGGAATGATACTGAGAAGGAGAAGCAAATGGCCGCTGCGGTTTACCAACGTATGAAACCCGAAGGACTCGCCTGCGATCCAAAAAATTGGATAGGCCAAAAACGCCGCGAGCGAGGCGCAAAGAAGTACGACGAATAAAGGCGCCAGCGCCGCTAAAGTAAAGGTTTTTAGAGAAAACATGACAAGGGATTTAGGGCATTGATGCGCTAATGTCGACGGAGCGTTAAATGTTCGAAAGTCTATCCCATCTGATGCGCGGTGGGTAAACGGACGCGATTGAGGGAAATGAATGGAACAGAATGAACATCAACAAGGCATCGCATTCGTCCTGTTCGGTTTTGCCGGCGATCTCTCGTGGCGTTTAATCATGCCGGCGCTTTACCAGCTTTATTTGCACCGGGATTTGCCGGAGCGATTTCTCCTGGTCGGCATCGACAGGATGGATCTGTCGGCCGAGGAGTTGACCGAGCGTTTCAATAAAACCCAAGGAAGCGGACGATCCCGAGACAAATGGCCCGAATTCAGCCGCTGTGTCCGTTATCTGCGCGGCGATCTCGATGATTCGGCCGTATACCAAAAACTCCAGGATCTGATGAAGGCTCAGGAGCACGAATGGAAAGAGCCGGCTCAGCGGGTTTTTTACATGGCCACGCCGCCGTTTTTGTTCAGCGTCATCGCCAAAGAGCTCGGCGCGGCCGGCTTGCACCGGCATCCGGAGCGGTCGCGGATCGTCGTCGAAAAACCGATGGGCCGCGACATCGAATCGTACCGCGCCATCAACGAGGCACTTCGCGTGCATTTTCAAGAGAACCAGATATTTCGAATCGATCACTTTTTGGGCAAGGAGACCGTTCAGAACATCCTGGCGCTACGCTTCGCCAATCCCATTTTCGAGCCGATTTGGGATCGGCGCTATATCGACCATGTGGCGATCACGGTGGCCGAAACGCTCGGCGTCGAGCATCGAGCGGGCTATTACGACCGGGCCGGGGCGCTGCGCGACATGGTGCAAAACCATCTGATGCAGCTGTTCTGCCTAGTGGCCATGGAACCGCCCGCGGCGTATGACGCCGACGATGTTCGGGGCCGAAAAATGGATGTGATGCATGCGTTGCGCCCGATTCCTTCGGACCAGGTTTTTCAGCGCGCGATCCGGGGCCAGTATGGGCCGGGGTGGATCAAGGGGCGCGAAGTCAAAGGGTATCGCGACGAGCCCGGGGTCGCGCCGGATTCCAATACCGAAACCTTTGCGGCTTTGAAGTTGTATGTGGATAACTGGCGCTGGCAGGACGTGCCGTTTTATCTGCGGACCGGCAAGCGCATGGCGGCGGATGTGTCGGAGATTTCCATCCGGTTCCGGCCGGTCCCGCATCGGGCCTTTCCGGCCTCCGCCAGCGAAGATTCGATTCCCGTGAGTCTGGTTTTACGGCTGCAGCCCGAAGAGGAAATAAACCTGAATTTTTATGTCAAGGAGCCTGGTTCTAGGCGGCGTCTCCGGCCGGTCCAGATGAAGTTCAATTATTGCGAAACCTTTAAGGTCGCAACCCCGCCAGCCTATGAAACCTTGCTGCGGGATGTGATGGCCGGAGATCCCAGCTTGTTCATGCGGGCGGATCAGGTCGAGGCGTCGTGGCGCTTGCTGATGCCGGTGCTGAATGTCTGGGCCGAGAACCGGTCAGCCAATTTCCCTAATTATGCGGCCGGCTCAACCGGCCCGGAATCCGCCGACACCTTGACGGCGGTGGACGGGCACAGCTGGCTGACGCCACTGACCGTATGAGTGTGAATCAGGCGGTTGGCGTCAATAAGGCCAAGGGATTAGCCATTGAGCATCGGACCCGGTACGGTATATCTCACCCGAGAGGCATGTCTACCGTCGGTCGGGCGGCGTTATCGTCAAGCCATTCTGCCGTTCGGCGGAAAGTCGAGTGGTGCGGCACCCATAGCTGGGCACGATATATGGACCTGCGCTGTTTCCGCTTTGGACGCGGCGGCCATGATGGGTATTCATGCGTCGATAGCGCCGGCTGTTTCGAGGAACCGGGATGCAAGGAACGGATGATACCCGGCGTCGGCTGTGCTTCGGCCTGATTCAGCGACGTCAATGCTGCCTGCCGACCGTTCGCGGCTGGATGCTTCTTTTTCTCGTTTCCCTGAGTGTTGTGATCGTCGCCGCTCGTCGGATCCATCCCTTTCTTGCGGTCAGCGATCCCATTTCCGGGGGCGGTCTCGTCGCAGAGGGATGGATGCCGGATTACGCGATGGAGCAAGTCATTTCCGAATTCAGGCGAAATCGTTATACCAAGCTCTACGTCACCGGCGGTCCGATCGAGAGAGGGCGGTTGCTTCAGAACTACAGAACGTCCGCCGAGGCCGGCTCGGCCATGTTGGTCAAGTTGGGGCTAAACGCGGACGTCGTCCGGCCGGTTCCAGCGCCGCGGACGTGGACAGATCGAACTTACATATCGGCTATAGCTTTACGAAACTGGTTTCTCCGGTATGGGGTAGAGGAGCGCACCCTGACTGTGATGTCGCTCGGAGTCCATGCCCGCCGAAGCCGGGCGCTGTTTCAAGAGGCGATCGGACGGTCTACGCGCGTTGGGGTCATCGCTATCGAGGATCGAAGCTACGATCCGAACCGCTGGTGGCGATCCAGCGAGGGATTCCGAACCGTAACGGACGAGGCGATCGCTTATCTGTATGCCACGCTGCTTTTTTATCCGGGAAAGGAGATGATCGCTCGGTAGTGGGATTTGCCGTCTTTGTCCGAAGGCTCAAAAGCCTTTCCGACTGAAGCCTTGATGTAGCTTTTTCTCGCCGTTCATGAACGGTGGCAAGCGGGAGGTGTTGGACGGGTCGCGGTTTTAAACCGGGCTACCGGGCTACCGGGCTACGCTTGTTTAGAATCGGTCGAAAAAGGAGTTGTTATGACTAAACAGGATGTTTTTTCATGCTGCCTAGCCGGTATCGTTTTGGGCGCATGTTGTGCTTGCTCTTGGGTCGGAGACGATGCATCGCGATCGGCGAGTCGCCTGACGGTTCCGCGCTCTAAGGAATCGCAGATGGCAAATCCATCATCTTTCAATACGCGCTATGTTCGTCCATTCGGTCCGAATGCACCTTGGAACAAGCCGGTGGCAGGGCTGCCGCGCCATCCCCAATCCGCGGCCTTGGTCGATCACCTGTGGAATTATTCGGCGAGGCGTCCGGGCAATTTTAACCTGTCCTTCAGCGGCTATACCTATCCGGTGTATCTGGCCAACAGTACGCAACGTGCCTACCCGGTCCGAGCGCCGTCCTGGTGCAAGCTCAACGGCACCCAGATCCCCTGGAACCCCGACTGGAAGCCGGCCACCGGTTCCGATGGCCAGGTGATCATCCTCGATCCGAACAGCGGCCGGGAGTGGGATCTGTGGCAGGCGAGTTTCGATGGGGCCATTATCCGCATCTCGAACGGCAATCTGGTGCCGGGCTCGTACTTGATCAAGGAGGACGGCTTCAAGCCCTCGCGCGGCAGTGGCATTCCCTATCTCGCCATGCTAGTGCGCCCCGAGGAGATCGCCCAGGGCAAGATCGAGCATGCCTTGTCGATGCCGAGCCGGAATACCGCGAAGGCCTTCGTGGCGCCTGCCACCAAATCGGACGGCCGGGTCACCCAGAACGGCATGCCCATGGGCACCCGGTTTGCGCTCAACATCACCGATGCCGAGATCGATGCCTGGGTAAAGTCCTTGCCGAGCGAACTGTCGGATCAGACCCGGCAGGCGGCGCGGATCATCGCCGTGGCCTTGCGGGATTACGGCTGGTTCATCACCGATACGTCCGGCGGCGCGCATTTCCAGTTCGAGGACAACGCCACCGCCCAGAGCAAATGGGAGTCGCTGGGCTTGGGGGAACAATCGGTTGGCTGGAAGACCTACCCCACCGACCTGCTCGATGGCTTGCTCACCAAAGCGCGTATCTATGCGATAGCACCTAGCGATTAGCTCTAAAAGTAACGCTATCGAGCGTCCCTATGACAATTGCTCCGTTAGAGAGAAACAAGCGCCGAAAGACGGCTGTGACAAATGGAGTTGTAACTTAGTTACGTCAGTAGCCTTTCTTAGGTAGTTGTTCGAGTTTTTTGTCCGTGGTTTAGCCATGACAATACAGCTATGTAACAGGTTACATAGGAATTTCCGAAGCAGCCTAAAAAGAAACGGCGTTTATGGTAAGCGATCAGAAAGCGTTGGGTCTACTTTGAGCCAGGTACTCCCTCAGCGTGGCATGGCGGAAGGGAGCGATAACGCCAAGCCTCAAGTCTTTGCTGGGAAAGTAAGGAATTCGAGCAAGTTCACGAACTACCTTATGAAATTATAAGAAACATCAAAGGGAGCCAGTAACGTTCAATGGGAGCTAATAACGTGATACGGGTTCATTCGGCTTTGAAAGCGGCTTCATTATGGGCGATGAGCCATGCATCCGGAGTACACACACAGTACACACGATTTGTGCTTATCGGGCATGCACGCACAGGCTCAAACCTATTGTTGGACGTATTTCGGTCCAGCCCTGAAGTCGAGATGTTCCATGAGATATTTAGCGCAGACAACCGGATTATTGGGCAAGGTTTTAATGAGGGCATATCCCAGCTATATGCCGAATATGCACGTTGCATTCGCGCAGTTGGATGCAAGATTTTTTACAACCATTTGACAAATGAAGAATGGGCTGAATTCGAGAAACTGAAGGAATTCAAGATCCTTCATTTGATGCGCCGCAATCGCTTAAGAACTCTTGTGTCTCTGGCCATTGCCTTCAAAACAGATATTTGGCTTCAAACCAATTCTAGAAAAAAAATCCCGGTGGAGCATAAACGAGTATATCTCGAACCAGAAAATCTAATCGGGCAGATTAATCAGATTGAAACATGGGAGTCTGAAACGCGTGATAGATTTGCGCATCGAGATACGCTAGAAATCTATTATGAAAATTTAGTTGATAACTTTAATGCCATTGCTTCGAAGGCTATAAAGTTTGTAGGCGCAGACCGATGGAGCTCAAATAGGGTGGCATATAAGAAGCAGAACCCGGAGCCGCTTGATCAACTTATTCTAAACTTCGACGAAGTTAGTCATGTATTAAAAAATACGCCGTGGGAGAATTATCTAGAATGGGAGTTATTTAATCACGAAGATAAAACAACGATCTCCTTATAGGAACTTTCGAAGGGGCTGCATACCAGGACTATGGTTCAACGTGATACTGATGGTAAGGGAAATACCTTTTTCGTCGATCATAGATTAGAAGATTTTTAGAGCTAATCGCCAATAACCTTTTTCGAAAGCCATGGTTCAAAATGATCCTGTTTTAATCGTCGATTTAGCGAAATTTTTCGGGGGCGCAGACGTGCGCGTTACAGCCTTGGCGCGGAGGCTTCACGGAGCGCATCCCTATGCCATTGCGACTTTGAAAGATTCCACGTTGCAGCGACGGCTCAATGCGGCTGATTTAGTTTTCTTGCCGGTGCCTTTTTCACGGGGCGACCCGCGGATTTTGCTTTATTTGTACCGCATGATTCGGGACGGCGGCTATACGGTGGTCGATGCTCATAACCCGCAATCTCTGTTTTGGGGCGGGTTGGCGGCGACATGGGCCGGTGTCAGAAAAAAGATCGGCACGGTTCACAGTGCCTACGGACCAGAGTATGGCCATACGCTGAAGGGGAGGTTATATGAGCTGGTTGTCTACTTTGGCTATTGGCTTGGCTTTCACTTCGTGGCCGTGTCGGAGTCGGTCTATGACTATCTCGCCAAATTAGGCATTCCTTCGACACGAATTTCATTAGTTCGCAACTCGATCGAATATATCGACGAGCCGCTGCCAGGGCGAAGTGCCTCATTCTTCAAAGAGCTGGGATGGAATTCCGACATATTCGTGCTAACGGTGGTTGGCCGGCTCGAACCGGTCAAAGGACACAGGTTTTTGTTCGAGGCGCTAGCGGGTGTAGCAAAAGCAAGGCCCAATTTACGGTGCCTTGTTGTGGGGGATGGCTCCCTGCGAGCCGAATGCAAAAAGCTGGTAAAGAAGGCGGATCTTCAGGACATTGTCCATTTCACCGGCTTCCGCGATGACATCTCCGTTTTATTGAGCGGCAGCGACGCATTTTGCCTGCCGTCGCTTTCCGAAGGCTTGCCATACGCGGTGCTCGAGGCGTGCGGTCATCGTCTCCCCTTGCTCTTAAGCGAGGTGGGAGGCCTCGCCGAAACTTTTGAGCACCGAAAAACAGCATTTCTTGTTCCGCCCGGAGACGTGAGTGCATTGCAGAACGGGATTTGTTGGCTTATGGATTACCCGATCGACGCAGCTGCCTTAGGAGAGGCGGCTTTTCAGGTCGTCACCCAAAACGCCAGTACAAGGGAAATGCACAAGAAGACGCTAGAGCTCTATCGATCCCGTATTTCCTAGTAAGAGCTCATATATTTTATGAGCTTGGAAGATTAAACGTTTAACGTTTTTCAACATCATCTCCTTTATCCATATGGACTGTGGAAAAGGGAACAGTAAAAGAGACTGCAAAGTCAAAGGATTGAAGGACATGCAGTATGACGGATAATGTGAACATTAAGACATACCGAGGATTGGCCGGCCTGGATGAAATTGCAACAGAATGGAACTTTATAACTAATGCGATGGAGTATAAAAGGTTTTTCCATCTTGTTGAGTGGTACCGTTGCTATCTAAGTGCCTTGGAAGACCAGCCGGACACCGTCTTGTTCACGGTGGTATATATCGGCAACGATCCGGAAGCTATTTTTCCTTTAAAGATATCATCACGACGAATACTCGGATTGAAGATGAAAGTCTTGCAGCTTCCGAGCCATCCTCACATGTGTCTCAATGATTTCGTGGTTGCAAGACCAGAGCGTGTAAACACTTACGTGCCTCTCGTATTAAACCATCTGAGAGAAACGCCGGAGTTGTCCTGGGATTATATTTATCTCCCTCGCGTCCTTGAAGAATCAGCCGCAGCCATCGCGTTAGCAGAACAATCGAAGATTCTGGCCGTTCAAAGATCCTGTGGCCAATGCGACTATCTAACCGTCCGACCTTATAATCTAATATTCCAAGGTTTTTCGAGTACGTTCAGAAATAACATTAGGCGTGCAAAAAAACGTGCCGAAACTTTCGGAAAGATAACTTACACGTCCGTGTCAAAGCGTCCTGAGCTGGATGTGGCCTATGAGTTATTTTTGGATGTTGAGGCCTCTGGGTGGAAGGGAAAGAAGGGGATTGGTACAGCCATAAAGCTAGACAAGAAGTTGGAATCATTTTATCGCTGTCTGATGGAATCTTATTCCAAAGTTTGCGGATGCGAAATTCATATCATGTGGCATGACGAAAAGCCTATCGCAGTGGAGTTTAGTTTGATCACAGACGGCACACTTTATACATTGAAAATCGGTTATGACGAAAGCTATGCCTCCTGTAGTCCCGGGCACCTTCTCCGCGAATACCTCATGAGATATTGTGGAGAGAAACGTGGAATCAATTTTAATAATTTAGTTACGGATGCATCGTGGCATAGCCAATGGAAGCCCGATTCATATAACGTATTTCATTATTATATTTGTAAGCAAACCATGCGTGGTTGGGTTGCTTACATGTATCAAAAAACACTTCTTCAAATCCGACCGGTATGGCTGATACTGAAACCAAAACTTAAGAGCTTAAATATTACACCGGGGCGGCTTGCCCGGGCTCACTAAAAGAGGTGAAATTCCTAATTCAGGAAAGCTAAGGAATAACTGAAGTCTCTTGTTTAAAAGAATGGTTTTTAGGGAGATTATTAATATCAGCAGCGTGAGGTAAAGCTTCTAGGAAGTCGAACAAAATTGTTAATAACTCTATTGGACAAAGACATCAAGGGATTATGATGTTATTAACATTCTGGCTATGTTTAGGTTTGATTTGCTATGTTTACTTCGGATATCCTGCTTTAGTTACCGGTCTGGCCTTGGTCCGGAAACGCCATATAGATGCAGCACCGATTTATCCGACCGTCAGTTTGATAGTTTGTGCTTATAATGAGGAAGGTATTATAGGAAAAAAGATCAAGAATTGCCTATCGTTAGATTACCCTGCGCATTTGTTAGAGATTATCGTTGTAAATGATGGGTCAACAGATAGAACTCCATCTATACTCAGCGAGTATGTGAACCAGCCTGGTATTAAAGTCATTTATTCCTCTTCTCGGGAAGGAAAGGCAACTGCCATGAATCATGCGGCAGCTTTAGCTTCTGGTGAGATCCTCATTTTTTCAGATGCCCGCGCGATTTATAGTATTGATAGCGTAAAAATACTGGTTCGTAATTTCAATGATTCTGAAGTTGGATGTGTTAATGGCAATAGAACTCTACACAAGAACAAATCGCCGATTTTCGGGTCCGAGAAATCTTACTGGAGTTACGAGGCTTATATTAAGACGAACGAAACGCAGTGTGGGTCTACCGTTAGTGTTAGCGGAGCGATGATTGGAATGCGTGCATCATTGTTTAAGCGTATACCCAGTAATATGATTTTGGATGACGCCTATCTTGCAATGCAAACATTGCGTAAAGGATTTCGGGTGGTTTATGAGCCAGCGGCGATTTGCTTTCAAAATTCGGCAATGTCGACGCAGGATGAAGTTTTGCGGCGGCAGCGCATTACGGCAGGGCGCTTTCAGATGCTGTTCGATGCTCCAAAACTATGGCCATGGAATAACAAGCTGGCAATATTCGAATTAATATCCCACAAGATCTTGCGCCTTTTTCTTCCATTTTTTAGTGCCGGTATTTTTGTTTCGAGTGCGGGGCTGATGTTATATTCAGATACACCTGAAATAGTGAAACTAATATTTATAATTCAGCTCGCGTTTGGCATTGTTGCGTTTATCGGCTGGATTTCAGAGAAGTCAGGGTGGCATATAGGATTGCTGGGTATTTGGTATTATATCGCTAGCGGAAACTTCGCTTCATTTAGAGGACTTATACGGTATTCAAAAGGTCGGCAAACGGTTTTATGGGAAAAGGCAAGGCGAATCGAGTGAGACTAGTAGTTTATCACGATAAAAGTGATGGATAGAGCCGCTGAAGTTTTTCGCGGGCATCGGTCACGGAGAAGCGCCAGGGCACCTCGAAAAACCTCGCTTTTCGGAAATAGGCGTTTTAAAAATCAGCGGCTTACGTTGCGAAATCCGCCTGAAATGGCAGTTTTTCGAGGTGCCCGCCAGTCAATGGTGGCCTGCGTGGCGTTCCGGTGTGATTCCCAGGCGGCGGTTTCGCGCTTGAGCGTGGCCTCGTCCGGAATCCGCCGATCCAAGCATTGCCGCTGCAACACGCTCAACTCGATTTCGGCCCTGTTGAGCCAACTCCCATGTTTGGGGGTGTAATGAAACTCCAGCTGGGTCAGAATCCGCCGCGCCTCGGCTGGGGGAAAAGCTTCGTAAAGCGAGGCCGGCTTGTGCGTATTGAGATTGTCCAGGACCACACGGATCTTCTCGGCCTCCGGATAACGCTCCTCCACCAGCCATTTCATCTGGTGCGCAAACTCCAGCATCGTCCGCTGTTGGGTGACCTCCAGGTAGCGCCAGCCGGTCTGCGGCTCGAGAAAGAGGAACAGGTTGCGGGTGCCCCGGCGTTCATACTCATAGTCGTAACGCTCGGGCTGTCCCGGCTCAGCCGGCCAGGACCGACGCGTCTCTTGGATCAGTTGTTTGTTCGTTTCATCGAAGTTGACCTTGGGCCGTTTGGGATCATAGGGTTCGGCGTAAAGATCCAGGACATCTTCCATCGAAGCGACATACTCGGCGCTGACCTCCGGGACACACCATTGCCGTTTCAACCACGGCTTGAGCGCTTTTTTTTCAGCAGCCGGCGAACGGACTCATAGGAATAGGACTCGGCCAATCCGAGAGCGACAACCCGGTCGGCCAAGAGTTGCAGTGTCCAATGTTTGTCAACGCCGACTGAAAAGTGGCTCTCCCGCACTTTTCGTGGAGAGCGGCTGAAGTCGCGCGCATTGTTCTGGCGGTGTCATGATCAGCGGAGAATGCGGTGATCGCGGTTTTGATCGCAGCGGGCTGATCCGGCCGGTGATGATCC
>Ga0196971_1000596_pt1 | contig 24476 bp, 25 predicted proteins | sample S1v_1013CmetaG_FD_148660 | JGI IMG/M metagenome (GOLD analysis project Ga0196971, IMG submission 148660) | Soil microbial communities from Anza Borrego desert, Southern California, United States - S1+v_10-13C | ecosystem: Environmental > Terrestrial > Soil > Desert | place: USA: California...
TTGGGAATCGCTCGCGCCTTCGCGGCAAAAGGGGCGAACATCGTTTTCAACGGCTTCGGCGACATCAAGGAAATTGAAGCACTGCAAGCGAGTGTGCGTGACGAGTTCGGCGTGCAAACGGCTTACCATAATGCCGACATGTCCAAGCCGGCCGAAATTGAAGCAATGATGCAGTTCGCGGCGGAGCGGTTCGGCGGAGTCGATATCCTCATCAACAATGCCGGTATCCAGCATGTCGCGAACGTCGAGGATTTCCCGGTGGAGCGCTGGGACGCCATCATCGCGATCAACCTGACCTCGGCCTTCCACACCACGCGGCTCGCACTGCCCGGGATGAAAGCGAAAAACTGGGGCCGCATCATCAATATCGCGTCGGTGCACGGCCTGGTCGGTTCGGCGCAGAAATCCGCATATGTTGCAGCCAAGCATGGCATCGTCGGCCTGACCAAGGTGACCGCGCTGGAAAACGCAAACACCGGCATCACCTGCAACGCCATTTGCCCGGGTTGGGTGCTCACGCCGCTGGTGCAGAAGCAGGTCGATGCGCGCGCCAGCCAGCAAGGGCTGTCCAATGACGACGCGAAGAAAAGCCTGCTCTCCGAAAAGCAGCCGTCCGGCGAGTTCGTCACGCCGGAACAGCTCGGCGAGCTCGCGATCTTCCTGTCCAGCGATGCGGCCAGCCAGGTGCGCGGCGTGGCGTGGAACATGGACGGCGGCTGGGTCTCGCAATAAGCTTGTTCGTGACGGCATAAAAAACGGCGCCGGTAGGCGCCGTTTTCGTTTGCCTTGCAAGGGCGGTCAGTGTACCGCGCTCACGTCCAGGCCTGCGCCCGTTTTCTCGAGCACTTCCTCCTTGGTCACGCCAGGAGCCAGTTCGACCAGTCTCAGGCCGTTCGGGGTGACGTCGATCACACCCAGGTCGGTGATGATGCGGTTCACCACGCCCACGCCGGTCAGCGGCAGGTCGCACTGCTTGAGGATCTTGTGCGAGGTCGTGCCGTCCTTTGCCTTGGCCACATGCTCCATCAGCACGACGACGCGGCCGACACCGGCCACCAGGTCCATCGCGCCGCCCATGCCCTTGACCATCTTCCCGGGGATCATCCAGTTTGCCAGGTCGCCCTTTTCGCTGACCTGCATCGCGCCCAGGATCGCGATGTTGATCTTGCCGCCGCGGATCATCGCAAACGAGTCGGCGGAGCTGAAGAAGGAAGACCCCTGCAGCGCGGTGACCGTCTGCTTGCCTGCATTGATCAGGTCGGGGTCGACCTCATCCTCGGTGGGGAACGGGCCGATGCCGAGCAGGCCGTTCTCCGACTGCAGCCAGACCTCGATATCCTTCGGCACATAATTCGCCACCAGGGTCGGCAGACCGATGCCCAGGTTCACGTAGAAGCCGTCCTGCAGTTCCTTTGCCGCGCGTGCGGCCATTTCATCACGAGTCCATGCCATGTTCGTTCTCCGCCTTACTTTGCACGCGTGGTGCGTTGTTCGATACGCTTTTCCGGGGCCGCATTGACGACGATGCGATGCACGAAAATGCCCGGGGTATGGACCATGTCCGGATCGATCTCACCGACCTCGACCAGCTTCTCGACCTCGACCACGGTGATCTTGCCGGCCATCGCGACGTTCGGATTGAAATTGCGTGCGGTCTTGCGGAATACCAGGTTTCCGACCTTGTCGGCCATGTAGGCCTTGACCAGCGAAACGTCGGCGACGAGCGAGCGCTCCATCACATATTTTTCGCCGTTGAACTCACGCACTTCCTTGCCTTCGGCGACAATGGTGCCGACGCCGGTCTTGGTGAAGAATGCAGGAATGCCGGAGCCGCCGGCACGAAGTTTTTCAGCCAGGGTGCCTTGCGGGGTGAATTCCAGCTCGAGCTCGCCGGCCAGGTACTGGCGCTCGAATTCCTTGTTTTCACCGACATAGGACGAGATCATCTTCTTGATCTGGCGCGTCGTCAGCAGCTGGCCGAGGCCGAAGCCGTCAACGCCCGCATTGTTGGAAATCGCCGTCAGGTTCTTGACGCCCGAATCGCGCAAGGCGGCGATCAATGCCTCGGGAATGCCGCACAGACCGAATCCGCCGACGGCGATCGTCTGGCCATCCTTGACGATACCGGCGAGCGCACTGGCCGCATCTGGATACACTTTATTCATACCGACCCCTCTAGTCTTGGAAATTGCCCCAAAATAAGGCTGCTGTAATAATGTGGCTGCCAGCATAAGATGGTGGACCGCCCCGTGCAATACCGTAAAAATACGAATTTTTGCCCTGACAAAGGCTGAAAAACCCCTATGAACGCTCCTCTGGCGATCGATTACGAAACTATCTTCCGCAACGCCCCGGTCGGGATGTGCGTGTCCCAGCACCGCGTCATCCACGCCTGCAACGAGGCACTCGCGGTGATGTTCGGCTACCGGCCATGCGAACTGATCGGCCAGTCGTTCCGCGTGCTCTACCCGACCACGGACGAATTCGAGCGAACCGGCGCCCGCATCGTTCCGATCATGAGCACGAAGGGATATTACTCCGACGAACGGATCATGAAACGCGCCAACCAGGAGCTATTCTGGTGCCATGTGAGCGGCCGCTCCTTGATCCATGACGACCCGCACGCCGCGGGCATCTGGACCTTCGAAGACCTGAGCGCAAAGCGGCCGGTAACCGCCGAGCTGACGCCGCGGGAACGGGAAATCGCCGCCCTCCTCGTCGAGGGCAAGACCAGCAAGCTGATCGCGCGCCAGGTCGGCCTGAGCCCGCGCACAGTGGAAATGCACCGCGCCAAGCTGATGCGCAAGTTCAGCGCCTCGACCTCGAGCGAACTGGTGCACCGGCTGATCGGGGTAGCCGGCTAGCCGCCTGACCTGCTGATTCGTTGACAGTAAGTGATGCGACGGGCGGCAGGTGCTGCCGGCAGCCGCAGCGAGAGTGCGGACCATCGCTGCGGCCACTATGCCAGCAGAGTCTCGGGCAGCAGCCTCTTCACCGGATCGGGCAGCGGCACCGATTTTTCCGACCGGAAATTAACCCAGACCACCTTTGCCCCGCCCTCGGATGCCAGGATGTCCGGCGCGTCGACGCGCCGGATTTCGTGATACATCTCGAAGCTTGACCGTCCCGGCGGCCCGACATAGGTCTTCACCTCGATTTCACCGGGATATTTCAGTTGCCTGATGAAGGTGCAGCGCGCGTTGATGATCACCGGCCCTTCGCCCTGCGGGTCCGGATCGCAGCCGGCCTCGGTGAACCATTCGATGCGCGCCTGCTCCATGTAACGGAAATACACGGTGTTGTTGACATGCCCCATTGCATCCATGTCGCCCCAGCGGATCGGCATGCGGGTGCTGTGCACCAGCTTCTTCGCCGCCATGTCTATTGCGCGCTCATGCCATCGTCGGCGGCGACGATCGCGCCATTGATGAAGCGCGATTCTTCCGACGCCAGCAGCAGGAGCAGGCCGTCGAGGTCTTCCGGCTGCCCGAGCCGCTTGCGTGGCAGCATGTTGATCAGGGTGTTGCCCTGTTCGCTTTCGAAATGCGATTCGTTGATCTCGGTCTTGATGTAGCCCGGGCAGATGGCGTTGACGTTGATGCCGTAGCGGCCCCACTCCACGGCCATCGACTTCGTCATGTGCACGACCGCGGCCTTGCTCATGCAATAGATGCCGATCTGGGGCAGCACGCGCAGGCCGGCGACGGAAGCAATGTTGATGATGCGGTGCTGCTTCTTCGGATCGCCCTTGGCGCGCGCAATCATGCGCTTGGCCGCCTCCTGCGCCACGAAGAACGCGCCGCGCTGGTTGGTGTCCATCACATAGGCGTAGTCTTCCGGCGTGACATCCACCAGCCGCTGGGTGGTCGACACGCCACTGTTGTTGACCAGAATATCGATCGGGCCGGCCTCGGTTTCCGCATGCGCAATCGCCGACTTGATGCTGCCGTAGTCGGTAACGTCCAGCGCCACCACATGCGCTGCACCGCCCCCTGCCTCGATTTCGGCGCGCAATTCCTTCAGGCGTTCGATGCGGCGCGACGCCAGCACCACCTGTGCACCGGCCTGCGCCAGCACCTTTGCAAAGCGCGCGCCAAGTCCACTCGACGCCCCAGTGATCAGCGCAATCTTGCCTTCAAAATTGAGTTCAATGCCCACGAAAAATCTCCTGGTTGTTAGCTGATTATTGTCTTGCAATTGACTGTGACATGACGCGATGACGGTATCATTGCATGAAGGAATGTAATTAGAGTGATGAATCTAGCATTCTCAAGCAAAATCCACGACAATTAGCACGTTCGTTCGATAATATCATTTTACGGTGGGAAGACCATGACTCAGAGCCAAAGTATCCTAGAACAATACGGCCCGCGCGACTCGATGGAATACGACGTCGTGATCGTCGGCGCCGGCCCCGCCGGCCTGGCAACCGCAATCCGCCTAAAGCAGCTTGCTGCCGAGCAGAACCGGGAAATTTCGGTTGTCGTATTGGAGAAAGGTTCCGAAGCCGGCGCGCATATCCTGTCCGGCGCGGTCATGGATCCCCGTGCGATGAACGAGCTGTTCCCGAACTGGAAGGAGCTGGGTGCGCCGCTGAACCAGCCGGTCACCGGCGACGACATTCTGTTCCTCACCGAAACCGGCTCGACCCGCACCCCCGACTGGCTGGTACCGCGCAACTTCCACAACGACGGCTGTTACGTGGTCGCGCTGGGCAACGTCGTGAAGTGGATGGCGCAGCAGGCGGAAGGCCTCGGCGTCGAGATCTTCCCCGGCTTCGCCGCGGCGGAGGTGCTGTACGACGAGCAGGGGCGCGTGAAGGGCGTGGCGACCGGCAACATGGGTGTCGGCAAGGACGGACAGCCGACTGAAAACTTCCAGCTCGGGATGGAACTGCTTGGTAAGTACACGATTTTCGCCGAGGGCGCGCGCGGCCACCTGGGCAAGCAGCTGATCGCGAAGTACAAGCTTACCGACGGCCGCGATCCGCAAAGCTTCGCTATCGGCGTCAAGGAATTGTGGGAGATCGATCCGGCCAAGGCCAGGCCGGGCCTGGTGGTGCATACCGCCGGCTGGCCGATGGAAGGCAATACCTTCGGCGGCGGCTTCCTGTACCACCTCGAGGACAACAAGGTGACGCTGGGCTTCGTGATGGGCCTGGACTACCAGAACCCCTACCTGAGCCCGTTCGAGGAGATGCAGCGCTGGAAGACCCATCCTTCGATTCGCGCCCATCTCGAAGGCGGCAAGCGCCTGAGCTACGGCGCGCGCGCAATCAACAACGGCACGCCGCAGGCACTGCCCAAGCTGGTGTTCCCGGGCGGTGCGCTGATAGGCTGCGATGCAGGCTTCCTGAATGCCGCGCGCATCAAGGGCAGCCATGCCGCGATCAAGACCGGCATGATGTGCGCTGACGCGATCGCCGGCGCACTGGCTGGCGGACGCGCGGGCGACGAACTGACCGCGTTCCCGGAAGCGTTCGAGAAGAGCTGGCTCAAGGAAGAACTCGACCAGTCGCGCAACTTCAAGCTCTGGTTCAAGAAGGGAAAGACCGTCGGCCAGCTGATGACGGGCGTGGAACAATGGCTGCTGCCGAAGCTGGGCGTATCGACCCCGCCGTGGACCCTGCACGCGACCAAGCGCGACCATGAATACCTGCGCCCCGCGAGCGAGTTCCAGCCGATCACCTATCCGAAGCCGGACGGCAAGCTGACCTTCGACCGCCTCTCCAGCGTCTTCGTCAGCAATACCAACCATGAAGAGAACCAGCCGGCACACCTCACGCTGAAAGACACGTCGATACCGGTGAAGACCAACCTGACGACGTTCGGCGGCCCCGAGAGCCGCTACTGCCCGGCCGGCGTGTACGAGTTCGTGAAGAACGATGACGGCACGGAACGCCTGCAGATCAATGCGCAGAACTGCGTGCACTGCAAGACCTGCGACATCAAGGACCCGACCCAGAACATCGTCTGGGTGACGCCGGAAGGCGGGGGCGGCCCGAACTACTCGGGCATGTAAGAACAAAAAAGCCGCTCTGCGGCTTTTTTGTTGACCGGAGAACTTACAGTTTCCAGTGCGACGCCGCGATCTTCTCCAGCCAGAAGCTCCCGATCACGGTCTTCACGTCGGTGATCTTGCCGGCGCGAACCCATTCCAGCATTTCCGGGACCGTCGCGCTAAAGGTTTCGAGGAATTCGCCTTCATCCAGCTTGCTGGCGCCCGCCGTCAGGCCGCGCGCGAGGAAGATGTCGAGATGCTCGTCCGAGTACGCGATGGCGTTATGGATGGTGCAGACGAACTGCCACTCCTTCGCGGTATATCCGGTCTCCTCTTCCAGCTCGCGCTTGGCGCATTCGAGCGGGTCTTCGCCCGGGTCGATTTTCCCTGCCGGGAACTCGATGAACACGTCGTGCAGCGGATACCGGAACTGCCGCTCCAGCAGCACCGTGCCGTCGTCGAATACCGGCAGGACGACCACCGCGCCCGGGTGCTTGATGTACTCGCGCGACGACTCCTTCCCGTCCGGCAGCCGCACCTTGTCGCGGTGGACTTTCAGGAAGTGTCCTTCATAGGCAAGCTCGCTGTCGACCTGGATTTCTTTCAGATGTAGATCCACGCACCGTCTCCAATACAAGGGGAACGGCTATTTTACTGCGCGCAGGCAAATGCGCTTTCGGGCGCATCAACCGTGATGTTTGCGCAGATAACGGAAGACGAAGCCGGGAAAGGCAAGGACGAGGAACAGGCAGGCGGTGATTGCGTAGAACTCCCAGCGCTGCGGAAAGACGTTGCCGATGCGCGCTTCCATCAGCCAGGCCACACCGCGCACGATGAAGTAGAGTACGGCGAGTTCCAGCAGGCGCAGCCAGGGCGATTTCGCGGGCCTGGCGAGGGACAGGACGCCAAACAGACGCTCGTTCAGGAACGGCAAGTTGGCGGCAGCCGCCGCCAACAGGATCACGAACCAGCTCGCGAGAGAAACATCCACTGCCAGGCTGCGTCCGCGGCGATCAGGCTGCGAGCGTCTTGACCATCGCGGTCGCGCAGAGCGTCATCAGCGGACCGGGCAGGATGCCGAGGGCGAGGACGGCGACGCCATTCAGGCCCAGCATTGCACGGGTATCGCCGGAGGCGGCGATCGCGCTGTTGTCGACCGGCTCGTCGAAGTACATGACCTTGACCACGCGCAGGTAGTAGAACGCGCCGATCAGCGACAGCAGCACGGCGACCACTGCCAGCCAGACCTGGCCGGTGCCGAGTACGGCCTGCAGCACGGAGAGCTTGGCGTAGAAGCCGACGGTCGGCGGAATGCCGGTGAGCGAGAACATCAGGATCAGCATCACGAAAGCGAACCACGGGCTGCGCTGGTTCAGGCCCTTGAAGTCGTCGACGTTTTCCGCCTCGAAACCGGAACGGGCCAGCAGCATGATGGTGCCGAACGTACCGAGCGTGGTCACCACGTAAGCGATCGAGTAGAACATCGCCGAGCTGTACGCATTGCCCGCGGACGCGACATTGCCATCCACCACGCCGGACAGCATGCCGAGCAGCATGAAGCCCATCTGGCCGATGGTGGAATAGGCCAGCATGCGTTTCAGGTTGGTCTGGACGATCGCGGTGATATTACCGATCGCCATCGACAGCACCGCCAGTACCGTGATCATCTGCTGCCAGTCGAACGCCAGCGGGAACAGGCCTTCCACCAGCAGGCGGACGGTAATCGCGAATGCCGCCAGCTTGGGCGCGCCGCCCAGGAGCAGCGTGACAGCGGTCGGCGCCCCCTGGTACACGTCGGGAACCCACATGTGGAACGGTGCGGCGCCGAGCTTGAACGCCAGGCCGGCAACGACGAACACGACGCCGAACACCAGGATCGGCTTGTTCACAGTGCCGGAAGCGGTAGCCTTGGCGACTTCGGTCAGGTCCAGCGAGCCGGTCGCGCCGTACAGCATCGAGATACCATACAGCAGGAAGCCGGAAGAGAGCGCGCCGAGGATGAAGTACTTCATCGCGGCCTCGGTGGAGACCGGATGGCCGCGGCGCAGCGCGACCAGCGCATAGAGCGACAGGGACATCAGCTCCAGGCCGAGATAGATGATCAGGAAGTTGTTGCCGGAGATCATGACCATTTGGCCGAGCAGCGAGAACAGCGCGAGCACATAGAACTCGCCGCCGACCACGCCGCCGAGCATGCCGCGGTCGGTCGCGTACTGGCGCGAATAGAACAGGGTGAAGATCACGGCGACATACGAGAAGATCTTCAGCAGGTTCGACATCGGATCCGACACGAACATGTTGTTGAACGTGTAGGCAACCGGATCGTTGAAGGCCGCTGCGCTGAGCGCGGTGCAGACCAGCAGCGTCCCGATGGTCAGCGCAAACGTAATGCCACGCTTCGCCTCCGAGAGGAACATGTCGATCAGCAGGATCGCGGATGTCGCGATCAGCAGGAAGATTTCCGGGTACACCGGTACGAAATTAATCTGGTTCATGTTGTCGTCACTCTTAAGCCTTACGGGCCGCACTCTGCATGGTGTCACCAGTCCCGCAAAGCGCATTCATGCGCCCCGCCGCATGGCTGCGGGGCGCATCGATTTTTAGTTCAATTTCGAAACCGCAACGTGCTTGAGCAGGTCATCCACCGAGGTCTGCATCAGGTCGGTGACCGGCGCCGGATATACGCCCATCGCGATCACGGCGATCGCCAGGATGCCGAGCATCAGGAACTCGCGGCCATTCAGATCCTGCAGCTGCGCCACATGCTCGTTGCCGACATTGCCAAACACCACGCGCTTGACCAGCCACAGCGAGTACGCTGCGCCGAAGATCAGCGCGGTGGCTGCCAGCATGCCGATCCAGAAGTTGTACTGGACCGAACCGAGGATCACCATGAATTCGCCGACGAAACCGGAGGTCGCGGGCAGGCCGCAGTTGGCCAGCGAGAACAGCACGAAGAAGGCGGCGAACTTCGGCATGGTATTGATCACGCCGCCGTAGTCGGCGATCTGGCGCGAGTGCATGCGGTCATACAGCACGCCGATGCAGAGGAACATTGCGCCCGACACGAAGCCGTGGGAGATCATCTGCACGATGCCGCCCTGGGTCCCCATGTCGTTGAACATGAAGAAGCCGAGGGTGACGAAGCCCATGTGCGCAATCGATGAATAGGCGACCAGTTTCTTCATGTCCGCCTGCACCAGCGCCACCAGGCCGATGTAGATCACGGCGATCAGCGACAGCGTGATGATGAAGCCGGACAGCGTGTGGCTGGCGTCGGGCGCGATCGGCAGCGAGAACCGCAGGAAGCCGTAGGCGCCGAGCTTCAGCATGATCGCGGCCAGCACCACGGAACCGCCGGTCGGCGCTTCCACGTGCGCGTCCGGCAGCCAGGTGTGCACCGGCCACATCGGCACTTTCACCGCGAACGCCATCAGGAACGCGAGGAAGATCAGCACCTGCACATCCAGCGGCAGCGGCAGCTTGTGCCATGCCAGGATTTCGAAGCTGCCGCCCGACTTGAAGTACAGGTAGATGATCGCAACCAGGGTCAGCAGCGAACCGAGCAGCGTGTACAGGAAGAACTTGATCGCCGCATACACGCGGTTCGGGCCGCCCCATACGCCAATGATGATGAACATCGGGATCAGCGTCGCTTCGAAGAAGACATAGAACAGCAGGCCGTCGATCGCGCAGAACACGCCGATCATCAGGCCGGACAAAATCAGGAAGGCTCCCATGTACTGGGCGACGCGCTTCTCGATCACTTCCCAGCCGGCGATCACCACGATCACCGTGATGAAGGCGGTCAGCAGCACGAACCAGACCGAGATGCCGTCAATGCCGAGGAAGTAGTTGACGTTGAAGCGTTCGATCCAGGAAGCCTTCTCGACGAATTGCATGCCATGCGCCGCCTTGTCGAATTGCAGCACCAGTGGCAGCGTCACCAGGAAGCTGACGATCGAGCCGATCAGCGACACCGATCGCACAAGTCCGGGATTTTCGTCGCGGCCGAATGCCAGGACGAACAGGCCGAAGGCGATCGGACACCAGATCGCGAGGCTGAGAAGAGGAAAAGTTGACTGCATCATGATTGTTGTTTGCTCTACTTCGCCAACTTATTTGGCAAATGACGGGAACGGCATGAAATAAATCAGGAAAGCCAGCACGCCAATGATCATTACAAACGCATAGTGGTAGATGTAGCCGGTCTGGAAATGGCGGATCAATCCCGAGAACCAGCCCACCAACCTGGCGCTGCCGTTGACGATCAGGCCGTCGATCAGCGCGCGGTCGCCGCCGGCGGACAGGCCGCGGCCGAGCAGCACAGAGCCCTTGCCGAACACCACTTCGTTGAACTTGTCCATGAAGTACTTGTTCTCGAGGATGGAGTGGATGGCGCGGAACTTGTTGTAGAACCAGGCCGGCACGCGACGGTCGATCATGTAGCAGTAGTACGCGGAAACGACACCCCACAACGCGAGCCAGAACGGCAGCGAGGTGAATCCGTGCACGGTCATCGCCCAGGCGCCGTGGAAGGACTCGCCCAGTACCTTCATCGCTTGGTGGTTCTCGCCGACGAAGATCACGTTCTTGAAGAAGTCGCCGTGCAGCATCGGACCGATTGCGATGAAACCGATCACCACGGAAGGAATCGCCAGCAGAATCAGCGGCAGCGTCACCACCAGGGGCGCCTCGTGCGGCTTCTGGCCGGGGGCAAGACCGTGGTGGTGGTCATCGTGATGGTCGTCGTGGCCGTGGTGGTGGTCATGCGCCTTGCCGAAACGCTCTTCCCCGTGGAACACCAGGAAGTACATGCGGAAGGAGTAGAAGGCGGTGACGAACACGCCGGCCAGCACCGCGAAGTTGGCAAAGCCGGAGCCAGCGATATTGGACGCGTGCACCGCTTCGATGATGCTGTCCTTCGAGTAGAAGCCGGAGAAGAACGGCGTGCCGATCAGCGCCAGCGAGCCGAGCAGCGAGGTGATCCAGGTGATCGGCATGTACTTGCGCAGGCCGCCCATGTTGCGGATATCCTGGTCGTGGTGCATGCCGATGATGACCGCGCCGGCGCCAAGGAACAGCAGCGCCTTGAAGAAGGCGTGGGTCATCAGGTGGAACACCGCGACGGAGTAGGCGGATGCACCCAGCGCGACGGTCATGTAGCCGAGCTGCGACAGCGTCGAATACGCGACCACGCGCTTGATGTCGTTCTGGATGATGCCGAGGAAGCCCATGAACAGCGCCGTGATCGCACCGATCACCAGCACGAAGGACAGCGCGGTGTCGGACAGCTCGAACAGCGGCGACATGCGCGCCACCATGAAGATGCCGGCGGTCACCATGGTTGCGGCGTGGATCAGCGCGGAAATCGGAGTCGGGCCTTCCATCGAGTCCGGCAGCCAGACGTGCAGCGGGAACTGTGCCGACTTGCCCATCGCGCCGATGAACAGGCAGATGCAGGCCACGGTCAGCAGCATCCAGCCGGTGCCGGGCAGCGTCAGCGTCGCCAGTTCCTCGCGCTTGGCGAACACTTCGGTGTAGTTCATGGAACCGGCGTAGGCCAGCAGCAGGCCGATGCCGAGGATGAAGCCGAAGTCGCCCACACGGTTGACCAGGAAAGCCTTCATGTTCGCGTAGATCGCGGTCGGCCGGGTGTACCAGAAACCGATCAGCAGATAGGACACCAGGCCCACCGCTTCCCAGCCGAAGAACAGCTGCAGGAAGTTGTTGCTCATGACCAGCATGAGCATCGAGAAGGTGAACAGCGAGATGTACGCGAAGAAGCGGTTGTAACCCTCATCCTCCGCCATGTAGCCGATCGTGTAGATGTGCACCATCAGCGACACGAAGGTCACCACGCACATCATCATCGCCGTCAGGCTGTCGACCATGAAGCCGATTTCCAGCTTCAGGCCCATGACCGTCATCCAGTTGTAGACGGTGCCGTTGTAGGTGGCGCCGTCCATCACCGCCAGCAGCGTCTGGACGGAAATGAGGAATGCGATCAGCACGCCGAGGATCGTCACCGTGTGGGACGCCGCGCGGCCGATCTTGTTGCCGAAAAACTTGGTTCCGAACAGACCCGCGATCAAAGAGCCCGCGAGTGGTGCCAGCGGCACAGCCAAGAGAAGGTTAGGGTTGAGTTGCCCCGCCATGATGGACCTTGTCGTTATTTTTGTGGTTAGCCTTTGAGAGCGTCGAGATCTTCGACATTGATGGTGTCCAGGTTACGGAACAGCACCACCAGAATCGCAAGACCGATCGCGGACTCCGCGGCAGCCACAGTCAGGATGAAGAAAACGAAAATCTGCCCGGCTGCGTCGCCCAGGTAATACGAGAAGGCGACGAAGTTCATGTTCACCGCGAGCAGCATCAGTTCGATTGCCATCAGCAGCACGATGATGTTCTTGCGGTTCAGGAAAATGCCGACCACGGAGATCGCAAACAGGATTGCGCCCAGGATCAGATAGTGTGCGAGCGAGAGTGCCACGTTGCTTTCCCCTTATTGTTTTTCCGCTGCCGGCGCCGCCGGCTGTGCGCCGCCGTTGGCGCGCGCCGATTCCGCCTTCATGCTGACGATGCGCATGCGGTCGCTGGCCTTGACCTTGACCGCGGCGGACGGATCGAAGTACTTGGTGTCCTTGCGGCGGCGCAGCGTCAGCGCGACGGCCGCGACGATCGCCACCAGCAGCACCACGGCCGCGATTTCGAAGGCGTAGATGTATTCGGTGTAGATCAGCTTGCCGAGCTCCTTGGTGTTGCCGATGTTGGCCGAGGCCGCCGGCACCTGCGCATCCGACGCCCAGAAGCCCTGCAGCAGGACAGCTGCCATCTCCAGCACGATCACCACGCCGACGGTCGCAGCCAGCGGGAAGTAGCCCCAGAACCCTTCCCGCAGCTTGTCCAGGTTGATGTCGAGCATCATCACGACGAACAGGAAGAGCACCATGACCGCGCCGACATACACCAGCACCAGCACGATGGCCAGGAACTCGGCTTTGAGAAGCAGCCAGAGGCCGCCCGCGGAAAAGAAGGACAACACCAGGAACAGTGCGGCTTGCACCGGGTTCCGGTCCGTGATGACGCGGGTCGCGGCGAACACCAGGATCGCCGAGAATGCGTAGAACAATGCAGTTTTAAATTCCATAATGGACCAAGAGAGTCAGCTGTACACGGACCAGATCAATCAACGATAGGCGGCATCGGCGGCACGAGCGGCGGCGATGTCCTTTTCATAACGGTCGCCAATCGCGAGCAGCATCTCCTTCGTGTAGTAGAGGTCGCCGCGCTTTTCGCCGTGGTATTCCAGGATGTTGGTTTCGACGATCGAGTCGACCGGGCACGACTCTTCGCAGAATCCGCAGAAGATGCACTTGGTCAGGTCGATGTCGTAACGCGTGGTGCGGCGCGTGCCGTCCTCGCGCTCCGTCGATTCGATCGTGATCGCCATTGCCGGGCACACCGCTTCGCACAGTTTGCATGCGATGCAGCGCTCTTCCCCGTTCGGGTAGCGGCGCAGCGCGTGCAGTCCGCGGAAACGCGGCGACAGCGGCGTCTTCTCTTCCGGGAACTGCACCGTGATCTTGCGGGCGAACATATAGCGGCCGGTCAGGGCCAGGCCCTTGAGCAGCTCTCGGAGCATCAGGCTGCCGAAGAAATCTTTAATGGCTTCCATGTTGTTGCGCCTCTATTCTTACTTCCAAATATTCCAGGGGGTCTGCATCCAGGCGGCCACGATCACCAGGTAGGCCAGCGTCAGCGGGATGAATACCTTCCAGCCCAGACGCATGATCTGGTCATAGCGGTAGCGCGGGAACGAAGCGCGCGCCCAGATAAACAGCGAAACCACGAAGAAGGTCTTGATGCCCAGCCAGATCCAGCCCGGGATGAAGTCGAGGAACCCGAACGGCGCGGCCCAGCCGCCGAGGAACATCAGCGACGCCAGGATCGAGATCAGGATCATGTTCGCGTATTCGGCAAGGAAGAACATCGCGAACGACATGCCGGAGTACTCGACCATGTGGCCGGCCACGATCTCCGATTCGCCTTCCACCACGTCGAACGGATGGCGGTTGGTTTCGGCGATGCCGGAGATCACGTAGATCACGAAGATCGGCAGCAGCGGCAGCCAGTTCCAGGACAGGAACGGGATGCCCTTGTCGGCGAAGAAGCCCTTGTTCTGCGCATTCACGATATCGATGAAGTTCAGGCTGCCCGACACCATCAGCACGATCACCAGCGCAAAGCCCATCGCGATTTCGTACGACACCATCTGCGCGGATGCGCGCATCGCGCCGAGGAACGCATACTTCGAGTTGGACGCCCAGCCGGCGATGATCACGCCGTAGACTTCCATCGAGGTGATCGCCATCACGAACAGCAGGCCGGCGTTCACGTTCGCCAGCACCGTTTCCGGGCCGAACGGAATCACCGACCAGGCAGCCAGCGCCGGCATGATGGTCATGATCGGTGCGATCACGAACAGCGCCTTGTTGGCGTTCGCCGGAACGACGATTTCCTTGAGCAGGAGCTTCAATGCATCGGCGATCGGCTGCAGCAGGCCGGCCGGGCCGACGCGGTTCGGGCCGAGGCGGATGTGCATCCAGCCGATCATCTTGCGTTCCCATAGCGTGAGGTAGGCGACGCAGCCCATCAGCGGCAGCACCACCACGACGATCTTGACCAGGGTCCAGACCAGCGGCCAGACGCCGCCCAACAGGTTCTGCCCGGTTGCGTTGATGGTCTCGATCATTGCACTTTCTCCACGCTGATTGCGCCGAACATGCCGCCGAGCGCGGCGGTAGACGGATGCGCTGCGGAAACACGCACGACGTTCTGCGGCAGCTTCGCATCGACCGCGACGGTCACGACCGCGCTACCCTGCCCTTGCGTCACCTTGATCTGGCCGCCATCGGCCACGCCGAGCTGTTCCGCCAGGATGGCCGAAATGGAAGCCTGCGGCGCCTTCGCGTTCGGGGTCCGCTGCAGCGAATCCGCGCGGCGCACGATGGCGTCGCTGGAGTAGATCGGCACGTCGGCGATGCGCTCGAGCTGCCCGGAAGCAGCCGGCTTTTCCGCCAGCGGCGCAACGTTCACGAAGTTGTTCAGGCGCGCCGTCAGATCCGCTTCCTCGGCCTTGACCGTGCCCAGCAGTTCAGCGCGGATCTCTTCCGATGTTTCGTAATTGAAGCCTTGCAGGTCGAGCATGTTGCCGAGCACGCGCAGCACCTTCCATGCCGGGCGGGTTTCCCCGAGCGGCTTGACGCTGCCATTGAAGCCTTGGGCGCGGCCTTCGCAGTTGACGAAGGTGCCGGCCGTTTCCGCGAACGGCGAAACCGGCAGCAGCACGTCCGCGTATTCGGCCGCGTGCTTGTACGGCGACATCACCACGACCATGTCCGCCTTTTCGAGCGCGGCGCGCGCGGCTTGCGGATCGTAGCAGTCGAGCTCCGGCTCGACGTGCAGCAGCACGTAGCCCTTGCGCGGCTGCGCGAACATCTGCTGCGCGTTGGCGCCCTTGCCCGGCAGCGCGTCGGCAATGTAGCCGCCGACGGTATTCGCGGCCTCGGTCAGGTAGCCGAAGGTGGCGCCGGTGTTCTGTGCGATCCACTGGGCGGCGACGTGCAGCAGTGCCGCCTGAGGATGCTGTGCCGCGGCGTTGCCGAGGACAACCGCCTTCTTCTCGCCGGACAGCAGGCTGGCGGCAATGCCCTTGGCGACTTCACCGGCTTCGATACCATCAAATCCTGCCGGGGCGGCAATGCCCTTGCCGGCAGCGATCGCAACCACCACTTCGCTCAGGGCCGCGAGCCAGTCGGACGGCGCCTTGATCATGCGGGCGACGAGCGGCATCAGCAGGTCGTCGTCGGTGCCGTGCAGGACGCTGATCTTCGCGCCGTGCTTGGCCGATTGACGCAGGCGTGCGGCCAGCAGCGGATGATCCTTGCGCAGGAAGGAACCGATCACGAACACGCGGTCGGCGTTGCCGAATTCGGTGATCGTGGTGCCGAGCCACGGGGTTACCTTGCCATCGAGTGCGAAGTCGGACTGGCGCGGACGGAAGTCGACATTGTCGGAACCCAGGCCACGCATCAGCTTCTGCAGCAGCGACAACTCTTCCAGCGTGGAGTACGGTGCCGCCAGCGCAGCCAGCGCGTCCGGTCCGTGATCCTTGCGGATGTCGTTCAGGCCGTGGCCGACGTATTCCAGCGCGGTCTGCCAGTCGGTCTCGATCCACTTGCCGTCCTGCTTGATCATCGGGACGGTCAGGCGTTCCGGATTATTCAGGCCTTCATAGGAGAAGCGGTCGCGGTCGGACAGCCAGCATTCGTTGACTTCCTCGTTTTCCAGCGGCAGCACGCGCATCACCTTGCCGCCCTTGACCTGGACGATCAGGTTGGCGCCGAGGCCGTCATGCGGGCTCACCGAGCGGCGGCGCGACAGTTCCCAGGTGCGGGCGGTGTAGCGGAACGGCTTGGAAGTGAGCGCGCCGACCGGGCACAGGTCGATCATGTTGCCGGACAGTTCGGATTCGACGGTCTTGCCGACGAAAGTCGTGATCTCGGAGTGTTCGCCGCGATTGAGCATGCCGAACTCCATCACGCCTGCGATTTCCTGGCCGAAGCGCACGCAGCGGGTGCAATGGATGCAGCGCGCCATCTCGCGCGTCGAAATCAGCGGGCCGACATCCTTCGGATCGACGACGCGCTTTTCTTCCTCATAGCGGGAAGCAGACGGGCCGTAACCGACAGCAAGATCCTGCAGCTGGCATTCGCCGGCCTGGTCGCAGATCGGGCAGTCGAGCGGATGATTGATGAGCAGGAATTCCATCACGCTCTTTTGCGCCTTGATCGCCTTGTCGCTGGCGGTGCGCACGATCATGCCGTTGGTCACCGGAGTCGCGCACGCAGGCAGCGGCTTCGGCGCCTTCTCGACGTCGACCAGGCACATGCGGCAGTTGGCCGCGATGGACAGTTTCTTGTGATAGCAAAAATGCGGGATGTACGTGCCGAGCTTGTTGGCAGCGTCCATCACCATGCTGCCTTCCTGCACTTCGACCTTTTTGCCGTCAATTTCGATTTCAACCATGGCTTTTTTTGCCTAAGTATTTATTGGGCGCAAGTCGCGCCCTGTCATGTCAACTTGTCGGACGCCGCGGCGCCCCGTCAAACGTATGCGGGAACGAGGCAGCGCTTGTTTTCGATGTGGTATGCGAACTCGTCGCGGAAATTCTTCACGAAGGCGCGTACCGGCATCGCCGCTGCATCGCCGAGCGCGCAAATGGTGCGGCCCTGGATGTTGTCGGCGATCGAGTTCAGCATGTCGAGATCGTCCGCGCGGCCCTTGCCGTGTTCGATACGATGCACCATGCGGTACAGCCAGCCGGTGCCCTCGCGGCACGGCGTGCACTGGCCGCAGGATTCTTCGTAATAGAAGTAGGACAGGCGCAGCAGCGACTTGACCATGCAGCGGGTCTCGTCCATCACGATGACCGCGCCGGAACCGAGCATCGAACCCGCCTTCGCGATGGAGTCATAGTCCATGTCGGTATTCATCATCACTTCGCCGGTCAGCACCGGCATCGACGAGCCGCCGGGAATGACAGCCTTGATCTTCTTGCCGTCGCGCATGCCGCCGGCCAGCTCGAGCAGCTTGGCGAACGGCGTGCCCAGCGGCACCTCGTAGTTGCCCGGACGCGCGACATCGCCCGAGATCGAGAAGATCTTGGTGCCGCCGTTGTTCGGCTTGCCCAATGCCGCATACGCCTCGCCGCCCATGCGCATGATGAAGGGCACTGCGGCGAAGGTTTCGGTGTTGTTGATGGTGGTCGGCTTGCCGTACAGGCCGAAGCTTGCCGGGAACGGCGGCTTGAAGCGCGGCTGGCCCTTCTTGCCTTCCAGCGATTCGAGCAGCGCGGTTTCCTCGCCGCAGATGTAGGCGCCGTAACCATGGAAAGCATGCAGCTGGAAGCTGAATTCGCTGCCCATGATATTGTTGCCGAGGTAACCGGCGGCGCGCGCTTCTTCCAGCGCCTGCTCGAAGCGTTCGTAGTCGGCGAAGATTTCGCCGTGGATGTAGTTGTAGCCGACGGTGATGCCCATCGCATACGCGCCGATAGCCATGCCTTCGATCAGCGCATGCGGGTTGTAGCGGATGATGTCGCGGTCCTTGAACGTGCCCGGCTCGCCTTCGTCGGTATTGCAGACGAGGTATTTCTGGCCGGGGAACTGGCGCGGCATGAAGCTCCACTTCAGTCCGGTCGGGAAACCCGCGCCGCCGCGGCCGCGCAGCGAAGAGGTCTTCAGTTCGGCGATCACCTGCTCCGGCGTGATCTTCTCGGACAGGATGCGCTTCAACGCTTCATAGCCGCCACGCTTCACGTAGTCCGCGAGGTGCCAGTTGTTGCCGTCGAGGCCAGCGAGAATCAGCGGGTTGATGTGACGATCGTGCAGGCAGGTCATTTCTTCAGTTCCTCCACCAGCGCGTCGATCTTTTCCTTCGACATGTGGCTGCACATGCGCTTGTTGTTGACCAGCATGACCGGTGCATCGCCGCAAGCGCCCATGCATTCGCCCTCGATCAGCGTGAACTGACCGTCCGCGGTGGTTTCCTTGTAATCCACGCCGAGTTTTTCTTTCAGGTAGTGCGCGGCGCGCTCGCCGCCCGACAAGGCGCAAGGCAGGTTGGTGCACACCGAAATCTTGTGCTTGCCGACCGGCTTGGTGTTGTACATGTTGTAGAAGGTCGCCACTTCCTGCACGGCGACCGGCGCCATGCCGATATAGTCGGCCACATCCTTCATCACTTCCGGCGACAGCCAGCCCGTTTCATCCTGCGCAATGGCGAGTGCCGCCATCACGGCGGACTGCCTCTGGTCTGCGGGGAATTTCGCGAGTTCGCGATCGATTTTCTTGTACGCTTCTTGACTTAACAGCATATCGTCAGCCATTCGTGCACGACGTGGGGTCGCGCGGGTTATCGGTCAATCTCACCAAACACAATGTCTTGCGTGCCGATGATCGTCACGGCGTCCGCAATCATGTGGCCCTTTGCCATCTCATCCAGTCCCTGCAGGTGCGCAAAGCCGGGCGCGCGGATCTTCATGCGGTACGGCTTGTTGGCGCCGTCCGAGATCAGATAGACGCCGAACTCGCCCTTCGGATGCTCGATGCCGACATACGCTTCGCCTTCCGGCACATGGAAGCCTTCGGAAAAGAGCTTGAAGTGGTGAATCAGCTCTTCCATGTTGGATTTCATGTTCACGCGCGACGGCGGCGCAACCTTGTGGTTGTCGGTCATCACCGGGCCCGGGTTATTGCGCAGCCATTCGACGCATTGCTTGATGATCCGGTTGGACTGGCGCATTTCCTCGATGCGGCACAGGTAACGGTCGTAGCTGTCGCCGTTGACGCCGACCGGGATGTCGAAGTCGAGCAGGTCGTACACTTCGTACGGCTGGTTCTTGCGCAGATCCCACTCGACGCCGGAACCGCGCAGCATCGGGCCGGTAAAGCCCATCGCCTTCGCGCGCTCCGGCGACACCACGCCGATGCCGACCAGGCGCTGCTTCCAGATGCGGTTGTCGGTGAGCAGGGTTTCGTACTCGTCCACATAACCGGGGAAGCGGTTGGTGAAATCTTCGATGAAATCCAGCAGCGAACCCTGGCGGTTTTCATTGAGCTGCCTGATCGCCTTTTCGTTGCGGACCACGGATGCCTTGTACTGCGGCATGCTGTCCGGCAGGTCGCGGTAGACGCCGCCCGGACGGTAATAGGCCGCGTGCATGCGCGCGCCGGACACGGCTTCGTACATGTCCATCAGGTCTTCGCGCTCGCGGAAGGCGTACAGGAACACTGCCATCGCGCCGACGTCCAAGCCGTGCGCGCCGATCCACAGCAGGTGGTTCAGCAGGCGGGTGATCTCGTCGAACATCACGCGGATGTACTGGGCGCGCAGCGGCACCTCGAGGCCGAGCAGCTTCTCGATCGCCAGCACATAGCCGTGCTCGTTGCACATCATCGACACGTAGTCGAGGCGATCCATGTACGGGACCGACTGAATGAAGGTTTTCTGCTCCGCCAGCTTCTCGGTTGCACGGTGCAGCAGGCCGATATGCGGGTCGGCGCGCTGAATCACTTCACCATCCAGCTCCAGCACCAGGCGCAGCACGCCGTGCGCAGCCGGGTGCTGCGGACCGAAGTTCAGGGTGTAATTCTTGATGTCAGCCATTATTTGATCCCGTACTTTTCTTCGCGAATGACGCGCGGCGTGATTTCGCGCGGCTCAATCGTCACGGGTTGGTAAATCACGCGCTTCTGCTCGGGGTCGTAGCGCATTTCGACGTAGCCCGATACCGGGAAGTCCTTGCGGAACGGATGGCCGATGAAGCCATAGTCGGTGAGGATGCGGCGCAGGTCGTTGTGACCTTCGAAGAGGATGCCGAACAGGTCGAAGGCTTCGCGCTCGTACCAATTGACGGAAGACCAGATGTCTGTGACCGACGGAATGACCGGCAGTTCATCATCGGGCGCAAAAACGCGCACGCGTACGCGCCAGTTGTGCGTCACCGACAGCAGATGGGAAACCGCCGCGAAACGCGGGCCGTCCCAGGCGCCGTCGCCATAGGTGGAATAGTCCACGCCGCACAAGTCGATCAATTCTTCGAAACGCAGGTCGGCGTGGTCGCGCAGCGTACGCATCGCCGACAGATACTCGGAAGCGCCGACCACGATCGTCACTTCACCCAACGCCACCTTCAGGCTCTTGATCTGGTCGCCCAGCGCGTTGCGCAGGGCGGCTTCGAGGGTTTCAATTTTCGTCGTCATATCTTCTTAAGCGCCCTCTTAGCGTGCGATCGTATTGGTGCGCTTGATCTTGTTTTGCAGCTGCATGATGCCGTACAGCAGCGCTTCAGCGGTCGGCGGGCAGCCCGGAACATAGACATCCACGGGCACGATGCGGTCGCAGCCGCGCACCACGGAGTAGGAATAGTGGTAGTAGCCGCCACCGTTGGCGCAGGTGCCCATGGAGATCACCCAGCGCGGCTCGGCCATCTGGTCGTACACCTTGCGCAGCGCCGGCGCCATCTTGTTGCACAGCGTGCCGGCCACGATCATCACGTCGGACTGACGCGGCGACGGACGGAACACAACACCGAAACGGTCGAGGTCGTAGCGCGACGCGCCCGCATGCATCATCTCGACCGCGCAGCAGGCCAGGCCGAAGGTCATCGGCCACAGCGACCCGGTGCGGGTCCAATTGATCAGCTTGTCGGCCGTCGTGGTGACGAAGCCCTCGTTCAACACACCTTCAATAGACATGACTTACTCCCAATCCAGAGCGCCCTTCTTCCAGATGTACCAGAACCCGACGACGAATTCGGCGATAAACACCATCATCGTGAGGAAGCCCGGCCATCCGAGGTCTCGCATCGCGACACCCCACGGGAAGAAAAATGCGGTTTCCAGATCGAACAAGATAAACAGGATGGCGACAAGGTAGTAGCGCACGTCGAACTTCATGCGCGCGTCTTCAAACGCCTCGAAGCCGCATTCGTACGGAGAGAGTTTCTCAGCGTCCGGCTTGTGGGGTGCCATCACGCGACCCAGGACTTGCGGAACGATGCCGACGCCGATGCCGACAAGAATAAACAGGAGTACGGGGAAGTAATTTTCGAGGTTCACGATGGGGGGCCTAGTTGAATGATTTGCAAATCAAACCAAGATTCCTCGATAAAAAGCCAGCTCAGGAAACTCCCTCGCTGGCCTTATTTTATTGGTGCCGACGGCGAGACTCGAACTCGCACAGCTTTCGCCACTACCCCCTCAAGATAGCGTGTCTACCAATTTCACCACGTCGGCTTAAAGACTAGTATTTTACCCTGCTTTAGAGCTTTTGTTCAACGCACAATTGCTCCAAATCAAGACGAATTCCAATTATTTTGGTATCTGGTTCGCCTGCCCTGCGTTATTCGCGGGCGCACCCGTCGCCGGTGCCGCACCACCCTGTGCCGGAGCCGGCGCATTTGCCGCCGGAGCCGCGGGAGCTGCAGGTGCCGCAGGAAGGTTTTCCATCACGCCGCCGCTTACCGGCGCGCGCTTGTTGCCGACAAATGCGAGTGCCAGCGTCGCACTGAAGAAAATCGCGGCCGCGACCGCGGTCGACTTCGACAGGAAGTTCGACGAACCGGTGGCACCGAACAGGCTGCCAGAGGCGCCGGAACCAAAGGCAGCGCCCATGTCGGCGCCCTTGCCGTGCTGGAGAAGGACCAGCCCGATGATCGCCAGGGCGGACACCACCTGAACCACGACGATGAGTGTGAACATTGCGTTCATTGCATGCTTTCCAATCTAAAATGAATTCTGTGCGACTGCCCGTATCGCGGCTTACGCGGCCGCGACAATGGCGAGAAAATCGGCCGCCTTGAGGGAGGCGCCGCCGATCAGGCCGCCGTCGATGTCCGGCATTGCGAGCAGCTCTTTTGCGTTATCCGGTTTCATGCTGCCGCCGTACAGGATTTGGACACGCTCCGCCGCTGCCGGGTTCTTCGCCGCAAGCCGCGCGCGCAGCATTGCGTGCACTTCCTGCGCCATCTCCGGCGTGGCGGTCTTGCCGGTGCCGATTGCCCACACCGGCTCGTACGCGATCACGATGTTGCCGAGCTCGTCGCCGGACAGCGCCGCAAGGACCGCATCGACTTGCGCGCCCACCACTGCCGCCGTGTTGCCCGATTCGCGCTCCGCCAGCGATTCGCCCACGCAAACGATCGGAGTCAGTCCCGACTTGAGCGCCCTCACCGTCTTCTGCGCCACCAGCTCATTGCTCTCGCCATGGTAGGTACGGCGCTCCGAATGGCCGACGATCGCATAGGCGCAACCGAAGTCCAGAAGCATCGCAGCCGATACCTCGCCGGTATACGCGCCCGCCTCGTGCACCGACAGGTCCTGCGCGCCCCACCCGACCGCACTGCCGGCAAGCGCCGACTGGCATTGCGCGAAGTAAGGCGCGGGAACACACACCGCCACGGCGCATGCCGCGTTGCCAAGGCCGTCCTTGATACCTTGCAAAAGAACAGCATTGGCAGCCTGGCTGCCATTCATCTTCCAGTTACCGGCGATTAGTTTGCGACGCATAGAGGGTCCGAATTTGCAATAACCCTAGATTTTAGCGCGACGCAACAAGGCAGGTCAAACCGAGCGACCTGCTACGACCGGAGAGATGCGGCGAGGTTCCCCGAATTCTCCGGATTTTGCAGCGCTTCGACAGGTCAGCCGACCTGCAGCACGATTTTGCCAATGTGCCCGCTGGACTCCATCAACATATGCGCCTGCACCGCTTCTTCAAGTGGAAAAACGCGGTAGACCACCGGCTTGATCCGCCCCGATTCGAGCAGAGGCCAGACATGCGCCTTCAGCTTTTCCGCAATCGCGTGCTTGAACTCCACCGTCCGGGGCCGCAAAGTGGAGCCGGTAATGGTCAACCTCCGCCTCAGGACCTGCCCCAGGTCCACCGTCGCCTTGGCCCCGCCCAGCAGCGCGATCACCGCGATCCGGCCGTCATCGGCGAGGCAATCGATCTCGCGCGCCGCGTACGCGCCGGCCACCATATCGAGGATCACATCCACGCCCTTGCCGCCGGTTTCCGCCTTGACCACTTCGACAAAGTCCTCAGTCCGGTAATTGATCGCACGCGCCGCGCCGAGCGCTTCGCACGCGCGGCATTTCTCGTCGCTGCCTGCGGTCGCAAACACGCGATGACCGAATGCCGCAGCCATCTGGATCGCGGTCACACCGATTCCCGAACTGCCCCCCTGCACGAGAAAGGTCTCGTCGCCCGAAAGACGGGCGCGGTCGAATACATTGCTCCACACCGTGAAAAAGGTTTCGGGCAGCGATGCCGCTTCGACCGCGCTTAATCCCGCCGGCGCCGGCAGGCATTGCTTGAGCGGCGCGATGCAGTATTCCGCATAGCCGCCGCCCTGGACCAGCGCGCATACCAGATCGCCGTTCTTGAAGTCGCTCCCCGCCAGGTTACCGCCGACGATTTCACCCGCGACTTCCAGGCCGGGCAGATCCGATGCGCCCGGCGGCACCGGGTAGTGCCCGAGCCGCTGCAGCACATCCGGCCGATTCACGCCGGCGGCGCGCACCTTGATCAGCACTTCGCCGTCTTTGATTTCGGGCAGCGGCCTTTCGCACACACGCAGCACGTCTGGAGGGCCGGGTCTCGTAATTTCGATCGCTTTCATGATGCGCTTCTCGGTATGGACAGATCGACATTGTACGTCAGCCGCCTGCGCCGCTTGCCCCGCCCGGCCCGGCAATCACAGAAAGCATAATGTTGACGGAGCGCAACATGAGGGAGAGGGTTTGGACGAAGAATCGGTAATCGATTACCGCTTGAAGTTGTTACAGGACTACTTGCCAAGTTACAAAAAAGCGGGAACCAAACCGTATCAACAATTTCCAACAGGC
>Ga0196971_1000597_pt1 | contig 24454 bp, 21 predicted proteins | sample S1v_1013CmetaG_FD_148660 | JGI IMG/M metagenome (GOLD analysis project Ga0196971, IMG submission 148660) | Soil microbial communities from Anza Borrego desert, Southern California, United States - S1+v_10-13C | ecosystem: Environmental > Terrestrial > Soil > Desert | place: USA: California...
CTTCGATCACGCCGTCGGGCGCCGTGGCTTCCACCTTTAGACCGGCGCCGAGTTTATCGACGCCCTGATAGTGCACGCTGACGACATCCAATTGATCTTTGTCATACGCGCCCTTCAGCCAGCCGCCGTCTTGCAGCTGCACGGGATGAACGTGCTCGAAATACTCAGTGAAACTCTTATCGCTCGGCGCATGATGGGCGATCAGCTCGGCGTTGTCGGCCATGTCGCGCCGCAGCGTGCCGCCGAAGGCGACGTTGAGCTCCTGAAAGCCGCGGCAAATGCCGAACACCGGCTTGCCGTGTTCAAGCATGGCCTCGATCAGATGCGCCGTCATCTCGTCGCGGCCCGGATCGAACGGCCCCGGTGCGTCGTCGACGATCGCGCCATAGCGCTTCGGATCAAGGTTCGACGGCGTGCCGGTGAGCAACAGCCCATCCAAACGCGGCGCGATTTCCTTCGCGTGCATCAGCTCGGGCATCGCCGGCACCAGCAAGGCGGCCGCATCGGAGTAGGTCAGCGCCGAGACCAGATACCGCGTCATCACCGCCTGCGCGGATTGATGCTCCACCACGCGGTTGCAGGCGATGACGCCGAGAACGGGACGAGGTGCGCTCACGACAGCAGCACCGCCGGCGAGCAGGCGTGCCACGCCAGCCACACCGGCTCGTCCCAGGTGAAATCTTCCTGGTCGTAGCGCGTCAGATTGGAACGGAACGTTTTCACGCGGCGGCCACCTTCAAGCTCAATCTCAAAATTGGTCTCGCTGCCCAGATAAACAATGTCGCGGATCACCCCTGCGACAACATTGGTCCCGGCCGGCGCGTCCTCCATCTTCGGCGCTTCGCCAGTGCGCTTGTGCATCTCGATCTTTTCCGGCCGCAGCGCCACCCAAACCGTGGCGCCCCGCGCGCCGGTGACGCCGTGGTCTAGATAAACCGGCGCAGAAAGCTCATTACAGCGCACGATCGCCTCGTTCTGTTCGTCCTTCTCCAGCACACCCTCGAACATGTTCACGCTGCCGACGAAGTCAGCCACGAAACGCGAATTGGGAAACTCGTAGAGATCGGCCGGCGTCGCCACTTGGGTCAGCACGCCCCTGTTCATCACCGCGCAGCGCGTGGCGATGGCGAGCGCCTCGTCCTGATCGTGCGTCACCATGATGAAGGTGATGCCTACTTTTTCCTGCAGGCTCGTCAGCTCCGAGCGCATCTGGTCGCGCAGCTTCGCGTCCAGCGCCGACAGCGGCTCGTCCAGCAACAGCACGCGCGGCCGCTTCACCAGTGCGCGCGCGAGCGCCACGCGCTGGCGTTGCCCGCCCGAGAGCTGATCCGGCATGCGGTCGCCCAGCCCGCCCAGCTTCACCAGCTCCAACGCTTCGGCGACGCGCGTTTTGATCTCGGCCGCGGCGACGCCGTCCATCTTCAGTCCGTAAGCGACATTGTCCGCCACCTTCATGTGCGGAAACACAGCATAGCTTTGAAACACCATATTCACCGGCCGCTTGTTCGGCGGCAGCGCGGCGACATCCTTGCCGTCGATCAGTATGCGGCCTTCCGTCGGCGTCTCGAAGCCGGCGAGCATGCGCAGCAACGTCGTCTTACCGCAGCCGGACGGGCCAAGCAGCGCAAAGAATTCGCCCTCCTGGATTTGCAGCGAGACGTTATCGACGGCGATGGTCTTGCCGAAGCGCTTGGTGACGCCTTCGAAAATAATGATCGGGTTCGGCTTGATCGCCGCCGCCAATTTTTCGGCTTGCGTGTGGACGGGTGAAACGTCTGTCATCTCAAGCCTTATTCTCTTGCGGCTTCTGGTTCTGCAGATGGAGGCCGACCGCCGTCAGCACCACTGTCACCACGATTAGAATTGTGGACGCGGCGTTCACCTCGGGCGTCACCGAGAAACGCAGCATTGAATACACCTTCACCGGAAACGTGATCGTGTCCGGCCCGGACGTGAAGAACGTGATCACGAAGTCATCCAGCGACAACGTGAACGCCAGCAACGCGCCGGCGATCAGGCCCGGCTGCATATGCGGCACCAGCACGTCCCAGAACGTGCGCCATTCGCTCGCGCCCAGATCCTTGGCCGCCTCCTCCAGTTCGCGATTGAACGAGGAAAGCCGCGCCCGCACCACCGTCGCGACGAACGGAAACGCGAACGAGATGTGCGCAATGGTGATGGCGCCGAGATTGAGCGGCCAAGGCAGCCCCATCGGCCACGGCAGCACGCGGGCGAAAAACACCAGCATCGCGACGCCAAGGCAAATCTCCGGCACCACGATCGGCAACGCCATCGTGCCTTCAACAGCAGTTTTGCCGGGAAAGCGGAAGCGCCACAGCATCACCGCCGCCAACGCGCCCAGAACCACCGAGACGATCGTGCAGAAGAAGGCGATCGTCAGCGAATTCACGAACGCCTCGATCAGCGACTCGTTCGAGAGCGCTTTCTCGTAATATTTGAACGTGAAGCCCTGCCAGACAATGTTGCGGCGGCTGTCATTGAAGCTGAACGCCATCAAGGTCAGCAGCGGCAAATAGAGAAAGACCAGCGTCAGTCCGACCATCAGCTGCAGCGGCCAGCGCCGCATATATTCGAGCGGCCCAGGCTTCTCGCGTTTCAGCGGCGGCGGCGCGGCGAGGGTCGCCGCCGCGACGGGGAGCGCTTCCTTCGCCATCAGCCCCTCCGCTCGGCTTTGCGCTGCACGAACGCCTGCGCCGCGATGGCGATGAAGGTGAGGTACATCAACAGGAACGAAAGCGCCGCGCCAAACGGCCAATCGTTGGCGCGCTTGAACTGCCGCTCGATCACGTTGGCGATCATCTGGCTATCGGTGCCGCCCAAGAGGTCCGGCGTCAGATAGGCGCCGAGCGCTGGGATGAAGGTGATCAGCACGCCCGACGCGATGCCCGGCGCCGCCAGCGGCACGACCACCGCCCAGATCGTGCGCAAATGCCCGGCGCCGAGATCGAGGCTCGCCTCCATCAGCGAACGGTCCATGCGGTCAAGCGCCGAATAAAGCGGCAGCACCATGAACGGCAGGTGCACGTACACGAGGCCGATCACTACGGCTGTGTTGTTATATAGCAGCGTCAGCGGCTCGTACTCGCCGAGCGGCGCCAAGCCGATCAGCGTCATAAACCCGCTCGCATTATTCCACAGCCATTCGAGCGCGAAGTTCACATAGCCCTGCTCGCGCAACACCGCGATCAGCGCGAAGGTGCGGATCAGCAGATTGGTCCAGAACGGCAGCATGATCAGCAGCAGCAGCCAAGCTTTCATCTTCGGCGACGCGAACGCGATCGCCAGCGCCACTGGAAAACCGATGATGAGGCAGAGCACGGTCGTCAGCCCCGCAACGACGATGCTCTTGCCGAAAATGCCGAGATAGAGCGGCTCCAGCGCCCGCGCATAATTCGCGAACGTGCCGGTGAAATCGATCGTAACCGGGCCGACATTCTCGCCGAACGTGTAGGCCCAGATCACGGCGATCGGGATTAGAAAGAACAGCAGCAGCCAAAGCACGGGCGGCGCAGCTATCGCCGCGAACGCCGCCTTCGCCTGCTTCCAGCTCTGCTCCATGCGCCCCTCTTGGACCGCCGGCGTCCTCGCCGGCGAACTTCCGCAAACGTTCGCTCAGCGGCCGCCGGCGAGACGCCGGCGGTCCAAGATCAAGCGGCGCTGATCCGCGTGAAGATTTCTTCGTAGAGCCGCGCCCGCTCGTCGCCTTCGAACGCGCCGTACTCGCTCACGGCCATGACCTCCGGCGAAGCGAAGATGATCGGATTGTTCTTGTATTCCTCCGGCATCAGCGCACGCGCCGCCGCATTTGGTGTCGGATACTGGATCTCTTCCGCGATCTTCTGCCCGGCTTCGGCGTCCAGCAGATAATTGATAAAGGCGTGCGCGCCGGCGACATTCGGGGCGCCGACAGGGATGCAAAGGCAATCCTGGTTGATCAAAGTGCCTTCGCGCGGAATGACCCAGCCATATTCCGCATCGCCATGCTCGCTCACCACCTGAGCGATGTCGCCGCAATATTCCAGCACGACATCGACCTCGCCGGCGACCAGCAAGTCCTGCCCGTCGTCCTCGTGGAACGCCTTGATGTGCGGCTTCTGCCGGATCAGCATCTGCTCGATCTCGGTCAACGTCGCGTCCGGAATGTTGTTGAGCGAGATACCTTTGTACTTGGCGCAGAGGCGGATCAGGTCCGCCGATTCCGACAGCACGGCGATGCGTTGCGTGAATTGCGGGCTGTCGAACAAATAGCGCCAGCTGTCCGGCACAAAGTTCGCGGGCATCGCCGACTTGCGATAAGCGATGCCCAACGTCAGCCAGGTGTACGGCACCGAATAGCGCCGGCCCGGATCGAACGGCGCGTCCTGGAATTCCGGCGCAAGATTGGCGAAGTTCGGGATCAGCGAGCGATCCAGCTCCTGGATCATTTGCGCCTGGCTCATGCGCGTCACGAATTCGTTCGACGGCACGATCACGTCATAGCCGGGATTGCCGGCGCGCAGGCGCGCGAACAATTCGTCATTGGTCGCGAACAGGCTCATGTTCACGGTCGTGCCGGTCGCTTCACGGAAATCGTCGAGCGTGGTCGGCCCGATATAGGTGTCCCAGTTGTAGAAGTTGACCGTGGACCCGCCGCCGCCGCGCCCGCACGCCGAAAGTCCGCCCGCAAAGGAAATGCCGATCGCCGCGGCGCCGAATTGCTGCAGCATCGAGCGGCGCGAGGCGCCCTTCAAAAACTTGGCTTTGCTCATGTCGTGCGCCCTTCCTCGTGACCGCCGCCAGGCGGACCGCCGCAACTAGACCAGGGCTGTAACAAGCACGCAAATTGCGCCATCGCGCAATATCTGTGATCGCATTTGGCGTCGATTTTTTGGGCGCTGCCGCCTCAGCGCGCGTTATGCTCGCCGGCGAGCCGCTGGACGATGCGGTTTCGTCGCTCAGCAGTACGACGCTCGGCCGGATCGGCGCCGGGGTCAGCTCAAAGCCCATGACGATGACCTGCTCGCCCGCCTTGATCAGGTGCGCCGCAGCCCCGTTGATCGAGATGATGCCCGAACCGCGCTCGCCGGCGATGATGTAGGTCTCAAGCCGCGCGCCAGACGTGTTCGACACAACCAGGACGCGCTCGCCCTCCCACATGCCGACAGCGTCGACGAGGTCCATGTCGATCTCGATCGAGCCGACATAATTCAAGTTCGCATCGGTCACGCGCCCATTGTGGAGCTTCGACCGCATGACCCAGCGCATAATGTTCGTCCTCTACTCACCCCCTCCTCTCGAGAGGAGGGGGAAGGGGGTGGGGTGAAGCGCGACGATTCCGGTTATCGCTCGCCAGCACTTCACCGTGCGGGGAGCAACGCCCCGCCCCCAACCCCCTCCCCTCGATGGGAGGGGGCTACAGCGCCCGTTTTAACAGGTGCGCAAATACCAGTCGAAGTCGGTGTTGGGAATGACGCTTTGATAGCGCTCCTGCTCAACCCGCTTCACCGTTGCGAACATGCGCACGAAGCGCTCGCCGAGATACTCCTTCAGCACCTCGGACTCGGCGAAGCGATCGACCGCCGCGAACCAATTAGTCGGTATCCGCTCACCAGAATTCGCCGCTTGCGCATAACCGTCGCCAACGATCGCCGGGCCGGGATCGATTTTGTTCTTGATGCCGTGATGCACCGCCGCCAGCAGCGCCGCGAGCGCCAACGTCGGATGCGCGTCGGCGCCGGCGACGCGGTGTTCGATATGGCGCGTGTGCGGCGCGCCCGCCGGCACACGGAAGGAGACGGTGCGGTTGTTGACGCCCCAAGTCGGCGCGACCGGCGCGTAGGAATTGGCTTTGAAGCGCCGATACGAATTGGCGTTCGGCGCATAGATCGCCATCGAATCCGCCAGCAGCGCCTTCATGCCGCCGACCGCATGCGCCAGCACCGGCTCGCCTTCCGGCTTATCCGACGCGAACACGTTTTTTCCGGCTTTGTCATTGACGCTGACATGCAAATGCATGCCCGAACCGGCCAGCTCACCGAACGGCTTAGCCATGAACGTCGCCTCGCAGCCATGCCGCAGCGCACAGCCCTTCGCCGCACGCTTATAAAGCACCGCATCATCCGCCGCGCGCAGCGCGTCGGCGTGATGCTTCAGCGTCAGCTCTAATTGCCCCGGCGCATATTCGCTGATCGCGCCTTCGAGCGGCACGCCCATCGCATCCGCGCATTCCCAGAGATCGCGCAGGAAATCGCTCGCCTCTTCCACTTCGCGCAGGCCGTACACCTGATGCTGCGTCGCCCGATCGCCCGTGTACGGCGACATCGGCAGCTGCACCCCGCCCGTCGCCGTGCGCTCGGCATCGACCAGGTAATATTCGAGTTCGCACGCCACCACCGGCACGAGACCATCCGCGGCAAAGCGATCGATCACGCGCTGCAGCACATGCCGCGGATCGAGATCGTGCGGGGTCCCATCGAGTTCATACATCGACACCGGAATCTGCGCGACGTCATCGCCCAGCCAAGGCGCCGGCGTCAGCCTCCCGGCGATCGGCCGGGCCACACGATCGGCGTCGCCGTCTTCCCAAACCAACCCCGTCGCCTCGACGTCCTGGCCGGTGATGTCGTTCACCAGGATCGAGCCGGGCAGAAAGCGCCCCTGCTCGTACACGGCCGCGATCTCGTGGCGGCGCAGCCGCTTTCCGCGCGGCACGCCAGCCATGTTCGTGAACACGATCTCGAAAAACTCGATCTCAGGATGCTTATCGAGGAAGGCTTTCACTTCCTTCGGATCGGCGATGCTCATGCGGCGCTTTCTTGGAGGTATTCGGCGGCGAAGCTATCGACCGCCGCGACGAGCCGGTCAATCTGTTGCGCGCTGGTCATCGGGCAGACCAGCATCATCATGTGAAACGGCGCGATCAGCACGCCGCGATTGATCAGATAAAGATGCAGCGCGTGGTTCAGCTCGGTCTGCGCCAGCGCCGGCCGCACCTCGGCCGCGTTCTTTGGCGGCTCGGGCGCGAACACGATCTCCGCCCGCGCGCCGACATGCACGACGCACCATGGCAGCGCGCGTCTGGCGATCACCTCGCGCAGCTTTGCAACCAACGCATCCGCGCCAGCGAGCATCGCCTCGTACGCCTGCGGCGTCGCCACCTCCCGCAACGTCGCGCCGATCGCGGCGATCCCCATCGCATTGCCCGCGAGTGTCGTACCGATGCCGGAGCGGCCGCTACTTGGACCGCCGGCGTCCCCGCCGGCGACAGTGGTGGCGGTTGAGCCGGTCCATGCCGGCGAGACGCCGGCGGTCCAAGATTGGATCTTGCCGCCCAGCTCCGCGCTCACCCCCCACACCGCCGCCGGAAAACCGCCAGCGATCGCCTTGCCGATCACCAGCGCATCGGGCGCCAATCCCCAAGCCTTCGTCGCCCCGCCCGGCCCGCTCGACAGCGTATGCGTCTCATCCAGGATCAAGAGCGCGCCTGCTTTCTTCGCCAGCGCCTGCGCCCGCTTCCAAAAATTCGCCTCCGGCAGGATCATGCCGCAATTTGTCATCGCCGGCTCAGCCAGCACCGCCGCGACGTCGCCGTGCGCCAGCGCGCCCTCCAGCGCGCGCACATCATTGAACGGCACAGCGCGCGTGGTGCGCGTCATATCGAACACTTGGCCAATCAGCCCCGGATCGGGCCGCGTGCGCCCGTGCCGTATCTCGACAAAGCAATCCTCGACCATGCCGTGATAGCAGCCGTCGAACACCACGATCACTTGCTTGCCCGTTACCGCCCGCGCCCAACGGATCAGCGCGCGGTTTGCATCGGAAGCGGAGAGCGTCGTCTGCCACAAAGGCAGACCAAACCGATCCGCCAACAGAGCGCCGACTTCAGCTGCTTCCGCCGTCGGCAACATGAACGTCGCTCCGCGCCGCGCCTGCTCCGCCACCGCGCGCGCAATCTCCGGACGCGCATGACCAAACATGCCCGGCGTGTCGCCCAAGCAGAAATCATCATACGTATTGTCGTCGATATCGGTCAGCACCGCGCCGTCGCCGTCCTCCGCGATGATCGCGACCGGCGCAGCCCAATCGTTCATCCAATGAAACGGCGCGCCGAACAGCCAATGCTCTCGCAGCGCGTCCGCTTGCGCAGCGCTCTTGGGATGCGTCTCCAAGAAGGCTTGCGTCTCACGCGCGATCAGCTCTGCGAGAGACATGGCGAGGCGTCAGATCGTGTTGCAGCGCGGCGTGAAGGCTTGAATTAGATCGTCCACGATCTGCGCACGCCGCGTTTCGTTTGGCTCTTCGAGGATGAAGATGTGATCGACCCCGAACGCGCCGAAGCACTCCGTTTTCGCAGCATTCAGCGGCCGCACCGATAAGTCGCGCGTGTGCCCGACAAAGCAGAACGCATATTCGCCCGCGCCTTGGCCGCGCCCCATCACATAGATGCCGGCGTTTGGCTTGAAGCGCGTGAAGCGCTGAAAGATCGAGAACTCATATTGCGCGCCGGACTTGCCGGTCAGTGTTGTGGTATCGCCGAACGCCACCATGTCGCCACCCATCGAAAACGCGGATTAAGCCAGACCTATACCCTCCGGCCTAGCGCTTTGAAAGCGCAGTTCAATTCAGTTTTGATTAGCCACGTCAGCACGATTTTCCCGCCCGCGTCATCGACGCTTTCTGGGGGAAACATTCGTGAGACAGACTATCCGTAAAGCCGCGCTCCATGCATCGACCGCGCTCGTGGCCGCCATGGCGCTTGCGCCGAACGCTTCGGCCCACACCGACTCGCTGGGCTTTGTGATCAGCGCCGGCTCGGGCGACGGGCTCTTCAACGTCAACATCTATTACGGCTCGTGGCACAACGGCACCGGCGGCGCCGAAGGCGCACTTGATCTCACGAATGTCGACAGCAGCACGCTGGTCGGCACCAACCCGTTTCAGCTCGTGCCCGGTATGGATGGCGTCGCCGACGGCACGCTGCCGGCAGGGCTTACCCCTGGCGTCAACTATTTCTTCCCGGACGGCATGGGAGCGCTCACCGGCGATCCGAGCGGCCACTACATCTACGCCTTCCAATACGTCACCTTCCTCGACCTGATCGCAGGCTCCTACACGTTCGGCTACAATGCCGGCTCCAGCTTCACCGCGAACTGGGAGCCGTCGGACCCGATGATCAATGCGGGCGCATTCATCATCGATTCGAATGGCCAACTCGTCATCATCGGCGCCGGCCCGGCGACGATCGACACCAGCCGCACGACCTTCACCTCGGATGAGTTCACCGGCGCGACCGACCTCACCTTCGACGGCGGCACTCTGCAAATCGTCGGCGGCGCCGAGACGGTGACCAGCAATTTCACCGTCAACACGGCGGGCGGAACGATCGACACCAATTTGATCGATTCCACCTTTGACGGCGGCTTCAGCGGCGACGGAGTTGTCAACGTTGTCGGCAACGGCGTCGTCACGCTGACGGGCGTCAACACCAATGGCGGCTTCGTCGCCAACCACGCCGGCATCGCGGCCAGCGATGACGCCGCGCTCGGCGCCGACGGCGCAGCGCTGACGCTGGCCCACGGCTCGTTCACCGCGCTCGATACGATGACGCTCGACCGCGCCGTGGTCATCACGGGCGCCCACGGCGGCGAAATCATCGTCGGCGACGACCTGACCTTGACACTGAACGGCGCCATCTCCGGCTCATCGTGCCTCTATAAACGCGGTTTGGGCGAACTCGACCTGCGCGCCAATGGCGCGAACGCCATCGGCGCCTGCGTCGAAGAAGGCGAAATGGCGTTCAACTCGGTTTTCACCGGCAATGTCTGGGTCGATCCGGGCGCCTTCATGACCGGCGCCGGCACGATCGTCGGTGACGTCGAAGTGTCGGGCACGCTCTCGCCCGGCAACTCGCCCGGCCAGCTCATCGTCAACGGCAGCGTCACGCAGCTGCCCGGCTCGACGCTGCAGATCGATATCGATGGCCTCACCATTGGCAACGGCGCGGGCCATTACGATACGCTGGTGCTCACCGGCGCCGGCAGCGTCTTCACCGCGGACGGCACGCTCGCGCCGATCCTGCGCGGCATCACCGCGCCGGCAGACAACACCTTCACGCCAACGCTCGGCGACACTTTCACCATCGTCACCGCCGAAGGCGGCGTCACCGGGACGTTCGATGCGCTGACTCAACCCGCCAGCGGCCTCACCGCCGGCACGCGCTTCGACGTCATCTATGGCGACGACACGATCGTGCTCGCGGTGACCGCAGCCGACTACAGCCTGCTCACCGGCGGCCGCGCCAACGCACGCGCCGCTGCAGCGGCACTCGAGGGCGTCCGTCCCGCCGCAGGCGCCGGCACGGGCGATGTCGGCGCCTTCTTCGACGGCCTCGCCGGCTTCGATGCGGACGAGTTGGCGCTCGTCTTCCAACAAGTCTCCGGCGACATTCACGCCACCGGCGTCGAAGCCGCGCACCGCAACAGCCGCGCCGCGCGTGAAACGGTGTTCGCACGATTGAGCGGAGGCGAAGCCTCGCGCCAAGCCTGGGGCGAGATCGTCGGCACGGACGCGGAGGTCAGCTATGACCGCAACGCCAACGGCTACGATTATCGCAATGGCGGCATGATGGTCGGCGCCGACGCGCCGGCCGGCAACTGGATCGTCGGCGGCGCGCTGGCTTACGTCGAAGGCGTCGCCCGCGGCGACGGCCGCGCCGAAGTGCAATCCTATCAAGCCATGGGCTACGCCCGCTGGAGCGACGGCGGCCTGTTCACCAACAGCGCCATCGCCTACAGCGTCGATCGCTACGAAACCGGCCGCAGCGTGGCGCTCAGCACCGGCGCCGAAGCGCTCACCTCATCGTCAGACGGCGACACCATAGCGGTCGATTTCGAGTTCGGCCGCACCATCCAAGCCTGGGGCGCGAGCATCGATGTCCTCGGCGGCGTCTCCTGGGACGAGGTCGAGCGCGATGCGCTGGATGAAACCGGCGCAGCGACCGTCGCGCTCAGCTTCGACAAGCGCACCGACGAAGCCACCCGCTTCCGTTTCGGCGCGCGCTATAGCCGCGAGGCCGGCGCGTTGGGCCTGAGCTTGCGCCCCTATGCGCAAGCCTATGTCGTCCACTCCGCCGATTCAGGCGGTTCGAACGCGGTCGCCACGCTGCATGGCGCCACGTTCGAAGTTGAGTCCGCCGATCCGGGCCAGACCGGCCTCGAAACCGGGCTTGGCTTCGTCGCCGAACTCAGCGAGCGGGTCGAACTCTACGCCCACTATCGCGGCGACTTCAGCGACAACCAGACCGAACACGGCGCCCGCTTGGGTGCGCGTTTGGCCTGGTAACGCCGCGTCACGCGAGAACACGTTAGGACCGTCGGCGCCGCCGGCGGTCCTTTCGTTTGTGCGATTGCGGCGACGCGACCAGCGGGTCCATACTTGGCGCATGCCCGACACGCCGCGCCCCAATTCGCTCGACGCCTTCTGGATGCCGTTCACACCGAACCGCGCGTTCAAGTCCGATCCGCGCATGGTCGTCCGCGCCGAGGGCATGCACTATTACGCGCCGGACGGCCGCGCCATCCTCGACGCCACCTCTGGTCTCTGGTGTTGCGCGGCGGGGCATGGCCGCAAGCGCATCGTTGAAGCGATCCAACGCGCGGCCGCAGAGCTGGACTACGCGACCAATTTCAACTTGGGCCACCCCGCCGCATTCGAATTCGCCAACCGCCTCGGCGAGATCCTGCCACAGAACCTCGACCGCATCTTCTTCACCAATAGCGGCAGCGAAGCTGCCGATACCGCGTTGAAGATCGCGCTCGCCTACCAGAAGGCGCGCGGCAAGGGCGCCAAGTATCGCTTGATCGGCCGCGAGCGCGGCTATCACGGCACCAATTTCGGCGGCATCAGCGTCGGCGGCATCGTCCGCAATCGGATGACGTACGGCCCGATGGTCGCCGGCATCGATCACCTGCCGCACACACTCGACATCGCCCACAACGCCTTTTCACGCGGCGAACCGGAGCATGGCGCCGAATTCGCCGACGCGCTCGAACGCCTCGTGCAATTGCATGACGCCAGCACCATCGCCGCGGTGATCGTCGAACCCGTCGCCGGCTCCACCGGCGTCATCATACCGCCGAAGGGCTATCTGAAGCGCCTGCGCCAGCTTTGCACCAAGCACGACATCCTGCTCATCTTCGACGAAGTCATCACCGGCTTCGGCCGCCTCGGCGCGCCGTTCGCGGCGCAATATTTCGACGTCAAGCCCGATCTGCTCACAATGGCGAAAGCCATCACCAACGCCGCCGTCCCCATGGGCGCCGTAGCCGCAAGCCGCGAGATCTACGACACCATCCTCGCCAACGCTGATACGCCGATTGAACTCTTCCACGGCTACACCACCAGCGGCCATCCGCTCGCCTGCGCCGCCGGCATAGCCACGCTCGACACGTTCAAAGAAGAGCGCCTGTTCGAACGCGCCGCCGAACTCGCGCCCTATTGGGAAGACGCGATGCATGGGCTTCGCGACGCCCCGCACGTGATCGACGTCCGCAACCTCGGCCTCATCGGCGGCATCGAACTCGAACCGCGCGCCAACGGCGCAACGCAGCGCGGCCTCGAAGTCTTCCGCAAATGCTTCGACGCCGGCGTCCTCGTCCGAGTCACCGGCGACATCATCGCATTTTCCCCGCCGCTCATCGTCGAGAAAGCGCAAATCGATCAGATCGCCGATACCGTGCGCGCCACATTGAAACAGGTAGCCTGACCCTTCCCACATGAAGCTGTTGCAAGATCAAGCCGCCTTGGCGCGCCTCGCGCCCGGCGCGATCGAAGCCCTGACCGAAGCGGCGACCAACGCCACCTTCTACACCGCCCCGCTCACGCCGGAGCAGATCGCGGCCAACACACGCGTCGTCGCCATGAGCGCGCGCGTCTGCGAAGAGGCGGCGGCGAGCGCCGACCATTGCTTCATCGCCGCCTTCATCGACAGCCGCTTCGCCGGCTTCGTCGTCGCCACGCGCCATGCGCCTGAAAGCCATGAACTCGACTGGCTCATGGTGCATCCGGATTTCCATGGCTCGGCCGTTTCGCGCAACTTGATGGACGCCGGCCTCGATTGGCTCGGCCGCGACAAGCCGATCTGGCTCACGGTGATCCAGTTCAACACCCGCGCCATCCGCTTCTACGAAAAGTTCGGCTTCGCCGTCGATCGCGATGCACGCACCGCGCATGCCGTCCCACACCACATCATGCGCCGCGCGGCGGGCGTTGCCTGATCGCCTCTCCTCGCCCTTGATGGGCGAGGTGGCCGCGAACGAAGTTCGCGGACGGAGTGGGTGGTCAGCTCAGTCCTTGCACGGACCGAGCAGCCACCACTTAGTCACCGCGCTACGCGCGCTGACAGCTCGCCCATCAAGCGCGAGCATGGCGTGCGGCGGTCAGCCGAATCTACTCCGCGCCTTCGCCGCGAGATCGATCTTCGGCAGCGGACCACGCGAAGCAAAATCACCGACGCCCTCGCCCGCAGCCCAGCTCGTCTCTTCGAACTTCGGCAGAATGTGCGACGGCACGAAGCGCGAGCGGATCGCATAGACGTGTTTATCGCCGCCCTTGCCTTGCTGCGTGTGATAGAAACGCTGCGGCGTGATGAGATGCAGCTCATCCTTCGCCCGCGTCATCGCCACGTACAAAAGTCGCCGCTCTTCCTCCAATTCCGCCGTCGAGCCTGCGCCGAGATCAGACGGCATGCAGCCATCGACGACATTCAGCACGAACACGTTCTTCCACTCTTGACCCTTCGCCGAGTGGATCGTCGACAAGATCAGATAGTCATCGTCCTTCGTCGACGGCCCACTCTCATCGCTGGTCGAATTGGGCGGATCGAGCGTGAGTTCAGTCAGAAAGCTCGTGCGCGACGCAAACGTCGAACCAATCCGCTGCAGCTGCTCGATATCGCCCAGTCGCACGCGCGCGTCTTCGTAGCACTCGTTCATCAGCGGCCCATACCAGCGCGCGGCCAAATCCAAATCGCTCGGCCACGTTGGCGTCTTCGCCATCGCGCCCAGCATATCCTTCAGCGCTTCCCACGCCTCGGAGGCGCCCGCCGGCGGCGCCGTGTTGCGGACAACGCCGTACGCGCCATTCTCGTCCACCGCATCCAAGATGCGCGCCGCTTTCGCCGGCCCGACGCCAGGGATCAGCTGCAGCGTCCGAAAGCCCGCAATCCGATCGCCGCCATTTTGCGCCCAGCGCAGGATCGCCAGAAAATCCTTCACGTGCGCAGCTTCAAGAAACTTCAGCCCGCCGAACTTCACGAACGGAATGTCGCGCTTGGCCAGCTCCAACTCCACCGGCGCCGAAAAATCCGCGGCGCGGAAGAGGATCGCCTGCTGCGTCAGCACCGTGCCGCGCTCGCGCGCTTCCAGCACACACTCGGCGATGTACGAAGCCTGCGCCGCCTCATCGCGCACGCTCACCAATTTTGGCGCCGTGCCGCCGCTGCGCGTGGTGCGCAGATTTTTGGTGAAGCGCTCTTTCGCCAGATCGATCACCGCATTCGACGCCGCCAAGATCGGCGCCGTCGAGCGATAATTCTGCTCCAGCGTCACCAGCCGCGCCTGCGGCTCAAACGCCTTCGGAAACTCCAGAATGTTGCGCACGTCCGCCGCGCGGAACGAATAGATCGACTGCGCGTCGTCGCCGACCACCGTCACACCGCGCCCATCGGGCTTCATCGCCAACAAAATCCGCGCCTGCAGCTTGTTGGTGTCCTGATACTCATCGACGAGCACGTGATCGAACCGCGCGCCAACCTCCTCAGCCAGCGCCGGCTCGTTCATCGCCTCGGCCCACAACCAAAGCAGGTCGTCATAATCCAACACGTTCTGCTTCTGCTTCGCCTCCACATACGCCGCGAACAGCCGCTTCAGCTCCGCTTCCCACTCGCGGCACCACGGAAACGCATTCGCCAGCGCATCGGCAATCGACTCATCCGCATTCACCACGCGCGAGTAGATCGCCAGGCACGTCCCCTTCATCGGAAACCTCTTCGCGCCCGTCGCCACGCCAAGCTCCTGGCGCACCATGCCCATCAGATCGGCGCTATCGCTGCGATCGTGGATCGTGAACTCGGGATCGATCCCAATCACCGGCGCCAATTCCCGCAACAGCCGCGCCCCAATCGCATGAAACGTCCCCGCCCACGGAATGCGCACATCGCCCGCCATCACCTTGCCAACGCGCGCAATCATCTCACTCGCCGCCCGCCGCGAAAACGTCAGCAGCAAAATCCGCGACGGATCGGCCCCCTGCGCCACCAAATGCGCCACCCGGCACGACAACGTCTTCGTCTTCCCCGACCCCGCGCCCGCAATGACAAGCAACGGCGCAAGCCCATGCTCCACCGCCGCCCGCTGCTGGGCGTTCAGGTCTTCAAAAGCAAGCGCATTGATTCGCGACATGCGCGGAGGCTGACGTGTTTCGCCTTTGTTCGCAACGCGGGGCCTTTGCAAGGCGACGAATGAGTGCTTGTTAGTAATTTGTCGGCGGGGGCTGCCATGTCAGACGTCAACGACCAGCAAAGACGCGATCTGGCCGCGGGCATGTTTCTGCGCGCGCGATGGCCACTCATCGTTGGCTTGGTACTAGTCTTGATCGCAGTGTTTATGGAGCACCTGCGCGATCGACTCGCGCATGCAAATGGAGAACCGCTCGAGCTATCGGCAATTTTCGATCTCTCTCTGGCTTTACACATTCTCCTTGAACTCGGGTTTGCGTTCTTAATCGCGTTTGTTGTTGCTTGGGCGGTTGAAGCGAAGGCGAGCGAAGAACATCTCAAAGAACTCAACAGAGTGAGGATGAAAATCGAGACCGATGTCGCGGCCCACCTTGACGAGATATCACGTGCCCAGACCGACGAGCTAAAGCGCGTTTTTGTGGGCGCCTTTGGCGCCAAGCACGATTCCAGTTATGTCGAGGCCGCGCTGCTGAGCTGCTTCGATCATCGGCTCATTCGCGAAAACTACTACATCACCTATCGACTCGATCCTTTTTCTGAGGATGACGCAAAAACTGCCGGCGTGAACGCAGCAGACTATGTCTACCTCACCGCAACGATCTCCTACTACGTTAAGAACATCGGCGTCCGACCCGAGCCCACAGCAATCACATACGGCTTCTCCGTCATAAACTCTGCGCTCGAAAGGTTCGCGAAGGTGATCGATCTACATGCGGATCGCGCGTACACAACCGAAGAGCTCGATGCGATGGCTTCTTTCGACGAGGAGGAATCGGAGAAGGACTACGCAATCGACGTAGAACTTGACCCCGGTCAAGGCATCCCAGTCCGAATAACTGCGAAGTTTGTGAAAGAGGCGTCGGACAACGACGCGTTTAGCTTCCGCTATCCGACGCTCAACGCACGCTGTCGGATCGACTCCTACATACCCCACTTGCAGATCGGCGCCACCGCGCGCACCGCATCCGAAATGACTGAAGAGCCGGGCGTCAAGGATGGACGAAGCCAAGAGTGGGTGATTAAAGGGAGCATCCTCCCTCACAACAGCGTTGTGTTTTGGTGGCGTCCGAAACGTTCGATGAACGACGCTGAAAAACCTGCTTAACGTCGCATTTACAAGAACCGTGCGAGGTTCCATATCGCCAGTAGGAGGCGCAATCATGACTGTCATTACAATCACCGGCGACGGCGGCTCACACGGCTGACCCGCCTATCTCGATCTCCCCCAACGGCATCGCCCACATCCAGCTCACCGTCCGCGACGTCGCCGCGTCACGGCCGTTCTATTACAAGCTCCTGCACGAAACCTTCGGCATGGCGATTCAGTACGATGTGCCCGGCCAAATCTTCTACTGCATCGGCGCGCGCACCGGCGTGCTGATCCGCAACGCCGCGCCCGAACACCAATCGACGCCGTTCGACCAATGGCGCATCGGCCTCCACCATTTCTGCTTCCGCCTGCGTTCGCGCGAAGACGTCGATGCGCTCGCCGCCGCGATGCAAGAGTTCGGCGCCAAGATCATCCGCACCGGCGAAGAAGGCCCCTGGGCGCCCGGCTATTATTCGACCCTCTTCGAAGACCCAGACGGCATCCGCATCGAAGCCCTCTTCATCCCCGGCAGCGGCAATCTTGATCGCGTGAAGGGTGGGCCAATCGCGCCGATCGGATAGCTCACTCCATAAACACAAAACTCCGTCATCCCGGCCGGAGGCGCGAAGCGCCGTAGAGCCGGGACCCAGGGCAACAAGCTGCGTGTTTGCCCTGGGTCCCGGATGCCGCTTCGCGGCTCCGGGATGACGGTGCGTTATGTGTTTTCGAGTTCTGAGCTGACCTCCAGCCAAACCGCTTCCGCCTTCGCCAGCGCCGTCGCCGCGTGCGCGCGTTCCTTCAGCAGGCTCTCCCCGCGCTTCTGGTCTTTCGCAAACACCTCCGGATCGGCCAGCGCCGCATCGATGCGCGCGAGCGCGCCGTTCGCCTGCTCGATCTCTTTCTCCGCTGCTTCGAGCTTACGCTGCAATGTGTACTTGGAGTGCTTCGGCTTTGCTTCCGTGTGCACGGTAGCTGCCGCAACTTGCCTCTCACCCTCATCGCGCGGGCGGTCCGCCGCCGCGACGAGCTTGCGATAATCTTCGAGATCGCCGTCATACTGGCGCGCCCGGCCGTGATAGACGAGCCAGAGCCGATCCGCGCACGCTTCCGCCAGATAGATATCGTGCGTGATCAGCAGCACGGCGCCTTCGTATTCGTTGATCGCGTGGATCAGCGCTTCGCGGCTGTCGATATCCAAGTGCGAGGTCGGTTCGTCGAGGATCAGCACGTGCGGCTTTTCGTGCGCCATGAGACCGAGCAACAGCCGCACCTTCTCGCCGCCGGAGAGATTTTGCACTTTCGTGTCGATCTTATCGACCCCGAACCCCATCCGCGCCGCCAGCGAGCGCAGCTTCGGCGGCGCCCAATCCGGTTCGAGATCGCGCACGTGCTCCAGCACGGTTTCGCCTTCGCGCAATTCGTCGAGCTGATCCTGGCTGAAATAGCCCATCTTGGCTTTGCCGGAGGCGACGCGCTTGCCGTTCAGCAACGCAAGCCGCGCGGCGATCGACTTCACCAACGTCGTCTTACCCTGCCCGTTCGGGCCGATGACGACGATGCGGTCGTCATGATCCAGGCGCAGCGACACTTTCTTCAGCACCGGCTTGCCTTCGACATAACCGAGATCGGCTTCGTCGAGCACGACCAGTGGCGAGGCGAGTTCAACCGGGTCCTCGAAATGAAACGGGATCGTGCGCTCTTCGAGCGGCACGGCGATATCCTGCATTTTTTCGAGCTGCTTGATCCGGCTCTGCGCCTGCGCCGCTTTTGAAGCCTTCGCGCGGAAGCGATCGATGAACTTCTGCAAGTGCGCCTTTTGCGCATCTTGCTTGGCCTTCATGCCGACAGCCAGCGCCATGCGCTCGGCCTTCTTCTTCAGATACGCATCATAGCCGCCGACGAAGACTTCGAGCTTTTTATCGTCCAACGCCAAAATATGCGTCACCGAGCGGTTCAGCATTTCGCGATCGTGGCTGACGCAGATCACCGTGTGCGGATAGTCGCGCAGATACTCTTCGAGCCATGCCGCGCCTTCGAGGTCGAGGTAATTGGTCGGCTCGTCGAGGATCAACAAATCCGGCGCCGAGAACAACACGCCGGCGAGCGCTGCGCGCATGCGCCAGCCGCCGGAGAATTCACGCGCCGCACGGCGCAAGTCATCCTGCTCGAAACCAAGGCCCACCATGATCGCGCTGGCGCGCGCTTCGCCGGAATAGCCGTCGATCTCAGCCAAGCGCATGTGAATATCGGCGATGCGCTGGGGGTCTTCGGCCGTCTCCGCTTCAGCGAGCAGCGACGTCATCTCCTCATCCGCCGCCATCACCAGTTCGAGCAGCGGCGTATCCACCTGCGGCGCTTCTTGCGCCACGAAGCCCATCCGCGCGCCGCGCCGCACCCGGATCGAGGCGTTCGCCTTGCCGACCTCGTCGCGGATCAGCTTCAGCAGCGTCGATTTGCCGGTGCCGTTGCGGCCGACGAGGCCGACTTTCCAGCCTTCGGCGATGAACGCATTGGCGTTCTCGAACAACGGCCGCGGGCCGATGCGGTAGGTGAGGTCAGAGATTTCAAGCATGGGGAGGTCTGGTTTCGGCGCTCAGGTATCAGGTGTCGGCGAAAACGTCACCCTGGCCGCGCGCCGCACGCCGGCAAGGCGAAGACCGCCCCGATCAGGAGAGAGATTTTCGTGCGATAGGCCCGCTGCGCTATGTTCCCCAGCGCCAGCCTATCGCTGGAACCCGTCGGGGCGGATAGAGGTTTGCCAGCGCCATGCTCGATCAGGATGCCGCGACCGCTTACGTCTCCGATCCGGAGATTGCCCGCTACCAAGTCTCCGAAGACGGCGTGAATTGGCGCCCGTTCGACCCCGCACGCGACAGCGGACAGCTGCTGCATCGGCGCATCGAGTTTGCGCCTTTGACGACTGATCTCGCCGGGAACTAATCCAAGCGCGCTCCGTTCGCAGGTGGACTCATGAGGAGCCGCCGATGCCGAACGAAACTGAAATCGTCCACAAATTCTGGAAGGCGCTGAAGTCCGACCGCACCGTCATGCTCGGCGTCGAGGGCAGCGGCGACGCGCAGCCGATGACCGCGCAGACCGATGGCGATGACGAAAGCGGCCCGATCTGGTTCTTCTCGTCGAAGGACGTCGATCTGGTCAATCAGATCGGCATGGGCCAGCCGGGCGTGCTTTATTTCACCGCAAAAGACCACGACGTGTTCGCCGGCCTGCACGGCGAGCTTTCGCTCGTCTACGATCGGGGCGTGATCGAGCGCTTGTGGAATCCGTTCGTCGCGGCCTGGTACGACGGAAAGGACGATCCGAAGCTGCAGCTGATCCGCTTCGACCCCGAACACGCCCATATCTGGCTGAACGAGAACAGCACCTTCGCCGGCGTAAAGATGCTGCTCGGGAAAGATTCAAAGAAGGATTATGGCGGCAAGACTGCGGACGTGCCGCTGAGCTGACGCGCACCATCCAAAAGAAGGCGTGCGCGAGTCAAATCCGCGCACGCCTTCGCTTTGCCTAGTCGTTGCAGCGGCAATTATCGCCGCACGCGCACGGTGCACAATTGCAGGCCGTGTTCTCACACGCGCATGCGGCCGGCGCTTCGCCGCAGCAAGAAGCGGCGCTTTTCTGTTCAGTTTGGTTGAGATCGGTCATTGTCATCATCCTTTGCTAAGTTGCGGATGACTGCCCATATAGCCTCTGTACCATGGTACGGAGTCAAGCGATGTCTGCGGAAAAAACGATTGCGGGTTTAGCCAAAGCGGCGGGCGTGGGTGTCGAGACCGTGCGCTATTATCAGCGGCGCGGGCTGATGCCGGTGACGAAGGCCAGCAGCTCGTCCTTCCGCACCTATGACGGAAGCCACATCGCCCGGCTGCAATTTATCCGCCGCGCCCAGAGCGCCGGCTTCTCGCTCGAAGAAATCCGCGAACTGCTCGAACTGGACCGCGGCAACGACCGCGCCCGGGTCCGCGAACTGGCGAAGGAGCGGCTGATTGCGCTCGACGAAAAGATCACAGAGCTGAAAGAAGCCCAGGCGGCGTTGTCGCGGCTGCTCGGCATGTGCCAATCCCGCAGGTCCGGCCCCTGCCCTATCATCGAAGCGTTTTCGCCGGAGTGAGGCAGCCGGGCCAGTTGACGCTTCTCCCGCGCCCGCCCTATATCGCGCCTCCCACTGGACGGGCCCGTAGCTCAGCTGGGAGAGCGCCGCGTTCGCAATGCGGAGGTCAGGAGTTCGATCCTCCTCGGGTCCACCATCCTTCGCCCGCGAAGCGCGCGTGGGATGCGTCCTCAGTTGCCGAATCTGCCCGGCGCGGTTTAGAGCCTCAGCATGCAAACCGCCGGCCTCTTGTTCATTCTCTTCCGACTGGTCGACGCGATCATCCAGCTCTTCGTCGTCGTTCTGATCGTATATATCGTAATCTCATGGCTTTACGCCTTTGATATCGTCAGCCGGCGGAACCACTTCATTCAGTCGATCTGGGAGTTTTGCCGGCGGGTGACCGACCCCGTCCTGCGCCCGCTTCGGCGACTCATCCCGCCCATTGCCGGCGTCGATCTCTCGGTCCTGGTGCTTATCCTGGGCATCCAGCTGCTGATTTTGCCGCTCTGGTGGTGGCTGTATTCGGTTCTGGCCGGATCGCCAGTTATCCGATGAGCAAGCTCCGGGTGCGGCTGACGCCTTCGGGCGGCGCCGACCGGATCGACGGCCGCGCTGCGGATGCCGAGGGCAACGTCTTTCTAAAAGCCCGCGTCCGCGCCGCGCCTGAGAACAACGAAGCAAACCGGGCGCTGGAGGCGCTGATCGCCAAGGCGTTCGGCGTGGCCAAAAGCAGAGTGAAAGTTGCGCGCGGCGCAACGGCGCGCTTGAAGACGCTCGAAATAGACGGCGCGAGCGACGCCGACGTTGCGGCGTTCGTGGCGAAGTTCGAGGAAACATGAGTCCGGACCGCCGGCGCCCTCGCCGGCATGGCGCCGCTCCATCCTGCAGGCGCCGCCGTGTAGTCAGATGGCGCAGCCGGCGAGGGCGCCGGCGGTCCGAGTTGACGGAGCACTTATGACGGGACGCATCATTGACGGAAAAGCAGTAGCCGCCCGCGTCCGCGCCGATGTCGCGGCGGCGGTGAAAGCGTTGCCGGGCCAGCCGGCGCTGGCCGTAGTGCTGGTGGGCGACGATCCGGCAAGCCAGGTCTATGTGACGTCGAAAGGCAAGATGACGGTCGAAGTCGGCATGCGCTCGGTGGAGATCCGGCTGCCGAAGGAAACGACGCAAGACGAGCTGGTCGCGCGTGTCGCGGCGCTTTCGGCTGATCCAGAGATCGACGGCATCCTCGTGCAGCTGCCGCTCCCGAAGCACATTTCCGAGCCGGCGGTGCTGGCGGCGATCGATCCGCTGAAGGATGTCGATGGCCTCACCGAAGCCAGCGCCGGCAAGCTGGTGCTGGGCAAGCCGGGCTTGCGGCCGTGTACGCCGGTCGGGTGTGTGATCCTCGCGAAGACGGAGCGGGCCGATCTCAGCGGCGCCAATGTCATCGTCATCGGCCGCTCGATCCTGGTCGGCAAGCCTGCCGCCCTCCTCTTTCTCGAACAGAACGCCACTGTGACGATCGCGCATTCGAAGACGCGCGATCTGAAAATGGTCTGCCGCGGCGCAGACATTCTGGTCGCCGCCGTGGGACGGCCGGAAATGGTGCGCGGCGACTGGGTGCGGCCGGGCGCCATCGTGATCGATGTCGGAACGAACCGGGTGCCGGCGCCGGAGAAGGGTGAGGGCAAAACCAAGCTCGTCGGCGACGTCCACTTCGCCGAGGCGATCGAGGTCGCGGCGGCGGTAACGCCTTCTCCCGGCGGGGTTGGGCCGATGACGATCGCCTGCCTGCTGCGCAACACAGTGCTCGCGGCGTGCGCGCGCCGGGGTTGGGCTGTGCCGGAAGCTCTCCCGCCCGGTTAAATGCGACCCCCGGCGCTTGTGAGCCCCGGAACCCTCGTCTAGCTTCCCCGCCCACAAGTACCCAGGGAGGGGATCTCACGTGGCTAATACCAACGTAGGCGGCGGCGCAAAGCGTCCGGGCGGCCTCGGCCGTTTGTTCATTCGCAAGAGCGTCGAACAAATGCACGCCGAGCACGAACACGGCGAACTGAAGAAAACGCTCGGACCGCTGAACCTCATTCTGCTCGGCATCGGTTGCATCATCGGCACCGGCATCTTCGTGCTGACCGGCCAAGCGGCTGCGGCTCATGCCGGCCCGGGCATTCTGCTCTCATTCGTGATCACCGGCGTTTTGTGCGGCTTTGTTGCGCTCTGCTACGCAGAGCTGGCCTCCGCCGTGCCAGTTTCTGGCTCGGCCTATTCCTACACCTATGCATCGCTCGGCGAGATCGCCGCGTGGGCGATGGGCCTTTTGCTGTTGCTTGAATACGGACTCGCTGCATCGACCGTTGCGGTCGGCTGGTCCAACTACGTGACCAGCCTGCTCTCCGAGAACATGCATATCGCACTGCCGCCGGAGTTGATTGCGGCGCCAGGAACGGAAGTGCGCAATGCTGCGGGCGAGGTTCTTGGCATCGGCGTTGTGAACCTGCCCGCCTTGCTCGGAATCCTCGGCGTAACGGTGTTGCTGACGGTTGGCGTCTCCGAGTCTGCGCTCGCCAACAACATCATCGTGGTGATCAAAGTCAGCGTGATTCTCGCCTTCATCGTCATTGGCGCGGGCTATGTGAATGTCGATCAATGGACACCCCTGATTCCAGAGCGCATTCCAAGCACTGAGACCGAACAAGGCCGATATGGGTGGTATGGCGTCGTCAGCGGAGCGTCCGTCATCTTCTTCGCGTACTTAGGCTTTGAGGCGGTTTCCACCGCCGGCGCAGAGTCGAAGAATCCGAAAAAGGACATGCCGATCGGCATTATCGGCTCGCTGATCGTATGCACAATTCTCTATATCCTGACATCCGCCGTGCTCGTTGGCATCGTGCCGTATGATCAGCTCGACGTGGCGGCGCCGATCGCACTTGCGGTGGACCGCATGAATCTTCCGATCTTCTCGGTGTTGGTGAAGGTCGGCGCCATCGCGGGCTTGTCATCGGTGATGCTGGTGCTGCTCTACGGCCAGACCCGCATCTTCTATACGATGTCACGCGATGGGCTCATTCCCGGCCTGTTCTCCTCGGTCCACAAGACCTTCAAGACGCCGTGGTTGAATACTTTGCTGGTCGGCGCAGTCGTGAGCGTCGCGGCGGGCTTCCTGTCCCTCGACGCACTCTCGAACCTCACTAACGTTGGTTCTCTGATCGCCTTTGCGATGGTCTGCATCACAGTTCTGTACTTGCGCTTTGCGCGACCCAACATGGAGCGGCCTTTCAGAGTGCCGCTCTTCCCATTCGTCCCCATCGCGGGGGCGGCGATGTGCTTCTATCTTACCTACCCGTTGCTCTCCGACCCTGAGCCCCGGCCGTTCTTCGACATTAGCTTCACCACGGGCCAATTCTTCCTGTGGTACCTAGTCCTCGGCATGATCCTCTACTTCGTTTACGGCATGTGGAATTCGAAATTGGCGAAAGGCCAGGTCGTTACCGGGCACGAGCCTGAGCCGGATTTGGGCGCACGCGGCCTGCAGGACGACAACCCGCCGAACTGATCTCGGCAAAGCTCAAACTCCGAACCGCCGGCGCTGCCGGCGGTTTTGTTTTGGCCGCCCCTAGCCGGCGCGCGCGTGGCGCACGATCTTACCTTCAAACAGGAGCATGGCATGTCGAACAAGATCGGCGCGGCGGCGGCTTTGGCGCGGCTCGAAAACTGGCAGGCGGAGCCCGATCGCGACGCCATCAGCCGCGAATTCCGC
>Ga0196971_1000598_pt1 | contig 24368 bp, 16 predicted proteins | sample S1v_1013CmetaG_FD_148660 | JGI IMG/M metagenome (GOLD analysis project Ga0196971, IMG submission 148660) | Soil microbial communities from Anza Borrego desert, Southern California, United States - S1+v_10-13C | ecosystem: Environmental > Terrestrial > Soil > Desert | place: USA: California...
GCGAGTTCATGCCGCTCGACAACGCCACCATCGCCGTCGCCGCCTATTGCATCGGCATGGCGCTTTTCACCATCATCATGGGCAACGCGTTCGCCGCCTTCCCGGTGATGACCGCCGCCGTCGGCTTGCCGATCGTCGTCGTCCAATTCGGCGGCGACCCGGCGATCGTCTGCGCGATCGGCATGCTGGCCGGCTTCTGCGGCACGCTGATGACGCCGATGGCGGCGAACTTTAACGTCGTGCCGGCGAACTTGCTCGAGCTGCCGGACCGCAACTCGCCGCTCAACGGCGTCATCCGCGCGCAGATTCCGACCGCGCTGCCATTGCTGCTTGCCAACATTCTGCTGATGCGTTTCCTGGCGTTCGGATGACCCACCTCACCCGCGACATCGCAGAAAAATTCGCCGCACTTGCGCTGGCGCACGTCAGCCGCGAGTACCCGCATAAACTGGATCACGTCCTCACCAGCGACGCCGATGCATTGGGGCCGCGGGCCTTGCACCCAATTTTCTTCGGCAGCTTCGATTGGCACTCTTGTGTGCACGGCTATTGGCTGCTGGCCCGGCTGGTGCGGCGCTATCCGGACTTCTCCGCCGCGCCAGCGATCGCCGCATTGTTCGACGAGCGCTTCACGGAGGCCAATGTCGGCGCCGAGTGCGCCTATCTCGACCGCCCCAGCGCGCGCGTGTTCGAGCGCCCGTACGGTTGGGGTTGGCTTTTGGCGCTGCAGGCCGAGCTCGATCAACATCGAGGCGGCGCCATCGCCAACGCCGCGACACGCCTGCGGCCGCTCTCGGATCGTTTCGTGCGACGCTTCGCAGACTTCCTGCCCCTCAGCGATTATCCCATGCGCACCGGGGTTCATTCCTCCACCGCCTTCGCGCTACGGCTCGCCGGCGATCACGTGGAAGCCGCCGCGCCAGAGGTGTTCGCGCTGATGCGCGCGAAAGCGCTAGGCTGGTATGGCGCCGATCGCGCGGCGCAGGCCTGGGAGCCTAGCCAGGATGACTTTCTGTCGCCGACGCTGATGGAAGCCGCTTGCATGCGGCGGTTCATGTCTAACGACGCGTTTCGCGCCTGGTTCGCCGCGTTTCTGCCGCAGGCCGCTGACGGCGCCCCAGAATCGCTCTTCACGCCGGCGCGCGTCAGCGACCGCACCGATGGCAAGATCGCACACTTGGACGGGCTCAATTTCTCGCGCGCATGGTGCTGGCGCGAGATCGCCGGAGCGTTCGCCGCGGATGCACCTTTGGCGCGCCGCGCCGAGACGACGGCGCAGGTTCATCTCGACGCGAGCCTGCCCCATGTCGCCGGCGATTACATGGGCGAACACTGGCTCGCGACGTTCGCGCTGCTCGCGCTCGATACGCCGCGCGGCGCGTGATCCGTTATTGTGCGCGAAGCTGCACCACTAAGCGGCCGGCAGTGTTCATGCGATATCCGTCGTCGAGCGCGATCGCCGCGCCGTTGAAATCCGCCCGCACCGGCTGCGACTCCAGCGGCCAGGGAAAGATGAACCCGCCCGGCGGCACGTCGCCGTCGAGTTCAAGCGTGAGTTCATCGCCCGCGCGCCGCAGCGCGTACGACAATTGGCCGTACGGCGTCCGCAGCCCACGCACGGAGACTCCCTCGCTCAGCCAGATTTCCGGCACACCGGGCGCGATGATCAGCGCTTGGCGCGCATCGTCATCGTAAACGAAAAGCTCCAGCGCAGAGCGAATGTAGTCCGAGCTGATCCAAGCGTGCGGCATGTCGCCGATGAAGCGGTGTTCGCGCGGATCGCGTCCGACCACTTCGGCCCATCCGTTCCAGGCAGCGGGCCGCCGATCGTTGAAGAAATAGTCCAATAGCTCATGCGCCCGCTCGCGCCAGCCGAGACGCACGAAGGCGCCGACGTTGCGGATTTCATAGGGCGTGTAGGCGTCCCATTGGCGCCGCCCATCACGGCGCTCGACAAATTCGCGCCAGTAGCGTTCGAACGTCGCTTCGACTTGCGCGCGCGGCAGGCGCGAGAGTTCGCCGCCCGGTGACAACGCAATAGTGGTGGATGTTGCGTCGAAATCGCCAAGGTCTGCGGCGCCGGGGATGAAGTCGATGCCGTGCACGCGCCGCATGGCGCGGATTGAAGCATAAAGATCGCGACGGAAGGCGTCGCGGGACGCGATGAAACGGCGCTCGGCATCCGCGTCGCCGACCGCGCGGGCAAGTTCGACGGCGTCCTTGTAGCCAAGCAAGGTCCAGAAATCGTCCCAGTACGAATAGGCGGGCCGCGCGGAATAACCCTCGTGGCTGATCGAGGGCGGCATAAGGCCGTAGAGGTGCCGGCGCGCCGGCGCGCCGTTGGGGGCCATCTCGGACGTGCGCAATTCGTCCATGTACGCAACGGTTGCCTCAACGCGGGGCCAGACTTCACGTAGCAGCGCTTCATCGCGCGTCGCCCGCCAGACTTCCGCCACCAGATAGATGAACTCGCCGTGGCTGTCGTTCTCCGGCGTCGGATCGGCGCCGCGGCTATCGACGCAGCAGGGAATTTTGCCATTGTCGAACTGGTATGGCGCAAACCAACGCAAATACTCCGCTGCTTCCTCGACGGCGCCGAGTTGGATGAGGCCTTCCGCGATCATCGCCCCGTCGCGAATCCATGAACGGTCATAGGAGCGCGTACCGGGCTTCAGGATCGCCCCTTCGCGGGACATCAGAATGTGCGCGAGCGAGCTGCGCAGCGTATCGACGACGCGCTGGCCGGATTGCGGCACATCAATATCAACGACGTTGAGCCGTTCGCGCCAACCCGCCGCCACAGCGTCGAGCCGCGCCTGCACATCCAACTCGCACGGCGAGCCCATCCCGACCAGCGGCGCGCACCAGACGAAGCTCTTGGACTCGCCCGGCTGCAGAGTGACGCGATAGACGATTTGGCCGGATGCAAATCCCGTCTCGTCTATGATGGTACGCGCGCCGTGCGCTGAAAACGGCGCCAGGCCGGAATCCAAGCGGTTCGCGCTAAAGCGCGTGGGACGCTCAGCCAGCCAGGCCCGCGAAGCGCCATCCACGACCAGCGCGTCACCGGAAAGCGAAAGAGAGTTGATCGGCGCTACGCCGCCGGGCCGGTTCAGGAATTGGCGCGGGCCGTTGACCTGCAGCGGCCGCACAGCGAGAACGAGCTCCAGACGCTGCTTTTCTGCGCTGGTGTTCGTTAACGTATAGCGGGTGGTCAGCGCCGAGGCGCCGCGGTCGCCCGACGCGAACGCGATTGTGTCGAGGCGCCAAAGATCGCTGCGCCAGTGAACGCTTGGGATTGGCAGATAGCCGTCGAGCAAGGATTGGCTGACGGCGACGTCGGCCCATGTCCAGGTGCGCGCCCCGCTGCGAACGAACGGCTCGATCGAGAAACCGCCCTGGCCGATCTCGATAGCGCCGTCCTCGGCCATGAGCGCACTCTCGGATGCGCCGTCAGCGCCGACGAGCGTCCAATAGGATTGCTCCACGAACCCGCGCGGATAGACGCCGCGCGGCGCCGCACGCGCAAGCGCTTCGACATAAGCGTTCGGATTGGCCGCCCAATCCGGCGGATGCAGCGTCAGGTTCGCGAGCGCATAGCGTGATCGCGCCGCCCTGCGCAGGTCAAGACGGATGAAGCGAGCTTCGGACTCGGCCAGCAGCACTGCGTCCGCGCCGCCATCGCCATTAAGGACGCGACGCGCCGGACGCCAGCTCTCACCATCATCGGAAAGCGATATCCCGTACTCACGCGCATGCTCGCCCGACGCCCAAACCAGTTCGAGCCCTGAGAACTCGCGCAGCACGCCGAGATCAAAGGTGATCGATCGCCGGCCCGCCGGCGCGCGCCAGGCGCTTGTGGGATCGGTGTCGAACGTTAGCGCGGCGTTGGCGACGTCATGGGAGGCAGTGGCGCTGATAGGCGCGAGCGGCGCTGTGATTGCCGGCAGCTCCCGGATTTCCAGCTGATCGATCAACACCGAGCCGCGTCCGCCGCCGGCGCCGCGCGTTACGACGATCTCCATCCGTTGTGTCCGCCGCAACGCGCGGTCGGCCGTCGGCCCCCAGGCAAAATCAATCTGCCGTTTGCGGATCACGACACGCGTCCATTCGGTCGGGAAAGCAAAGTTCGGTTGATTGCGCCACCAGACGTTCTCGCCGGAGGCGTCCACGAATTTCACCTCAAGCGTGTTCACCGGCGCATCGGCGCGGATCCAAAACGAGATTTCGAAATTCTCTGGAAAGGTCAGCGGCAGATCGCGGCCGACGAACGCGTAGCCGGAGACATCGTTGAAATCGAAGTCCAGCCGCAGCGCAGCGCCCTCATGTCCGGGCGCAGCGGACGCTGCTACTTCGACGCCGTCCGAGGCGTCGGCGCGCCAGGCGGAGATGTCTTCGAACGAGTCGAGCGTCCGCGGCGTCTGCGCGTGCGCCGCGGCGGCGAGAAATGCGAGCGCGAACAGAACGGCGCCGACCAATTTCATCCCTTCACGCCCCCCGCAAGCAGCCCGCGCACGTAATAACGCTGCAGCGCCAGGAACAGCACGAGCGGCGGCAGCACGGTCACCACCGCGCCGGCCATCATCAGCTCGGTGTCCTGCACGGACTCGCGCGATAGAGCGGCGAGCGCGACCGGCAGCGTGTAATTGTTCTGATCGGTCAAGATGATCAACGGCCACAGAAAATCGTTCCAGCTGCCGAGAAACACGAACAGCGCCAACGTCACCAAGATCGGCTGCAGCCCGGGCAGAACTATGTGGCGAAAAATTTGCCACTCGCTGGCGCCGTCAATCCGCGCGGCCTCCAGCATTTCGTCCGGGATTGAGCGCGCGTACTCGCGGACGAGATAAAGACCGAAGATGCTCGCGAGCCACGGCACCAGCGCGCCGGCGAACGTGTTCACTAGCCCCATGCGCTGCAGCATCAAAAAGAGCGGCAGCGTGCCGATCTGCCCCGGCACCACCAGCGCGGCCATCAGCATCTGCAGCAGCCTATCGCGACCGGTGAAGCGCAGCTTGGCGAATGCGTAACCGGCGGGCACGGTGACCGCCAGCGCCAGCAGCGTGGCCAGCGTCGCGAGTATGGCGCTGTTGGCCAGATAGCGCCCGACGCCCTGCGCTTCGAACAAGGTGCGATAGTGTTCGAGGGTTGGCGTCTCGGGCCAGATCGGCGGTGGAAACTGCGCCGCCTCGCCAGGACTCATCAGCGAGACGGCGAACATCCAGAGCAGCGGAAACAGTGTCAGCACCGCCACCAGGACGGCGAGCACGTTGAGCGCGATATCGCCGGCCCGCAATCTCATCGCTCACTCCCTAAGCGGCGGGCGGCGAGAAGCTGCAGCATGGCGACGGCGAAGATGCAGAGGAAGAGAACGAACGCCACCGCCGAGGCGGAGCCCAGATTCCACCATTTGAAGCCTTCCTCATACATAAAGTAGAGGATCGTAACCGTGCGTTGCGACGGCCCGCCTTGGGTCATCACGTATGGCTCGGCAAACAATTGGAAGAAGCCCGCCATCGAGACGATGCTGACGAGGATTACAGCGGGCCCGATCGCAGGCAACGTCACGTGCCGGAAGCGCTGCCACGGCCCCGCGCCGTCGACACGCGCGGCGTCATACAATTCCTCCGGGGCCATCTGTAGCACGGCGAGGAAGATCAGCATGTTGTAGCCGAACGTCTTCCAGATCACGAAGAGCAGGATCGCCGGCAGCGCCCAGGCCGGATCGCCCAGCCAATCGATTGGCGGCGCGCCGACTTCGCCGAGGCCCGCATTGATCAATCCGTAGCGGGTGTGCAGCAGGTAGCGCCACACCACGGCCGTGGCGACCAGGGTCGTCACGTAGGGCGCGAACAGCGCAACACGCCAGATCGGCTTCCACTTGACGACGCGCGAATTCAGCAAAAGCGCGGCTGCGAGCGAAACGATGATCGTCAGCGGCGTGCCGATCAGCACGAACCACATCGTGTTGCTCATCGCGCCCCAGAACAGCGGGTTCTCCATCAGCCGGGCGTAGTTCTCGGCGCCGACGATGCGCATGTTGCGGGAGTCCGCCAGCGCGTAGATGTCGAAATCTGTGAAGCTCAGCAGCAGCGCGCCGAGCACGGGAAGAGCAAAGAAGAGGCCGATCGCGATCAAAGCAGGCGCGACAAAGCTCCAAGCGGCGCGCTCGACCCGGCTCATACGGCACGCCCCTGGTCGAGCATCCAGCGGCGCTTTTCGAGCAAGGCGTCAGCGCGGCGGTCGATCTCGCGCGCGGCGGCGGCGGGCGCATATTCGCCGCGCACCATGCGCTCGGCCACGACCTGCATCTCGGTGACGATCCGCTCCCATTCCGGCACTTTCGGCACCGGCTTCGCCCGCTGCAATTGGCGCCCGAACGTCGCGACATAAGGATCGTTGGCGAGCGCCGGCGCCTGCCAGGCGCTCACCCGCGCCGGCAAGTTTCCGGTCACGGCGTGGAAGGCGATCTGCGTCTGTGGGTCTAGCAAATGGCGCACGAGCGACCAGGCGGCTTCGGGATCGCGCGCGTCGCGGAAAACGACGAGGCTCGATCCGCCGGGGGCCGAGGCGCCTAGGCCATTGGGCCCCGGCATTTCCGCCGTCGCCCATTTGTCTTGAAATTCGGGCGCGAGCCGGCGTTGAAAGTCGCCGATGCTCCAGGGGCCGGAGAAATAATAGCTGAAGAAGCCGCGCGAAAATTCATTCCAAACGTTGGAGATCTGCGTAGCGGAAGCCACCGGCGCCAAACCTTCATCGAACAGCGATTTGTAGAATTCGAGCGCGGCGACGAAGCCCGGGCTGGAGAAATTGCCGCGACTGCTCTCATCGCGCAGCAACGGCTCATCCTGCTGCAAGCCGAAGGTCAGCAATTGCTCGAACTCGTTGAGCGGCATGAGGATGGCGTAGTTGCCTTCGCCTGCAACACGCTTGACCGCGTGCATCGACGCTTTCCAATCCGCCCAGTCTTGGGGCGGCGCCTCATAGCCGGCGCGGGCCAGCAGGTCCGTCCGGTAAAACAGCAAGCGCGTATCGACGTACCAGGGGAGCGCGAAATAGCGATCGCCGATCCGGTTCGTCTCCAATACGCCCGGGAAATTATCTTCGAGCAGTCCCTGTTCGCTCGGCTCGACCGGGCGCAATGCGCCGATCGCAGTCATTTCGCTGACCCAGGTATTACCGACTTGCGCCACGTCCGGCAGCGCATTTCCGGCGTACGCTGTCAGCAGCCGCTCGTGCGCGGCGGTCCAGGGCAGCGCTTGCACGCGGACGCGGCGCCCCGGGTTCGCCGCTTCGAACGCGCCCAGCACTTCGGGCACACGCGCCGCTTCGTTGCCCATGGCCCAGAAACGAATGACGTTTGCGCCATCCTGGCGCGCGCACGCCGCCGCGCTTGCCACGCCAATCAGCGCGGTGCGACGGGTCAGCCTTGCGCTCACCCCGCCAGCCAGCCGCCGGTGAAACCGGCGCGCTCAAGCCCGCGGCGGATATGTGCGTTGCGCCGCATTACGTTCCAGATCAGTCCTGAGCGCCAGTTTTCGATCATGCAGACAATTGGCCCCTGATCGATGCCGAGATAATCGCCATTGACCCACATATCGCCGGCAATGCGTCCGTGCAGCAAGGGGACGCTCGCATCGCGCAGCGTCGGGTTGACGGAATCGAGGAAGCCGTAGCGCGTGTAAAGCGCGTCGCCATAGCGACGCCGCATTTCCTTAAGCGCCGGGATGGTGATTTCCGGCGCGAACGGAATGGAGCCGCCAAGCGCGGTCGGCGCTAGGGTCCCATCGTCGCGCTCACCCGGCCCTCGCGCAGAATAGGAGAAGAATTGGTGAGGACGGCCATCGATCTGATGGACGAAGTCGCCCGGCCCATCGCAGGCGGTCAATCCAAAGATGGTTTCACCGTAGTCTCTGAAGCCGCCGGGATTATCGACCGCGTAAGCTTGCTGCGCGTAAGTGGCGCGCCGGCTGTTCTCGAAATAGTCGCTGTTCTTGCCTTGCATGAAGCGATCGCGAATGTCGCGGAAGTCGATCCACAGATGGCTGAATTGGTGGCCGAAGAGCGGCGCGAACTGCAAGTGCGGTTCGCCCCAGCGCGCGCCCCATTGCCGCTCGAACCGGCTCGCGCACGCCTCCCACGCATTGTCCGGCAGAGGGTGCGTCGGCGAGCCAAGAGCGAGGATGTAGAGCAGCGCCGCCTCATTGTACTGATCCCAGTCGTGCGGGATGAAAGCGCCGCCGTTCTCGGGATGCCAGCCCATCGAAACCAGCGGCGCACGCGGCCGCATCCATGGCCACTCGACGCGCCCGTAAATCTCGCCGGCGAGATGGCGCACCTCCGCTTCGTCGGGATCGGCGCCGTCGAAATAGCTTTGCGCGAACAGCGCGCCGCCGAGCAGCAATGTCGTGTCGATGCTCGACAGCTCCGTTCGACCGAAGCGGTGACCGCTTTGTGCTTCGAGGAAATGATAAAAGAAGCCGCGATGGCCAATGATTCCGGCGGCGGCGTCGCCCTGCGGCGCGTTGCGGAAGAAACGCAGCGTGTTCAGCGTGCGCTCCAGCGCTTGGGCGCGGGTGATCCAGCCGCGCTCGGCGCCGACGCCATAGGCGGTGAGGCCAAAGCCCACGGCGGCGACCGAACTGAACGAGGGAGTCGGCCACCGATCCGGCGTCAGCCCGGTGTCATGCGGGGTCTGCTCCCAGAACCAGCGGAATGTGCGCTCCTGCAGGTCGGCGATGAACGCGTCCTCGCGATCGGCCGCATCGGAAGAAGCGCTCTCGCTCGCGCTACGTCTTGCACACGCCCCCAGGGCCAGCGCGGCGCCTAGACCAGTCGTGAATGTCCGTCGGCGCATGGCGCTCCTCTCTACAGACAAGAAGGGCCGCGCGCGTTCGCGCACGGCCCCCCTGATGCTTATCCCTCTTACCAGCGGGCGCGAGCGCCTACCTGGAAGCTACGCCCTTGGATGACCTGATTGAACGGCTGCCCGAACGGTCCGCACGTGCACTGTTCGACGCTCGGATTGTTCGCCCGGTTCGCCACGTTGATGGCGTCGATGAACAATTCCAGCCGGTGGCCTTCTTCGAACTCGAAGTATTTGGTGAACCGCAAATCGATCTGCTCGAACGGATCACGGCGGCCCTCGTTCCAGCCGGGCGGATTCGGGCCAAAGATGTGGAACGGCGTGCCCGAGCCGTAGGTGAAGATGCCGGAGAGACGCGTATCCCATGGCAGATCGACCATGCCCGTGGCGACCAAACGGTGCCGCTCATCGGTTGGCGAATCGAAGGTCGGCGTTTGTTCGATGGTCGGATAGTCGAAGTCGAACGGCGCCGTATTGCTGTCTCGGCTGCCGTTCTGGGTGGCGTGACTATAGGTGTACGTCACCGATGCGCCCCAGCCCGAGTCTTCCGAGTACGGCTTTTCTGCCGTCAGATAGATCGCGTTGAATTCGCGTTCCTGATCGTGGTTCGAGATGAAGACCAAGTTGCGGAATTCGGTGAACCCGAGCGAGCTTGGCGTCGGGCCATTGAAGCGCGGGTCGGGACCCGTGCCCAGATTACCGATGTACCAGCCGAAGCCGTTGCGCGAGTCGGCGTGCGAGAACGTGATCGATGTGCGCCAGTCACCGATCGCTTGGCGCAGACCGATATTGATCTGATCGGTGACCGGCGGCTCGGCCCCGTTCTGGATCAAGAACACTTCACCTTGGCCTGGATTAGCGTCGATCAGGGGCTGCAGGCCGGCCGGAGTCAGATAAGCAGGATCCCAAAGGATCGTGCCGGGCGCGCCGTCCTCCGAGAAGAAGAATTCGCGCACGAATTGGGTCGGTTTGAACCGCTCGTCGAAGGCGAAGTTGTACGGAATACGATCATAGTAGCGGCCCCAGCCGCCAAACAGAACGGTGCGCTGATCGCCTGAAATATCGTACGAGAAGCCGAGCCGCGGCTGCCACATTTCAGAGAAGGCTTCGCGGTCGCCGTCCGAAATGTAGTCGTCCGGATTGAACGCCATCGTGTAGCCCGGCAGCGTTTCGTATGCGTTCAGCAACGCGACGATGTTGGCCGGCGTCGTGTAGTCGTTGTTGTAAGCGTTGTCCTCATAATCCCAACGCAAACCGAGATTGAGTTCGAGGCGTTCGGTAACCTGCCAATCGTCCTGGATATAGAAACCGTAGACGGTGTTATCGACGTCGGCGGACGGCGCCGGCGAGCCGATGAAAACGCGCACCGGAATATCGGCGTCGCCGTTGATCTCGGTGCGGCCATCCACGTCGAACGAGAAGAACGGGTTGCGGTCGAGTTCCTTATCGACCTGATAATTGTTGAAGGCGATGCGGCCGCCGACTTGCACCGTGTGATCGCCCAACCATTCCATGGCGGGGAGCGTGAAGTCGTCGCGCAGCGTGATGGTGCGCTGCGTAATGTCCTGATTGCTGCCGCGGCCGCCGAGACGGATCACCGTCGCGTCTTGTGAGAAGAAGCTATACTGGAAGCCTGCCGCGCCGGTATCCGCATCGCGGAAAACAATGTGCTCTTGACCAAAGTCGGAGAAGTTCTGCGCCGTCGGATTGTAGGTGCTTTCGAGGAAATCGACTTGCGCCGAGTTTGACCAGCCGCCCGCACCGTCCCATTCGTGGCGGAGATTGAGCTTGGTTTCGTTGATATCGAGAACGTTGGCGCGCTCAGCTGCATCCTGGCCGCCCACATCCCGCACATCGCGTTCGTCGCGATAAGTCATGGTGAGATCGACGGTCTGGTTGCTGAACGGCTGCCAGCTCAGACGGCCGAACAAAATGTCCTGCTCGAATGGCGTCGCCACCGTGCCTTCAAAAGCGCCGAAACGCGCGTCATAACCGGTGCGGCCAAGAATAACGTTGGCGAACTTGTCGTCCTCGCGGCCTTCGTACGTGCCGAAGAAATGGAGCCGGTCGCGAATGATCGGGCCGCCGACGGCAAAGCCATATTGGCGGCGCTCCGTTTCGGGGTCGGGCTGGGTGTTGCCGCCGAGGTGCCGGAAGCTCACCGAGTCGCTCGGCATGTGGGTGTAGAACGCCTCGGCCTCGTACTCGTTCGTGCCTTGGCGCGTTACGGCCGTGACGATTGCGGAGGACGATTGATCGTATTGCGCGCTGAAATTCTGCGTCAGCACGCGGAATTCCTGGATCGCCAGCTGCGGGAACGGATTGCCGCGGCTATCGTCCTGGCCGGACACGCCGCCATCGATGATCTGCGCCTTTTGGCTTTGGCCATCGATAAAGACGTTCACCGCCATCGGGTTCTGACCGCCGCCGGAGAACGAAACTTCACCGGAAGATTCGGTCGAAGTGCGCACCCCAGGCGCCAGCGCGGCGAAATTGATGAAGTTGCGCGTGAGCTGCGGCAGGCCCTCGATTTGCTCGGTCGTGACGTTGGTGCCGACCTCGGAGGTCGTCGGATCGTCAAGACGCCGTGCGGTGACGATGATCGCCTCGTCCTCTGCGCCGCCGCCAAGATCGACGTACGGCCGCTGGCCAAGCAGCACGCGCACGGTGCGCGTGACCTGCTCGCCGTTCACTGTCGCCGTCAATTCGTACGTGCCCGGCTGCAGACCGGAGATCGAGTATTCGCCGCTCTCGTCGGCGACATCGGTGCTGGTGAAGCCGCTCGCGACGTTGCGCGCCGACACACGCGCGTTCGGCTCTGCATCACCAACAATGCCAGACGTCGCCACCTGCGCATGCGCAACGGTTGCGAACGCCATTGAAGCGGCTATGGCGCCAATCGATGCACCAAGCCGGCTCGGGACCTTCTTCATCGCATTCCTCCCCAAAACTCGTTGCGCAGGCCCCTACGCCTGCGTCGATCCTCGAACGATCACTTCCGGACACGCCGTTTCGAGCGTTGCGTCGGAAGCTTCCCCCTCAATCGAGCGTGCGAGCCGCTCGAGCGCGCGGCGCCCGAGATCGGCAATTCGAATGCGCGCAGTGGTCAGCGGCGGATCAATCAGCCGCGCCAGCGGAATGTCGTCGAAGCCGGCGAGCGCAACGTCGCTGGGCACGCGCAGGCCCAGTTCACGCAGCGTCAGCAGACAGCCCACCGCCATCATGTCGTTGGCGGCGAAAATCGCGTCGGGCGTTGTGGAACCGGTTACAAGCTCGCGCGCAGCGCGAATGCCGGCCTCTTCGGTGAAATCACCTTCGATCACGATCGGCGCTTGCAAACCATCCAGCGCAGCCTCGTAGCCGCGGCGACGTTCACGCGCTTCGTAATTGGACGACGGCCCCGCCACATGCGCGATGCGCCGCCGGCCGATCTCGATCAGGTGCCGCGTCACGGCGAAAGCGCCGCCATAATTATCGACCCGGAACGCCGGGAAGCGGCCGCCGGCGGCGTCCGAATTCACCAGCACGATCGGCATGGCGGCGTCGATATTATCGGCCAAAGCGGCGCCATCGACATGCGGCGACATCACTAGGAGCCCATCGACACGCCCCCGCATTGAGCGCATCGCCAGCACCGCTTCGTCTGAATCACCGTGTGAATTGGAGACTAAGAGGTGCAAACCGAGTCCGCGGGCGGCGACATCGACGCCGCGGATCAGTTCGGAAAAGAACTCGCCGTAGAGATCCGGCAAAACCAAACCGACAGTATCGGTGCGTTGGGTGCTGAGCGAACGCGCGCCGCTGTGCGGCACGAAGCGAAGCATGCGCGCCGCGTCCAAGACCTTCTGACGCGTCACATCGGTCATGCTGCCATGGCCGTTCATCGCGCGCGAGGCCGAGGCCACGGACACTTCCGCAAGGCGCGCCACGTCGCGTATCGTCGCTCGCTTGGCCGCAATCATAAGCTGCGCCTGCCTCCTCCCGAACGGCGCGGGTTCGAGCCCGCACTCGTCACATATTTTTGCCACATTGACGTAACCGGTTTCATCTGTAAAGGCTTGTCAGCGTGACGACCGCGAACCCCACCCACTCCGTGAAATTCCCGCAGAACTTTCTCTGGGGCAGCGCCACCGCCGCCTACCAGGTTGAAGGCTCACCGCTCGCCGACGGCGCCGGGCCCAGCATCTGGCACCGTTTCGTCCGCCGGCCGGGCCTGGTGCTTAATGGCGACACGGGGGATGTCGCGTGCGACCAGTACCGGCGTTGGCCGCAGGATATCGCGCTGATGCGCGAGCTTGGCATGCAGGCGTACCGCTTCTCGATCTCGTGGAGCCGGATCCAGCCCGAGGGCAAGGGGCGAGTGAACGAGGCGGGCCTCGATCATTACGAACGACTCGTCGATGGCCTGCTCGAAGCCGGCATCCAGCCGCTTGTTACGCTCTACCACTGGGATCTGCCGGCGGCGCTCAATGATCTCGGCGGCTGGGTCAATCGCGACATCGCCCATTGGTTCGCCGACTACGCGACGATCATGTACCGGCGCCTCGACGGGCGCGTGAAATCATGGGCGACATTGAACGAGCCGTGGGTCGTCACCGACGGGGGCTATCTGCACGGCGCATTGGCGCCCGGCCATCGCGACGCGTTCGAAACGCCACTGGCGTCGCACAATCTCATGCGCAGTCACGGCGCGGCGGTGAAGGCCTATCGCGCCGAGGGCGCGCACCAGATTGGTTTGGTCGTCAATATCGAACCCAAATATCCGGCGACGCCGTCCGCGGAAGACGCCGCCGCCGTGCGCCGCGCCCACGCTTACATGAACCGGCAATATCTCGATCCGGCCTTCCTCGGAAAATATCCGGCCGAGATGGCGGAGATCTTCGGTGAGGCCTGGCCTGAATTTCCGGCGGATGATTTTGCGCTGATCAAACAGCCGATCGACTGGCTCGGGCTCAACTATTATACCCGCGCCGTCACGGCGCATGACGAAACAAATTGGCCGCTGAAGGCGAAGACGGTCAAACAAGAAGGGGCGATCTACAGCGAAACGGGCTGGGAAGTGTACCCGCGAGGCCTGACCGACACGTTGGTTTGGCTGAAAGAATCCTACGGCGATGTGCCGATCTACATCACCGAAAACGGCTCCGCCTTCGCCGATCCGGATGAAGCGCCAAGCGGGCGGTTGGAAGACACGCTGCGCGTCGAGTATCTGAAAGCCCATGTGCGCGCCTGCTCTGACGCCATACGTGAGGGCGTCGATCTGCGCGGCTATATGGCGTGGTCCCTGCTCGACAATCTGGAATGGTCGCTGGGCTATTCGAAACGCTTCGGCATCGTGCACACCAATTTCAAGACGCAAGAGCGCACGGTGAAAGACAGCGGCAAGCTCTACACCGAGATCATCCGCACCAATGGCGACATTCTCAACACACTCTAAGCGCGCCGTTAGAGAGCGACGCCGGCCTGGTCGAACACGTGGATGGTCGATAGCGTGAGCGCAGCTGCCTCGCCAACGCGGAGGGCTACATCGCCCGGCGCCTCGGCGATGACTTCCGTCTCGGCGCCTGGCGCATCCAGATAAGCGAAGCTCGCCGCGCCAAGCCGCTCAACGAAGCGGATCTTACCTTTGATCGGTCCCTCCGCGCCGATGCGCATGTGTTCGGGCCGTACGCCGACCGTCACCGCCTGATCTTTGACGGCCACTATCTGCCCTGCGTCGATCACGGCGCCGGATTCCAACGTGACGCGAGCGCCCATTGGGCCAATTTCGCTTACCGCGCCGGCGAAGAAATTCATCCGAGGCGAGCCGATAAACTCAGCGACGAAACGATTTGCAGGCTTCGTGTAGAGTTCGAGCGGCGGCCCGACCTGCATGACCTTGCCGCCGGACAGCACGACCAATTTATCGGCGAGAGTCATCGCCTCGACCTGGTCATGGGTGACGTAAATCATCGTCGCGCCGAGGTCGTCGTGCAGTTTGCTGAACTCATAACGCATGCGCACGCGCAGCGCGGCGTCGAGGTTCGACAGCGGCTCATCGAACAAGAACACTTTGGGCTTGCGCACGATCGCCCGGCCGATCGCCACACGCTGGCGCTGGCCGCCGGAGAGCTGCTTCGGCTTACGGTCCAGCAAGTGCGAAATGGAGAGCTTTTCGGCCGCGGCGCGGACGGCGGCGTCGATCTCCGCCTTAGGCGCCTTCGCCAATTTCAGCGCAAACGCCATATTCTCGTAGACGCTCATCTGCGGGTAGAGCGCATAGGATTGGAACACCATGGCGACGCCGCGATCGAGCGGGCTGGCGTCGTTCACGCGGGCGCCGCCGATCCGCACTTCGCCGCTGGAGACCTCTTCCAGCCCCGCCACCACGCGCAGCAATGTGGACTTGCCGCACCCGGAGGGGCCGACGAAAACGACGAACTCGCCCTCTTCGATCTCAAGATCGATGCCGTCCAGCACCGTGGACGGCCCGAATGATTTCCGAATCTGTGAGAGCTGGACGCCCGCCATCTTTTCCGCGCCGTGACTGTTGCGGCTATCTCGGCAGAATTCCACCCGATGAGCAAGCGCTATCGGCTCGGACGCCATCCAGTACACGCGCTAGGCTCCCTAGCGGAGCGTTGCGCCGCTGCGGCGTCAATCCAGTTCGGGCTGGTAGTATGCGCCGCCGGCGCGGTAGCGCTCGAGCCGATGGAGTTCATCTGCATCGATCTTGGCGCGCCAGGTCGCTGCGCCGTTGCGCAGATCGGCGGGCGTTAGCACCAGCGGGTCCCACACCGGCGCGCCGATCGTGTTGTGCAGCGTGTAACTCATCTTCGGGCCGTCCTCGAAGCTGAATTCCATCAGGCCGACATTGCAGCTGCGGGTGAAAGTCGGGCGGATGCGCACTTCGGGCATTTGCCCGACAAAATCGCTGTCTGGAAAATTGGCCAGAGGCGACGAGCATAGATCGTAGAAGTCGTAGCCGCCTTGCTCTGAGCGCGGCACGCAATTCAGTTCGCCCATGTGGCTGTCGCCCGAGATGCCGAACACGCCTTCGATCCGGTGGTCGCGGATGAAGTCGAACAGCTCGTTGCGCTCGTGCGTGTAGACCGCCCAGGAATCGCCGCCGCGCTCGGCCATCGAGTATCCGCCGCCGGAGACCAACACTTTGAACGGCGCGCGGCTGGCGCGCAGCTCGTCCTTCAGCCACGCCTTTTGCGCCGCGCCGAGCATGGTCTTGCCGGGAATGTCGGGGTCGTCAGCCGGGTCGCGGTAATAGCGGCCATCGAGGAAAAAGAAGTCGACGCCGCCATAGGCGTATTTGAAAAAGACGCCCGGCGTGTCGGGCAAGCCGTACGAAGGATTGGCCCAATAGTTCTTGAAGAGCGCCAGCGATTGCTCGCGCACCGGATTGGTGCGGTCTGAATCGTTGATGGCGAAGTCATGATCGTCCCAGATCGCAAGACTAGGGGTCGAGCGGATGAAGGGCTTCAAGCGCTCGATCTCGCGTTGGCGGCGATAGAGATCGGCGATCGCTTCCGGCTCTGTGCTGTCGGCGTAGATGTTGTCGCCCAGGAAGAACATCAGGTCCGGCTCGAGCGCCTGCGCAACGGAAAAGATGCGCTGGTCGGTATCGATCTGCAGCCGCGCGCACGAGCCGAAGGCGGTGCGGAAGCCGGCGCGGCCGCGCGGCGCGGTGCGCGTGGCGTAGGGGAGCGGCTGATAGCGATCGAGTACGCCATCGATGCGCAGGCGGTAGAAATAGCGCGTGACGGGCGAGAGACCTTCCAGGCGCAGATGCGCGCAAAAATCGGTGCTCTCGTCAGCGCGCACGGCGGGCGATTGGCGGACATCGGCGAAGTCGCGCCGGGTGGAGACTTCAAGCACGACATCGAAGGCGCCACTGACGCGCGCCCAGATCGTGATCGCGTTCGCGCTCGGCGCGCCGACCATCGGACCTTGCAGCGTGCGCGGATAGCCTAGTGACTGCGCCCACGCTTGCGGCACGAACGGCAATGTCGCGGCAAAGAGGCCCGCCTGCTTCAATAGCGAGCGGCGATTTCGTTCAGTCATGTCGTTGCTCTTTCTGCAGCGAGGTCAGCGGCCGCGGCGCGCATCTCGGCGCTGAGCGGGTCGATCAGTCCCGGCGCACCGGCGCACACGCTACCGCCATGCAGCTTCAACGGCTTGCCGTCCGCATCGGCGGCGCGACCGCCCGCTTCATTGATGATGCCGACACCCGCGGCCATGTCCCACGCCGCGACGACGCGCTCGACATAAGCATCCCAGCGGCCGCAGGCGGTGTAGGCGAGATCGACGGCCGCTGAGCCGGTGCGGCGCACGCCGGTCGTGCGCACGGTGAGGCGGCCCATTTCCTGGCGGAAGCGGTCGTGACCATCCTTGCCGGCGTGCGGGATGCCGAAGGCGATGACCGCATCTCCCAGGCGCGCCTTCTGCGATACGCGGATGGGCTGACCGTTGAGGAAGGCGCCGCCGCCCTGCTCCGCCCACAGCATCTCGCCAAGCGCCGGCATGTTGATGACCCCGGCCAGCACCTCGTCGCCACGTGCGAGCGCGATGCACGTGCCGAACAGCGGCGCGCCCCAGAGGAAATTCGTGGTGCCGTCCAGCGGATCGACCAGCCAAGTCAATTCCGATGTCTCACCGCCGGTTCGGCCGCCCTCTTCGCCGTGAAACGCGTAATCGGGGGCAAAGCGGGAGAGTATGGCCTTGATCGTATCTTCGGCGCGCAAATCGGCGGCCGAGACGAAATCGGGGCCGACCTTGTTGCGAATTTCCAGTTCGCGCACGCGCGCGAAATCCTGCAGCAGCCCATCGCCCGCGGCGCGCGCCGCTTCGATCATGGCGGAGAGAAGCGGGCTCATCAGTCGCGCAGCTTTGCACGCCACAATGTAGCGGCAAGGAGCATCGAAACGATCGACGATCCGATCCAGAACCAGATGACCGGCGCAAAATCGTAGATGCGGTCTGCACCGACCATGTGCGAGTGCTGATCGATCAGCACGCCGCTAATGTTTTCTTGGATGGCGGCGCCGATATAGGAGAAGACGCCGATTACGCCCATCGCCGCGCCGGCGACGCGTTTGGGGCAGATATCGACGGCGAACAAACCACCGAGCGAGGCGACGAGGCCGGTGAGCCCGAGACCGAACAGCACCATGCCGGCAATCAGTGTCGGGATGTTGGTGGGTCCAAAGAAGATCAGCAAGAGGCCGATGATTTCGATGATGGAGAACAGGAGATTGGCCGGCGGCCGGCGCGCGTTGAACAGCTTGTCGCTGATCAAGCCGTAGAGGATCGAGCCGGCGACACCGGCGAGCGTCGAGATCATCAGCATCGTGCCCGACATGATCTCGTCGAACCCGCGCGCCTCCTGCAGATAAAGCGGCCCCCACGAATTGATGGCGTAACGCGTGACGTAATTGGCGAGGCTCGCCAGAGCCAGGATCCAGATCGTCGGGATCGCAAGGATCGAGAATTGCAGCTGCAATGTAGATTTTGATTTCGACGCTTCGCTTTCCGCGAGGTGGTCGTCCTTCCAGTCGGCGATCGTCGGCAGGCCGAGGGCTTGCGGCCTGTCGCGCACCAACCACCACATCATCGCCGCAGCGAAGAATCCGATCATCGCCGGCACGAAATAGCCCCAGCGCCAACCGAAATAGGCGACGACCGCGCCAATGACGAAGAAGGTGAGCCCTTCACCCAGTGAATGCGCAGTGCTCCACAAACCGTATGCGCGGCCGCGCTCCTTGTTCGAAAACCAGGCGGTCATGGCAACGACCGAGCCCGGCGCGCCGAAGCCTTGAAACCAACCGTTCAAGCCCCAGAGGACAGTGGCCATCAGCAACGTATCGGCAAAGCCCATGCCGATGTTGCAGACCGCGCTCATCAAGAAGCCGATGGTCAGAAAAAGGCGGATGTTGGCGTGGTCGGCAAGGAAACCGTTGGTGAGCTTGCCGAGCGCGTAAGTGTAGAAGAGCGCCGAGCCGATCAGACCGAATTCGGCCGGCGTAAAGATGCCCTGATCGATCATGGAGGGTTTCACCATGCCGATGGCGAGACGGCAGGTGTAGATCAGCCCGTAGCCGATGGTGATGGCGAACATCACGCGCCAGCGATAGCGCCGGAAGAGCGTGTCGATTTGAGCTTGATCCGTTACCAGCGACGCGTCGGCAGCCGTGGCGAATGCCCTGAATAATTGCGCTCCTGCCAACTCGTCTCCCCCGCTCTCGTTCTTATTTCTTGGCGATCCAAGCGTGCGCCGGATCGTTATTGAAGATCCAGGTCCGTTTCGGGCCGGCCATCACATTGAGATAATAGAGGTCATAACCATGCGGCGCACCGACCGGGTGGTAGCCGCGCGGCACCAGCACGACATCGCCGTCTTCCACGCACACGGTTTCATCGAGCGAACGGTCGTCAGTATAGACGCGCTGGAAGGCGAAGCCCTGAGCCGGATTGAGACGGTGGTAGTAGATTTCCTCAAGCGCGGATTCCTCGGGCGGCGCGAGCCGGTCATGCTTGTGCGGCGGATAGGAAGACCAATTGCCGCCCGGCGTAATCACTTCGGCGATCAGCAGGCTCTCGGCGGCTTCCGTTTCCGGCAGAATGTTGCGCACATAACGAGTGTTCGTGCCAACGCCTCGCTTTTCTTTGGAGATATGGTCGCCGGCGATGAGGCGCGCTTCGCCTGCTCCAAGGCCCGGGGCGGCGCCGATGGCGATCTCCACCGCCGTCCGCGCGGTGATCGCGTACAAGGCGCCCGCAGGGGCGTAGACCGCTGCTGGAGGCTTGTCCTCGAACACGCTCATGCGTTCGCCGATATTTTCGAAGCGCCGCTCGCCGACTTCGACGTCGCATCGCCCGCTAAGCACGATGATGCAGGCTTCGCGGCCTGGCTCGCCGCCGCCCGCGGTTTCGCCCGGCTGCAGCGCGATCACCTTGAAGCCGACATAGGTCCAGCCGGCGCTTGCCGGCGTCACTTCAAGCACGACACCGCTCTCGTCTCGTGACTTTGGCCTCACACGCAGATCAGGCATGACATGCGCTCCTAAATTAACCCGGCCGCCGCCGCTTCGCGCTTCAACGTCGCCAGCCCCATTGCGCCATAGGCGCGCGGATTAGCGATTGCAGGATCCTGCTCGGCTTCGACGATGATCCAGCCGCTATAGTCGATACGCTTCAAAGCCTTCATGACAGCGCCGAAATCTATGCTGCCGTCGCCCGGCACAGTGAACATGCCGGCCAGCACGCCGTCGAGGAAGCTCCTGCCACTGCGCCGCGCTTCGGCGTGCACTGGCCCACGTATGTCTTTGCAATGCACGTGCGCGACACGCCCTGGATGCTGCTCGATGATATCCAGCGCTTTCACGCCGCCCAGTGCGGCGTGGCCGGTATCGAGCGTGAATCCGACGCTCGGCGCGGTGGCGGCGATAAACGCATCCATGTCGGACTGATTTTCGACAACGGTGCCAAGGTGATGGTGGTACGCGAACTTCAGGCCCTGGCCGGCAATGTAGTCCGCCACGTCACTCATGCGTTCGCCAAACTGCTTCCATTCACTGCTTTTGAGCCGCGGAGTGCTTTCAAGCGGCGCGGCGCGGTCGCTGTGCACGGCGTTGCTCGTTTCGGCGAACACGAACACGGTAGAGCCCATCGCCTTCAGCAAATTTAGGTGCGGCTGCAGGGCCGCGACCTCGGCCCCCGCGTCTTGCGCGAGCAAGCTGCCGCTGTACCAGCCGCCGACGCATGCGAGGCTATGGGGCGCCAACGCCGTCGCCAGCGCGTTCGGCTCGCGCGGAAATTTGCCGCCGAGTTCGACGCCTTCGAAGCCAATCTCCTGCGCCTCGCGGAGGATCGTTTCGAGCGGCGTGTCGCCGCCGAGTTCCGGCATGTCGTCATTGACCCACGCGATCGGGCTGACGCCAAAACGGATGCTCATTGTTTCGTCGCTTTCCGGTTGAGCTTGGCTTCGTAGTCGGCGCGCGCTGTCCGCACGTCCTCGCGCTCAGACACTTCCGGCACCGCCACATCCCACCACCAGCCCCCCGCTTCGGTGGTGATCATCGGATCGGTGTCTACGACGATGACGCTTGTGCGGTCCGCCGTCTTGGCGCGTTCGAGCGCCTGTTCGAGAGCGCCGATATCAGCGGCCTTTTCGGCGATGGCGCCAAGGCTCGCCGCGTGCGCAACGAAATCGATCTCAGGTAGGATTTCGTGCTCAGCATCAGCGAGCAGATTGTTGAACGATTCTGAGCCGGTCGAACGCTGTAAGCGATTGATGCAGCCGAAGCCGCGATTGTCGAGCACGACGATGGTGAGCTTTTTGCCAAGCATGACCGAGGTCGCGATCTCTGAATTCACCATCAGATAAGATCCGTCGCCGACCATGACGACGACATCGCGCTCAGGCGCCGCGATCTTTACGCCGAGCCCGCCTGCGATCTCATAGCCCATGCACGAATAGCCATATTCGACATGGTAGCCGCCGGGCTTTGTCGTGCGCCAGAGCTTGTGCAGCTCGCCCGGCAGTCCGCCGGCCGCGCAGACAACGACCGTACTCTCGTCGGCAGCGCGCTGCACGGCGCCGATCACTTGCGCATCGCTGGGCGCACCTTGGTCTTTCGGCGCCGCAGTCGCTGCATCGACCGCCTTGTGCCAAGCGCGCGCGGCCGTGCGGCAAGCTTCGGTCCAGACTGGTTGGACCGTCCAGGCTGACAACTTTCCGCTCAAAGCGCGCAGCGCCGAGTCAGCATCGGCGACGACAGCGTCAGCGCCATGTTTGTAAGCATCATGCGCAGCGACGTTCACCTGGATCAGCTTGCAATCGTCGCGCTCGAACAACGTACGCGAGCCGGAGGTGAAATCCTGCAGGCGCGTGCCGACGCCGATCACCAGATCGGCCTTCGCCGCCGCTTCATTCGCCGCGCTCGAGCCGGTGACGCCGATCGACCCCAGCATAGCGGGGTGATCCCACGCCAATGCGCCCTTGCCGGCCTGGGTCTCCGCCACGGGGACGCCGCTCGCCTCAGCGAAGCGGGCGAGCGTCTCTTCTGCGCCGGAATACAGCACGCCGCCGCCGGCAATGATCAGCGGCGCCTTTGCGTTTTGTAGCGCTGTCGCCAGCATCACGATATCGGCGGCCTCTGGCTGCGGCCGGCGCACGCGCCAAAGGCGCCGTTCGAAGAACGCAGCCGGATAGTCGAACGCTTCCGCTTGCACATCCTGACAGAACGCCAGCGTGGCCGGGCCGCAATTGACCGGATCGAGCAGCGTCGCCACGGCGCGCGGCAGCGCATCCAGCACTTGCTCAGGCCGCATTATCCGATCGAAATAGCGCGACACCGGACGGAAGCAGTCATTGGCCGAAACCGTTGCGTCGCCAAAGTCCTCCACTTGCTGCAGCACGGGATCGGGCCTGCGCGAGGCGTAGACATCGCCCGGCATAAACAGCACCGGCAGCCGATTGACATGCGCCAGAGCCGCCGCTGTCACCATGTTGGTGGCGCCCGGCCCGATCGAGGTCGTGCAGATCATCGCGCGGCGCCGGCGCATCTGCTTGGCGTACGCGATTGCGGCATGCGCCATCGCCTGCTCATTGTGCGCGCGATAGGTGGGCAAAGACTCGCGCGCGGCATAGAGCGCCTCACCAATCCCAGCGACGTTGCCGTGGCCGAAGATGGCCCACACGCCCGCGAAATACGGGACCTCCTGTCCGCCGATCTCGATGAACTGGTTCGCCAAGTAACGGACCGCAGCTTGCGCCGCCGTAAGTCGGAACGCGCTCATTGATCTAGCGTACGCTGGCTCTTGGCGCGGCGCCACGCATCGACGAGGACGCCCAGATTGGATGCAAGCGCCTCGACGGCGGCCGCGTCGTCGATCTCACCTCTAAACCAGCGCTCGGCGGCGCCGTTGAAGATTGTGCGGCCAACAGCGAACCCTTTAACGATGCCGACACGCGCAGCAGGCGCGAACGACTTGATCAATTCGTCTTGCGGCACGGAAAGGCCGAGCAGTACGACGCCGCGGCAATGGGCGTCGTTCGAGAGGATCGCACGCTCAATGTTGAGCCAGGTTTCGTAGTTCGCAGCAGGCTCCAGCTTCCACCAATCCGGTCGGACGCCGATATCATAGAAGCGCTGGATCGCGCGCGCCGCGGTCATCGCATTCATGCGGCCATTCTTGGACGCGATAATCTCGAGCAGCAATTCATGCCGCGTGGCGCGGCACGCGTCGAACAGGCGCAAGATTTGCCGTTCCTGACGCTTGCGCAGATCCTCGTCGTCATCCGGATGATACTGGACGAGGCACTTGACGGTGTGGTTCAGCGGCCATTGCGCGATTTCGGCGCCGACGTCGCGCAACTCGGCGTCGAAATCGAGCGGGCACGATTGCGGCAATTCGATCGGCCGGCCGATCCAGTACGGCAGGTCGGCGGCTTCTTCGAGCGCGCGCATGCCGTGGCGGCCGTCGATCAGCACGCCGAAGCGCTGATCGCCCTTCGCCAGCTTGTGCGCCGCCTGCACGGCAAGGCGCTTGAATTGTGCGATCCGCCCCGGGTCGGCCCCGCTGATGCGCGCCATTTCTTCGAACTGAGTGCGGTGATCGACGGCGAGTACGGTGAGTTCGGTATAAACGCCGCGTCGTACGCCGACCCAATGCAGATGCTCCAAGTCCGACGCTTCACGCAATTTGTATGGACGCACCTTCATGGCCAGGAAGTGCTGCATCTCGGCCCAGGTCGGCATCGCCGGCGCGCAGCCGTGGCGCGAAACAACGATGGCGCCGGAGGCATTCGCCAATTCGCAACACCGCTCAATGTTTTCGTTGCGCAGCCAGCCGCGGAGGAAGCCGGCCATGAAGGCGTCGCCGGCGCCCAGAACATTGTACACCTCGACCGGGACGCCGCGCACGATCAGCCCCTCTTCGACCACATCGGGGATTGGGCCGGCGAAAGCGGCGCAGCCTTCGGCGCCGAGCTTGAGGACAATGAGTGCGGAGGTCTTCGCGCGGATCGCGCGCAAGGCTTCGATCGTGTCGGCGTCGCCGCCGAGGATGCGGATTTCCTCTTCCGTGCCGACGATCAAGTCGCACAATTCGATAATGCGCTGCAACTGGGCGGTGACGCCGTCATCCGCGACGAAGCGGTTCTCGCCCATGTCACGGTTTTCGAGCCCCCAAAGCACGGGGCGATAATCGATATCGAAGGCAACCCTGCGGCCCGCTTTCTTCGCGAGCTCCGCGGCGCGCAAGCTGGCCGCGAACACGTTGGGACGCGAGAGATGCGTGCCGCTTAGCAATGTGCATCCGGCTGAGGCGACGTAGTCCGGATCGATGTCAGCTTCCTCAAGCGCCATGTCGGCGCAATTTTCGCGGTAAAAGAGGAGCGGGAATGTTTCCTTGTCGCGAATGCCGAGGATGACGAGCGCGGTCAGGCGCTCAGGATCGCTCTTAACACCGCGCACATCGACGCGGTCACGCGCCAGTTCTTCGCGGA
>Ga0196971_1000599_pt1 | contig 24366 bp, 22 predicted proteins | sample S1v_1013CmetaG_FD_148660 | JGI IMG/M metagenome (GOLD analysis project Ga0196971, IMG submission 148660) | Soil microbial communities from Anza Borrego desert, Southern California, United States - S1+v_10-13C | ecosystem: Environmental > Terrestrial > Soil > Desert | place: USA: California...
CTCCGAGACATAGGCGCGCACCCTCTGCTGCAGCAGTCCGGGCGGGGCGACTTCGTTGAGGTCGAAGGCCTTGACCGTGCGCGCCACGTTGAAGCTCCAGGCAAAGCTGCGGTCGCCGACGACGAAGCGGATGACTTCGCCGCCCTCGGCATTGATATAGCGCGTGCCGGGCGTGATGACGACGGTGCGTGCCGCGGTATCGTCCGGCGCCGGATCGCCGTACAGCCGGACGTACTTGCCGGGTGCTGCCGACGCATGCAGGGGGAGGGCCAGCGCGAGCGCCGCAAGTAAGGCTAAGAAAGGTAAGCGGAAGCGGAAAGGCAGCGGGGTTTTCATCCTTGCTCCAGGTTTGTCGAGTCCCGGTACCTTACCAGAGTTCGCTAGAACAGCTCGAATTGGCCTTTGGCAGCGCGCGCGCTCCTGGCGGGCGGAAGCTGCGGACGCACGAAGCGCGAGGCATCGAGCGCCGCATATCCGCGCGAACGCGAACCCAATCCGAGCCGCGCTGCCGCCTTGTCGAAGCGCTGCCGGATCAGGTCCGCCCATACGCCTTCGCCGTGCATGCGCTTGCCGAAGCTGGCGTCGTAATCCTTGCCGCCGCGCATCTCGCGCACGCGGTTCATCACGCGTTGCGCGCGGTCGGGGAAATGCGCTTCCAGCCATTGCACGAACAGCGGATTCACCTCCCACGGCAGCCGCAGCACAATGTAGCTGGCCGCCGCCGCGCCTGCATCCGCCGCCGCCGCGAGGATGCGCTCCAGGTCGGGTTCGGTGATGAAGGGAATCACCGGCGCGATGCTGACCCCGACCGGGATGCCCGCTTCGGCGAGCGTGCGTATCGTGCGCAGCCGCCGCGCCGGGGCCGCGGCGCGGGGCTCCAGCGTGCGCGCGATGGCCGGATCGAGCGTGGTGATGGTGACCGCCGCCATCGCCTGTTTGCGCGAGGCCATGTCCGCCAGCAGGTCGATGTCGCGTTCGATCAGCGCAGACTTGGTGATCGCGACGACCGGGTTGCCGCAGGCATGCAGCACTTCCAGCACGCGGCGCGTCAGGCCCAGCTCGCGCTCGCAGGGCTGGTAAGCATCGGTGTTGACGCCGAGCGCAATCGATTCCGGCACCCAGGAGGGCGCCGCCAGTTCGCGCCGCAGTAGTTCGGGCGCATTGAGCTTGGCGTAGATCCGGCTTTCGAAGTCCAGGCCGGGCGACAGGCCGAGATAGCTGTGCGTCGGACGGGCGAAGCAATAAATGCAGCCGTGCTCGCATCCGCGGTAGGGATTGAGCGAGACATCGAAGGGCACGTCCGGCGAGGCATTGCGCGTCAGGATGCGGCGCGCCTGTTCCTCGAAGACCTCCGTCTTGAACGCGGCCGCGCCTGCTTCACCTTCACCCTCGCCCTCGCCCTCACCCTCACCCCAGCCATCGTCGAACTCCTCGCGGACTGTGGTTTCGTAACGCCCTTGCAAATTCGTCACGGCGCCACGGCCCTTGCGGGCCGACAACGGACGGTGAATCAGGACGGGCCGGGAATCCTCGGGAAAGTCTTGGTCCGGCATGGCTAAGATACTGTATATAAATACAGTATCTTAGCCAGCCAGACGCGGAAGTGCAAGCCCGCGGGCCGACTTCAGCGCGGTGTGATGCGGATGGTGGTGCCGGCGGTGTCGACATCGCGAATGCTCACGCTGCCGAAGGTGGTGTCGTTGGATCCGCGGATGCGGAGGTTGCGCACATTGAGCTCGCCGATCGTCGCCGGCAGGCGAACCAGGGCGCTGCCGTCCGGGCCGACGAGCCCGGTCGGATTGGCCGGATTGAATTTCGCATCCCTGAAGGTCACGTCGGCATCGATCAGCCCGATGAAGACATCGTCGCTCCGATTGAGCAGGCTGGCGGTGTTCCCGAAGATCTCGATGCCGAGGCCGTGGGCGGCATACAGCGCGATGCGCTGCAGGAAGCGGTCGGACAGGCCCTGCGCGGCGACGCGGCGCAGCTCGTCTTCCGACAGGCGGTGCATGCTTCCCGCTTCCAGTGCGCTTGCCTGCAGTGGCGCGAGAAGGGCCGATGCCAGGAATGCCGCTAGCATCGGCAACTGCACATCATTGCGTGTGAACCATCCCATAAGGTCTCCATTCATAGCGAATGACGATTGCGCTCTGAAGGCGCTATCTGCTCCCTGACGCGGTATGACTTGTGATTTGAGGAACTGCAGATACGGGCGTATCTGCCAGGACATGCGGTGATTGGCGGCGAGTAGCGAGTATCGTGCCGCCTCGATTTGACTGAAGAACCCGGCGGTGAAATCCCGCACGGCGAACAAAGCTTGGGATAACGCAGAACGCGATGCCGCGCGTCAGGAATTTGTCCGGGCGGGATACAGGTGCGGACGTCGCCATCAGGAGGCACCATTGAGCACAGAAGAATTCAAGCCCTACATCGCGCGTGACCGCGTCCTCGAACCCTACACATTCGACTTCCATATCGCGGATGAAACGGGAAAGCTCTGGTATGACGGGGCGCCCGATCAATGGATGCCGGAGCGGCAGTGGTGCCTCGACCATATCCAGGAGGGATTCAATGTCCTCGACTGCGGCGCGCACCATGGAATGATGTCCATCCTGTTTGCGAAGAAGACCGGCCCCTCGGGCCATGTCATCGCCTGGGAGGCGCTGCCGTCGAACGCCAGTGTCATCGAGAAAAACGTGAGGCTCAACGCGCTGTCCAACGTGACCGTGGTTCCCTGCGGGATCGGAGCCGGAAGGGCAAGGCTCAGTTGCCGGCGCAATTCCGGCAATGTCGTGGTGACGAACAGTGACGTGAAAAGCGCGCCAAGCGAGCCCGAGGGAACCGAGACCATCGAAATCGTTTCGCTGGACGAGGAGCTGGATGCAAAGACCCGTGTCGACTTCATCAAGATCGATGTCGAAGGCAGCGACCTCGAAGCATTGAAAGGGGCGCGGCGCATTCTTTCCCAACGACCCATCATCGACCTGGAACTGCACAATTTCATGTTCGGTGACCGCATCAAGACGCTGCGCGCCATCTTCGACATTCTCGACGCGCATTGTTACGCGTACGAAGTCTTGCCGGAGATATTCGAAGGCGTCAAAAAAATAGAAGGCGGGATCGATCTCCGCTGGCTTGCGCAGTACGACAATCCGCACGTGTTCTGCGTCCCGTCCGACAGGCGCGGCGGATACCGCGTTGAACCCGTCGGGATCTGGGACAGGGCGCGGGCGCTCATCAAGGGCGTGGCGGGCAAATAAGTACTACCTCACCTTCCACCATGAAGGCAGCAAGCGCCGGACATTCGGCCTCGCGAAGCGGTCGTCGATCAGGTAGATCACACCCCTGTCGGTCTGCGTGCGGATCACGCGTCCCGCCGCCTGCACCACTTTCTGCAGGCCGGGATAGAGATAGGTGTAGTCGTATCCTGCGCCGAACACGTCCTGCATGCGTTCCATGATCTCTTCGTTCACCGGATTGAGTTGCGGCAAGCCGAGCGTGGCGATGAAGGCGCCGACGAGCCGGTCGCCGGGCAGGTCGATGCCTTCGCCGAAGGAGCCGCCGAGCACGGCGAAGCCGATGCCCCGCCCTTCGGGGGTGAAGTGCGCCAGGAAGGCTTCGCGCGCGCTTTCGTCCATGCCGCGGGATTGCGCGCGGAACGGGATGCCGGGAAAACGCTCCGTGAAACGCTGCACCACTTTCTGCAGGTAATCGAAACTGCTGAAGAAGGCGAGGTAGTTGCCGGGCTGCGCTTCATACTGCGCGGCAATCAGGCCGGCGATCGGGTCCAGCGATGCGTCGCGGTCCTGGTAGCGGGTGGAGATGCCGCGCACGATTTCCACGCGCAGTTGATCGGCATCGAAGGGCGACGGCACTTCCATGCACACCGTGTCTTCCGGCAGGCCCAGCAGGTCGGTGTAGTAATCCACCGGCCGCAGCGTGGCCGAGAACAGGGTGGCGGTGTGCGCGCCGGCAAAGCGCGGGGCGAGGAAGGGGGCCGGAATGACATTTCGGATGCACAGCACCGACCCCCGCGCGCGGGGCTTGCTGATATCGAACAGCGAATGGTCGCCGAACACCTCGGCCATGCGCGAGAAGTGCAGCGCGTCGAAATAGAATTGCTGCAGGGCTGCATCGAAGAGCGCCGGGTTGTCCGCCATGTAGGCGGTGATATCGGCGATGGCTTGCTGCAGCGCTCCGGCAAAGGCGGCCGGTACTTCCGGGTACACCCGGTAATCGCTTTCCTGCGTCTTGTTGAGCGCGTTCCAGGCGCGGTACAGCCGGTCCAGGGGCTTTTTCAGCACGCCGGGAACGGTCAGGCGCAGCGCGCGCAATGCCGCCTGGTCCAGTTCGGCGGTGTACATCTTGCGCGCCCGCTCGACCAGGTTGTGCGCTTCATCAACCAGCACTGCGGCACGCCACTCGTTGGCCAGCGTGAGTCCGTGCAGCATCGCGCCGCCGTCGAAGTAATAGTTGTAGTCGCCTACCGTCACATCGCACCAGCGCGCCAGGTCCTGCCCCAGATAGTAGGGGCACACGCCGTGTTCCAGCGCCACCTTGCGCAGGCTTTCCTTGTCCAGCACGCGCGCCTCCACCGCCGCCTCCCGCGCCTGCGGCAGGCGGTCGTAGAAACCCTGCGCCAGCGGGCAGGATTCCCCGTGGCATGCCTTGTCCGGATGCTCGCAAGCCTTGTCGCGCGCGACGAGTTCGAGCACGCGCAGCGGCAGCGTCTTGCCTGCGCCGAGCCGGGACAGCGCATCGAAGGCGAGCCTGCGGCCAGGTGTCTTGGCGGCCAGGAAGAACAGCTTGTCGATCTGCTGCCCGGGGCAGGCTTTCAGCAGCGGAAAGAGGGTGCCGATGGTCTTGCCGATGCCGGTCGGCGCTTCGGCCAGCAGGCAGCGTCCGCTGCTCGCGGCGCGGTACACCGCTTCGGCCAGCTCGCGCTGGCCGGTGCGGAAGGACGCATGCGGAAAGCGCAGCGCAAGCAGCGCTTCGTCGCGCGCCGCGCGGTGCGCCAGTTCCTGCTCCGCCCAGGCAAGGAAGCGTTCGCACTGGTCTTCGAAAAACGCTTTCAGCGCCGCCGCGGAATGCGTCTCGACCAACAGCGTTTCCCTGCCGCTGCCGATATCGAAATAGACCAGTGCCAGCCGCAGCTCGTCCATGCCCAGCTTCTCGCACAGCAGCCAGCCGTACACCTTGACCTGTGCCCAGTGGAGCTGGCGGTGGTTGGCGGGCATGCGTTCCAGGTCGCCGCGGAAGGTCTTGATTTCCTCCAGCTGCCTCCGGTCCGGGTCATAGCCGTCGGCGCGGCCGCGCACGGTGAGGTGGCGGTATTCACCGCTGAGCGTGATTTCCGTCTGGTAGCGCGCCGGGCGGCGCGCGGTCACCGTGGCGTGGCCGGCGATGCCTTCCTGGGCCGAGGGCGAGGGTGTGAAGCGCAGGTCGAGATCGCCTTGCTTGGCGGTGAACTCGGTCAGCGCGCGGACGGCGACGATGTATTTCATAAGTCCGTCCACTGCACCCAGCACACTTCCACCGGCATGCCATGCGCCGCGAAAAAATCCAGCCAGCGCAGCTGGTTATCCTGGAGGCGGTCGCCGGGCGCCTTCACTTCGACCATCCGGTAGCGCTTCTCCGCCGGCCAGAACTGGATGAGATCGGGAAAGCCCGAGCGGTTGGCGCGGATGTCGCGCAGCATGCGCTCGAAGCATTTCTTCAGGTGTTCGGGCGGAATGCAATCGAGCGCCGTTTCCAGCAGGGATTCGTCGAGGATGTCCCAGAAGACGAAGGGCGAGAGGATGCCGGCCTTGTCGCGGTAGTGCCGGCGGATGATGTCCTTGTATTGCCCGTTGTCGAGCGCGGCCAGGCAGGCGTCGAATTCCTGTGCGCGCTTGTGCCGGAAGTCGCCGCCGTGCAGGTCGGCCGGGCCGGCATGGAAAGGATGGAAGAAGGCGCCGGGCACGGGCGCGAACACCGCCTGCCAGCAGAGCAATCCGAACAGCGAATTGATCAACGTGTTTTCGACATACCATGCCGGCGCATCCGGGCCGTCGAGGTGCGCGCGCACCAGCTCCTCCACTGCGTAATCGCCATCCGGCCGCTGCATGCAGAGGTCGATGCGCGACGCCTCCACAAGTGCCGGCGCAGCGGCGCGGGGCAGGCCGGCATGGCGCAGCAGGCGCGGCAGCATGCGCTGCACCTGCTGCTGTTCGGCTTCGCTTTCCGGCTGGGCGAGGGCATCCTGCGCCAGCGCGAGTGCATCCTGATGTCTGCCGCACAGTTCCAGCACGCGGATGGTGCGCGCACGCGCCTCGGGATGGCGGATGCCGGTGTAGAGGCGCAGGGCATTGTCCCAGTCCCGTGCGCGCTCGTATTCCTGTCCGGCATGGAACAGCAGCCGCCCGCGCCGCTGCTCGAGCCAGGCATTGGCGAGCGGTTCGCACGGCACGTCGGCGAGAACGGCGTCCATCGCTTCGCCCGCCTCCAGGCGCTCGCGGCAACGGAACAGGTGCAGGTAAGCGTCCACGTCCTGCCTGCTTTGAAAGGCCTGCGCCGATGCGGGGAAAGTGACTTTCTCGTAGCGGTAGATGCCGAGGTCGGACAGCACGAATTCCGTCCAGTCCTGGTGCAGGTTGCCGAAGAACATGAGACGCAGGCGGTCGCACAGTGGACCGATGTGCAGGCGGAACACTTGTTCGTGCGCCTGCGGATGCCAGGCGGTGTAAGGGCGCGCATCCGGGAACAGGCTGCGCAAGTTGTCAAGCTGCTCCGCCTTGCGCGCGCCTTTCGGCAGCTGCCCGCGGAACAGGCTCTCGACCTCGGCCTTCGTCAGCAGGGAAAACAATTCGTCCAGCGACAGGTGCGGATCGCGTTCGATCCATCCCATCTCGGCCAGCACCGCGGCTGCGGCGCAGGCGTCGCCGATCTCTTCGTAATGCAGCTTGTCCGAACGGAACAGCTCGCCCTTGCGCATTACCATGCGCACCAGCAGCGCGCGCGATGGCTGCGGCAGTCCGGCGAAGTTCGCGATGAAGCCGCGCTCCACGTCGTCCAGCAGCGCGTCGTAGCGTTCCCCGATCCAGTCCACCACGGTGTGGAAATTGTCGAGGTAGTAAAAGCGGCTTTCCAGCGTCCTGATCATCTTGGCAATTCGCCGATGCGCAACAGTCGATTGTACCGGCATGCCCGGCGGCGATGCGTGAAATCAAGTATTCTCTTAGCTCTTTTTTAGTTGCTGCCATGAACCGCCCCCTGACGCTTTCCACCGCACTGATGCTCGTCGTACCGCCCTTGCTTTGGGCGGGCAATGCGGTGGTGGGACGTCTCGTCAGCACCATGGTGCCGCCGATCACGCTCAATTTCCTGCGCTGGGCGATCGCGCTGCTGATCCTGGCGCCGCTGGCGGGCTGGGTCTATCGCAAGGGCAGCGGCATGTGGTCGCACTGGCGGCGCTTCGCGCTGCTCGGCCTGCTGGGCGTGGGCATGTACAACGCGCTGCAGTATCTCGCGCTGCAAAGCTCGACGCCGATCAACGTCACGCTGGTGGCGGCAAGCATGCCGGTGTGGATGCTGCTGATCGGATGGATGTTCTTCGGCGCCGGCGTCTCGCGCCGGCAGGTGGCCGGCGCCTTGCTGTCGGTGGCCGGCGTGCTGATCGTGCTCAGCCGCGGGGAGTGGCAACAGCTGGTGGCGCTGCGCCTGGTGCCGGGGGATTTGTTCATGGTGCTCGCCACCATCGCGTGGTCGGTCTACAGCTGGCTGCTGGCGGGGCGCAAGGAACCCGAGGCGATCCGGAGCGACTGGGCCGCCTTCCTGCTGGCGCAGGTCACCTTCGGCGTAATGTGGTCCGGCGCGTTTGCCGCCGGCGAATGGGCGGCAGGCAGCCGGCACATCGCATGGGGATTGCCGCTTGCGGCGGCGCTGCTCTATGTGGCGGTGGGGCCGGCGATCGTTGCCTTCCGCTGCTGGGGCGCGGGCGTGCAGCGCGTCGGCCCCAACATCGCCGCCTTCTTCAACAATCTCACGCCGCTGTTCGCGGCGCTGATGTCCTCGGCTTTTCTCAGGGAATTGCCGCATGCTTATCATGCGGCTGCCTTTCTGCTGATCGTGGGCGGGATTGTGCTGTCGTCGCGGTGATTCCTGGGGCGCTGGCGGGTTTCGCTTCGCTCTACCCACCCTACGATACTTTATAGAGGAAGGTAGGGTGGGTAGAGCGAAGCGAAACCCACCAGCTTATAAAGGACGGTAGGCTGGATAGAGCACAGCGAAACCCACCGCAATCCCGTCCCACTAATCCTTCTTCCGCTCTCCCTTGGGCAACAGCGCCAGCACCATCAGTGCGACCAGCGACAGCCCGGGGAACACAGCGGCGGCCGCGGCGCCGATCGCTGCCCAGCCGAAAAAGCTGCGCTGCTTCATGCGGTCGGCCACCGCGCCGAGGATCAGGCCGACGGCGGCGGATTTCAGGAGGATGAGGTAAATATCGTCGTTGAACATGGCGGTCGAGTACGTGATGCGCCCGCCATTGTAGCTACCCCGCGGCTTCCCTACACGTTGCCCGGCGAGATTTCCTTCAGTTTTTCCAGGCCGACAGGCTTGACCCAGTGCTGGTCGAAGCCGGAGGCGGAGGTGCGCTGCCGGTCCTGTTCCTGTCCCCAGCCGGTGAGGGCCACCAGCATGACACCCTTCCCATGCTCGGACAGGCGCAGGCGACGTGCCACTTCATAGCCGTCGATGCCGGGCAGGCCGATGTCGAGCAGCACGATGTCGGGATGAAATTCCTCGACGGCGACCAGCGCAGCAAGGCCGTCGTGCACCACGGACACATCGCTGCCCAGCAGGCGTAGGATCTCGGCCGCCGACTCGGCTGCGTCCACATTGTCATCCACGACGAGGATGCGTTTGCCCTGCGGTTCGTCACCCGCCTGCATGGAGGACGCGGGGGGATTCGTCATGGAAAGCGCGTTGGTCATTGGAATTGTCCTTGTTGTCGGCGTTCATGCCGGGCTGCGCATGGAATAGGGCACCGGTTATTATGGGGGTTCGACGTGCGCATCGATTGACCAGCGTCATCCGCCGTTTCAAAGTTGAAGTGAAATCAATCATGGTTGCAATCGATCACGACTGCAATCAATCGCAACTGCGGGCAAGGAGTTTCACTTGGTCACGCTTTACGAGTACACACGCCAGCCGCACTACTGGATCGCGCATGACGGCGAGGGATACTGGCTGGTTCCCGTGCGCAACGGCGGATGGCAGGAGCGCGAGCCTTTCGTCGGCCATGCCGTCGCACTGCGTCCGGTGATCGACATGGAGGGCATCGACCTCGGCATTCCCGCCGCCGGCGAGGACTGAGGCCGGCATTCAGCGCAGCTTCTCGAGCATGCCTCGCACGCGCGAGGCAAAGGCCTCCATCGAGAAAGGCTTGGTCATGACCTGCGTGCCGGGCGCGAGCAAGCCGTCGCGCATCGCGCTGTCTTCCGCATAGCCGGAAATGAACAGCACATTCAGGCCGGGCTGGACTGCGCGCGCAAGTTCTGCCAGCTGGCCGCCGCTCATGCCGCCGGGCAGTCCGAGGTCGGTGACCAGCAGGTCCACGCGCGGCCCCGATTGCAGCAGTCGCAATGCCTGCGCGGCATCGCCCGCCTGCATCACCCGATAGCCCAGCGTCTCCATCAGCTCGCCGAGCCGTGCGCGCAGGGGCGCCTCGTCATCGACGATCAGCAGGGACGCATCGGTTCGCGCCTTTGCCGCACCGGCTGCGCTGCTGCCGGCGCGATCCCCGTCCGCACTCTCGAAGGTGCGCGGCAGTTTCATCCTCACCGTCGTGCCGCGCCCGGGCTCGGTGTAGATGCGGATATGGCCGCCCGACTGCTTCACAAAGCCATAGATCATGGACAGGCCGAGGCCGGTGCCCTGGCCGAGCGGCTTGGTGGTGAAGAAGGGATCGAAGGCGCGCGCGGCGACGTCGGGCGTCATGCCGGTGCCGGTATCGGTCACGCTGACCGATACATACTCACCCGGCGCGATGTCGGGAAATTGTGCGCAGTAGGCCTCGTCCAGCACGATGTTGCCGGTCGTGATGGTCAGCCGCCCGCCTTCCGGCATCGCATCGCGTGCATTGATCGCCAGGTTGAGCAGCGCGCTTTCGAGCTGGTTCGGATCGCAGCGCGCGGTCCATACATGCGGTGCAAGCACCGCGTTCACTTGCACCGACGGCCCGACCGTGCGCCGGATCAGGTCGGTCATGGAAGCGACCAGCCCGTTCACGTCGACCGGCCGCGGATCGAGCGTTTGCCGCCGCGAGAAGGCGAGCAGACGGTGCGTGAGCGCGGCCGCCCGCTCCGACACGTTCAGCGCGCTGTCGATGTAGCTGACGAGGTCGGCGGTGTTGCCCATCGCCAGCCGCAGTTTCATCAGCTCCAGGTTGCTGACGATGCTGGCGAGCAGATTGTTAAAGTCGTGCGCGATGCCGCCGGTGAGCTGCCCCACCGCCTCCATCTTCTGCGCCTGTCGCAGCGCATCCTCCGTATGGCGCAGCGCCTCGGCCTGCTTCTTTTCCACGCTGATGTCGCGCGCCACGCCGTACAGCAGATCGCCCTCCGGCACGATGGTCCATGACAGCCAGCGGAAGCTGCCGTCCTTGTGCAGGTCGCGAATCTCGTAACCCACCAGCGGCACGCCGCCGCTCAGGACGGCGATCTTTTCCCGCAGCCCGGCGCGGTCTTCCGGATGCGTCAGTTCGAGGAAGGGGATCGTGGTCGCTTCCTCCTCGCTCCATCCCAGCGTGGCGGTGAAGGCCGGATTGACGCTCAGGAAATGGCCTTTCAGCGAAGCGATCGCCAGGATGTCGCGCGACATGCGCCACAGGCGGTCGCGCTCGCGCAGGCTTTCCTGGATGCCAAGCTCCAGCCCGGCATTCAGGGTGCGCAGGCGCTCCTCGGTCCGGCGCAGGCCGGTGATGTCCGTGTGCACGCCCACCCACTCGCGCACGTTGCCGCTGGCGTCTTGGGTGGGGATTGCGCGCACCGAGTAATGCCGCCATTCGCCGTCGCGCCGGCGCAGCCGGTGTTCGAATACGTAGACCGTGCGCGCCGCGACCGCCTTGTTCCATGCTTCCACCGTCGCCTTGGCGTCGTCGGGGTGGATTGCCCGCTCCCAGCCATGGCCCCGGTATTCCGCGTAGGTCTGTCCGGTCATTGACTCCCAGCCGGGCTGTTCGTCCACCATCAGCCCGGCGGCATTGGTGGTCCACAGCACGCCCTGCACGGCATCGATCGCGGCACGGAAGCGCGCATTGCTCGCCACCAGCGCCGCCTGCGCACGCGCACGCTTGATCGCGTCCCAGGCGCGTTCGGCAACCTCGCGCGCGAGCATCTGCTCGTCGTCTCGCCAGCGGCGCGGCACCATGCTGTGCACATACAGCGCGGCGCTGAAATCGTTCTCGCGGATGAGCGGCACGGTGATCCCGGCGCGCGCCTGGATGTCGGCATAGGGGCCCTCGCCGTCGCCGCCGCCAGTGAAGCCATATTGCCCCGCGTCGGTGGTGACGACCGTGCGTCCGGCACGCAGTTCATCCAGCAGTGCGCTCCGGAAGGCATGCATCGGGAACTGGCGCCCCGCCAGGCTGGGAACGCGCCCGCCGGTCCAGTCGGAATGGAAATGCAGCACCTGTTCGGGCAGCATTTCCGCGATGCCGACCCGGTCCGCATGCAGGTGGCGTCCAAGCATCTCGGCAACGGCGCGCATGATGTCGTCCGGCTCCTGCACATGCCGCAGCCTGTCCTCGAAACGGATGCGCAGCGCCTGACGGCGCTGGCTCAACACAGTCGCCGTCGTATCGGCGCAGACGCAGAACACGCCGGCCGGCTCGCCCGTGTCGCCGCGCAGCGGCGAATAGGAGAAGGTGAACCACGCACGTCCGTCTTCACCCTGCCCGGGTACAGCGAGCGGCTGGTTTTCGAAGTAGACCGCTTCCCCGGCAAGCGCCTTGTCGATCAGCGGCCGGACATCGTCCCACACCTCCTGCCACACTTCGCACGTGGGTCGGCCGAGGGAGGCGGGATGGCGGTCGCCGAGAATGTGCCCATACGCCTCGTTGTAGACCATCGCGAGTTCCGGTCCCCAGGCGACGCACATCGGAAAGCGCGAATCGAGGACCAGGGTGACGGCGGCGCACAGGGCGGCAGGCCAGCCGGCAGGCGGGCCGAGGGGGGATGCCGCCCAGTCCGTTGTCCGGAAGAGTTCCGCCATCCTGCCGCCCAGGGCGGGAAGGGCGTCAATTCCGTGCCGCTGGCTCATGGCCGGGACTCCTGCGGAAAAAGTGTGAAACCGGATGACTGCGGTAATGGTTCGAGCGATGAAACAAGCATGGCCATAGAGTAGCGTGATTGACCGCGTTCTGCATGGCAGCGTCTGTTTCCGTGATGACATATGCGGCGCGGCGCCATCCGTTGACAGCATGAGGCCATCCGTTGCCGTTGCTGCGCTCCGTCAAGCCGGCAGGATGGACGGCGGCTAGCGTGGCGGAGATTCGTCAACTTCCACCGGACACCGCCATGCATCCTGGCCGAAAAACACTGCTGCCGCTGCTATTCCTCCTGTTCCTCCTGACCGGCTGCGCCGGCGCCTACAAGCAGGTCGCCGATTTCGCGGTCGGCATGGACCGCCGGCAGGCGGAGCTCGAGCGCAAGGAAGTCACGCTCGACGACGGCCTGCGTTACGTCTACCTGGAAGGTGGCAAGGGCGATGCCTTGATGCTGCTGCACGGCTTCGGGGGCAACAAGGACAACTTCACCCGCAGCGCGCGCTACCTGACGCCGCACTACCGTGTCATCATCCCGGACCACATCGGCTTCGGCGAATCCGCGCGCCCGCCGGAAGCCGACTACACGCCCGCAGCCCAAGCCGAGCGCCTGCACCGGCTGGCCAAAGCGCTCGACGTCAAGACCATCCATCTCGGCGGGAATTCGATGGGCGGGCAGATCGCGATGGCCTATGCCGCGCGCTATCCGAAGGAAGTGGGAAGCCTGTGGCTGCTCAACCCGGCCGGTGTCTGGAACGCGCCGCGCAGCGAGCTTGCGCAGATCGTGCTCGGCACCGGGCGCAATCCGCTGATCGCGCGCAGCGAGGAAGAATTCGCGCAGACCTTTGCCTTTGTGATGAGCGATCCGCCCTTCGTGCCGCGCCCCATCCTCGATGTGTTCGCGCAGGAGCGCATCCGCAATGCGGACCTGGAAGAGCGCATCTTCGCGAAGATCGCCACCGATTCCGTCGAAGAGCGCGTGACCGGCCTGCAAACGCCGACCCTCATCGTGTGGGGCGAGCACGACCGCGTGATCCATGTCGGCACCGCGGAAGTCCTGCGCAAGCTGATGCCGCGTTCGCGCGTGCTCGTCATGCCCGGCGTCGGACACCTGCCCATGCTGGAGCGGCCGAAGCAGAGCGCTGAGGACTACCTGCGCTTCCGCACCGTGATGCGCGAAGACTGAACTGCAATGGGAAAAAGCACCCCCGTCAGAGGGGGTGCATGAAGGTACCCGTCAAAGGTACAAGGGGGCAGCGTAATTACTTTTCCTGTGCGGGCTTGACGTCGACATCGGGCACCGTGACCGTGCGTTCTTCCTTCTTGATGGTCGGTACATCGACGGTGCGCTGTTCCTTGTTCACCGCGACATCGGGCGTCTTCACGTCATACTCGGGCAGCTTCACATCGCCGGCCTGCTTCTTTTCCACTTCATACTTGGGCAGGTCGACGTTGCCCGACTGTTTCTTCTCCACGTCGCAGGCGGCGAGGCCGAAGGCAGCGGCAGACATGAGTGCAATAGAGAGTGTTTTCTTCATTTTGGCGTCCTCACAAAAGTTAGCGAAAGCGTTTGTTCGGGCTCTACTGCATGTTCTGACCGCGCCCTGCTGCCGGAAGTTGTTGCGACTGTGTTAAGAAATGTAACCTCCTCCTTAGAGGATTGCCACTAAGAATAGGCGGCGTACATCTTGTAGACTCTCCCGACCCCGCACCGGAGAGAGACACCAAGATGAAGACCACCCACCCGCACCTGCTGGCTCCGCTCGACCTCGGCTTCACCACGCTGCGCAACCGCGTCGTGATGGGCTCGATGCACACCGGACTGGAAGACCGGTTCTTCAATTATCCAAAGCTGGCCGCCTACTTCCGCGAACGGGCAAAGGGCGGTGTCGGCCTGATCGTCACCGGCGGGATCTCGCCCAACCGGCAGGGCTGGCTGCTGCCTTTCGGCGGCACGCTCAACAGTGCGTTCGACGTGCCCAACCACCGCAAGGTCACCGATGCCGTGCATGAAGAGGGAGGCAAGATCCTGATGCAAATCCTGCACTCCGGCCGCTACGGATATCAGCCCTTTGTCGTGTCCGCCTCGGCGCTCAAGTCGCCGATCTCGATGTTCACGCCGCGCGAGCTCGACGAGAAGGGCATCCTGCGCACCATCAGCGATTACGCGCGCTGCGCGGCGCTGGCGAAGAAGGCCGGCTACGACGGCATCGAGATCATGGGCAGCGAGGGCTACCTGATCAACCAGTTCCTCTGCGCGCGCACCAACCGCCGCACCGACCGTTGGGGCGGCTCGATCGAGAACCGCATGCGCCTGCCGGTGGAGATCGTGAAGCAGGTGCGCCAGGCGGTCGGCAACGACTTCATCATCATGTACCGCCATTCGCTGCTCGACCTCGTCGAAGGCGGCAATACCTGGGATGACGTGGTGGCCGTCGCGCAGGCGCTGGAGAAGGCCGGCGTCAACATCATCAACACCGGCATCGGCTGGCATGAGGCGCGCGTTCCGACCATCGTCACCTCTGTGCCGCGCGCCGCCTTCCGCAGCCTTGCCGGACGCCTGCGCAAGGAAATCGGCATTCCGGTCGTGGCCTCCAACCGCATCAACATGCCCACCGAGGCGGAGGACATCATCGCCAGCGGCGACGCCGACATGGTATCGATGGCGCGCCCCTTCCTCGCCGATCCCGACTTCGTGAACAAGGTCGCGCAAGGCCGCGTCGACGAGATCAATACCTGCATCGCCTGCAACCAGGCCTGCCTCGACCATACCTTCGCCAACAAGCGCGCGAGTTGCCTCGTGAATCCGCGCGCCGGACATGAGACCGAACTGGTCTACACGAAGACCGCGCAAGCGCGCCGCGTGGCAGTGGTCGGCGCCGGGCCGGCCGGACTGTCGGCGGCCACCGTTGCCGCCGAGCGCGGCCACCGCGTCACCCTGTTCGAGGCAAGCGACCGCATCGGCGGCCAGTTCAACTATGCGATGCGAGTGCCCGGCAAGGAAGAATTCCGCGAGACGCTGCGCTACTTCCGCAAGCGCATCGATCTGAGCGGCGTCGAGCTCGTGCTCAACCGCAAGGTCACGCGCGAGGAACTGCTGGCGCAAGGTTTCGACGACGTGATCGTCGCCACCGGCATCGTGCCGCGCAAGCCGCGCATCGAGGGCATCGACCATCCGAAGGTGTTGTCCTACCTCGACGTGCTCAAGCACGATGCGCCGGTGGGCAGGCGCGTCGCGGTGGTGGGCGCCGGCGGCATCGGTTTCGACATCAGCGAATTCCTGCTGCACGATCCCCATGTGCCGCTGCCCGTGCCGCTGCAGCAGTGGCTGGATGAGTGGGGCGTGGACCTCGAGGCCGGCAGCAACGGCGGCCTGCGCCAGCCGGTGCCCGAGAGCCCGGTGCGCGAAGTGTTCCTCCTGCAGCGCAAGGCGTCGAGGTTGGGCGCGGCGCTCGGCAAGACCTCGGGCTGGGTGCACCGCGCCACGCTGCAGCGCAAGGGCGTGCAGATGCTGGCCGGTGTCGACTACCGGAGGATCGACGATGCGGGCCTGCACATCACCGTCGACGGCAAGGAGCGCGTGCTCGAGGTGGATCATGTGGTGATCTGCGCCGGGCAGGAATCGCTCAAGGAACTGATGCCGGCGGAGCAGGAGAAGACCGGGCCGCGCTTCCATCTCATCGGCGGCGCGGCGCTCGCAGCGGAGCTGGATGCCAAGCGCGCCATCCGCGAAGGTGCGGAGCTTGCCGCACGGCTATGAGTCCGCACAGAAATCTTGTGCAACATCAAGGCCGCGCAGTTTCCAGTCAGCACAATAAGCGTGTCGTAATTGCAATGGAGCAGCGGCCGTGAGCAGGAAGAACGAAAAATTCAAGGAGCGCATGCGCAGGCGGCAGGCCCGCGCAGAGCGCCTGTACCGTTTCGCACTGATGTCGGTCGCGCTCGGCGTCGGGCTCGCCTGCCTTGGCGCGATGCGCATGTAAGTGATTTTCTTGGAGCCGCCGCCTTGGGCATCTAGACTGTCCGAATGGGCGCGCGACTCCTGACCACCTCTCTGCAGGCGCTTCTGCCTGCATTTCTCCTGGCAATATCCTTTGGCGTTCCGGCGGCGGATGCGGTCAGCTGGCATGCCAGCATCGATATCGCGAACGGGAACGGCGAAAAAGGTCCCTGGCAGCAGAACGATTCCCGCTACGACTATGTGGACGACCCTGCAGTCGCGATGGACGGCAGCGGACGGGTAGCCCTTGCCTGGGTCGACCAGGGGAGCAAGGACGTTTTCTTCCAGCGGATCGGGCCTGACGGCACGGCGCGTAGCGGCAAGCCGGTCAACATCTCACGCAGCCCGGCCACCTTTTCCTGGCTGCCGCGCGTGGCGATCGCGCCGGACAACGCGCAGCACATCTATCTCTTCTGGCAGGAAATCATTTTCTCGGGCGCGTCGCACGGCGGCGAAATGTTCTTTGCCCGTTCGGAGGATGGCGGCGCCTCGTTCTCGGAACCGCTGAACGTATCGAACAATGTGGGCGGCGACGGCAAGGGGCGCATCAACAAGGACGTCTGGCATAACGGCAGCTACGACATCGTGGCCGTGCCTGACGGCGGGGTGTACGTGGCATGGACCGAGTACGACGGCCCGCTCTGGTTCAGCCGCTCTGGTGACGGCGGCAAGCGCTTCTCGACGCCGCGGCGCGTGGCAGGCGGAGGCAATGCGAAGCCGGTACGCGGTCCGGCACTGGCGGCCGGCAAGGGCGGCGATGTCTTCCTGGCATGGACAACCGGCGAAGACGGCAGCGCCGACATCCATCTCGCCCGGTCGGCCAATGGCGGCGAAACCTTCGGCGGGGCGGTCCGCCTGTTCCGCAGCAAGGGGTACTCGGATGCGCCGAGGATGGCGGTCGGCAGTACCGGGACGATACACCTCGCCTTTGCGGAAAGCGCGGGCGGCCCCTTCGATCGCTACCACGTGCGCTATGCGCGATCGTTCGACGGCGGGCGCAGCTTCGAGCGCGCGCGGGACATTTCCTCGCCCGGCGATGCAGGCGCGGCCTTCCCTGCACTGGACATCGACACCGGGGGCAATGTATTCGTGATGTGGGAAGTCTTTCCCGAGCCGCGCCAGCGGCCGCGCGGACTGGCGCTGACGGTGTCGCCCGACGGCGGCCGCAGCTTCTCGACGCCCCAGGTGATCCCTGGCAGCGTCGCGCCGGACGGCGGGAGCAATGGCAGCCACCAGGGACTATTGATGAAAAAAATGGCAGTGGCCGGCCGCGGGCAAGTGGCGGTCGTCAACAGCAGCCTGAAGGAAAACGCAGGCAGCCGCGTATGGCTGCTGCGCGGGAACTTCGGGGAATAGAAACAGCGGAAACAGCGGAAACAGCGGCCGGCGTGAATTCCGGTCAGGAGGATGTGGCCGTCTTCCCGATTGCCGTCATGCGGAACGTCAGCACGGTGAACAGCGCGGCGGTGATATCGATCATCCAGTCCGTGACGGCGCCGTCGCGGTAAGGCAGGAGGCTCTGGATGCACTCGTCGAGCGCACCCATGAGGGCGACGATAAAGAAGGCCTTGACCGCCTTGGCGGTCGCGTCGCCGGCCGCGCCGCAGGCGAGCAGGAAGGCAATGCAGGAATAGGTGGCAAAGTGGAGTACCAGGCCGGAAGCAACTTCGCCGATTTCGTCGCGCGCGCCGGGAATGGAGCCGAGGATGATGACGGCGAGGTACAAGGCAAGGCCGGCACGGAACATCAAGGGTTCGAACTGTTTGTTGGAAATGAAACGTGAGAGCATCGGATTCTTGTCGTGTGTCGGAGAGCAAACCCTAGCTCGGACAGTCGCGACCGTCTTCGCGTTCCGTCAGACATGCTTCGTTTTTCATCCGCCGTGCTGACAAAAATCAAACGCGGCCGGCCAGGAGGATGGCCGCCAACCCCGAGCAATTGAGGAACACGGTCGCCCAGAACATCGCGCGGAAGGGCTGCTTCTGCGTCTTGTGCCGGAACAGGACCTGGCCGATCAGCGCGCCCGGCCAGCCGCCGGCGAGGGCGAGCGCATGCAGCGTGCTTTCCGGCGTGCGGCGCAGTCCCCGCCGGGCGGCCGACTTATCCACTCCATAGGCCGCGAGCGCCGCGGCACTGGCGGCAATGTAAAGGAGGGGAACGGCCGGCGGCAACACAGCGGCGAATCCGGCGACGAGCAGGGCGGCAAGAAAGAGCGTGGCAAGAACGGCAGGCATGGCAACTCCGGCATCAAGGTGGCCGGAGTCTATGCAAGGCTTGCCGGAATGTCCATGGGCAAGGGTGTTGCGCCGCCGCGTCAGGCGCGATCGTGAAGCGTGTTGTTACAAAGATTCCGCGCAGGAGGCCATTCCATCGCCTTTAATATAAGGAGATCGAGGAGCCCAACATGAACAGAAATCTCGTCCTTGCAGCCGCCGTGTGCACGGCATGGCTGGCAGCCAGCCCGGCGCATGCCGGCGGACGGGTGCATTGGTCCGTGACGGTCGGATCATCTGGCTATGTGGTGCCGGCGCCGGGCGTCGTGGTTTCGCCGCAGCCGCACTACACCTACGGCCCGCCGCCCTCGGCTTTCGCGCCGCCGCCCGCGGTCGTCTATGTGCAGCCTGCTTATCCGGTCTATCCGCCGCCGGTCCTGTATGTCGACCCCTATGGCCGCCCGCTGCAGCAGCGCCACGGTCATGGCCATCGCCATCGCCACCATCATCATGGGGGGGATGACTGGGGCGACCGCGGCCACGGCGGGCGCTGGCACCATCACCGCTGATCCTTCCGGCCGCTAGTGTCGTCCGATACCGTAGTAGCGCAGGCCGGCCGCGCGCACGGCCTGCGGGTCGTACAGGTTGCGCCCGTCGAATACCACCTTGTCGCATAGCTCCGCCGCCAGCCGCTTGAAATCGGGCGCGCGGAATTCCCGCCATTCCGTCACCAGCACCAGCGCGTCGGCGCCCTCGACCGCCTCCCACGCATCGCGCGTGAAATGGATGCGGCCGGGGCCGTGCGCCGTCTCCAGCACGCGTGCCGCCTCCTCGCCGGCCGCCGGGTCGCAGGCGCGTATGCTGCAGTAGGCACCGAGGAGCTGGTCGATCAGCGCCAGGCTCGGCGCCTCCCGCATGTCGCCGGTGTCCGGCTTGAACGACAGCCCCCACAGCGCCACCGTCTTGCCCTCCAGCCGGCGCGCGCCGCCGTAGTGCGCACAGATCTTCCGGTACAGCGCGGATTTCTGTTTCTCGTTGACGGCGTCCGTCGCCTTGAGCATGTACGGTGTGCATCCGTATTGCAGCGCGGTCCTGGCCAGCGCCTTCACATCCTTGGGCAGGCAGGAGCCGCCGTAACCGATGCCGGCCTGCAGGCAGTGCGGGCCGATGCGCGCATCGGCGCCGATGCAGCGCCGCACCGCGTCGATATCCGCCCTCACCGCTTCAGCCACGCAGGCGAGTTCGTTCATCAGGCTGATGCGCGCGGCGAGCATGGCGTTGGCGGCATACTTGCTCAGCTCCGCGCTGCAGGTGTCGATCTCGATGAGCTGTTCGCGGTGGCGCAGGAAAGGGATGTACAGCTCGCGCATGATGCCGGCCGCTCCCGCATCGTCACAGCCGAGCACGATGCGGTCGGGGTGCATGAAGTCGTGCACCGCGGAGCCTTCCTTCAGGAATTCAGGATTACTGACCACGCTGAACGGAATGTCGGCATGGCGGGCGGCCAGCTCGTGCGCGATCGTCTCGCGCACCCTGGCTGCCGTGCCGACCGGAACGGTGGATTTGTTGACGACCACCACGGGCCGGCGCAGGTGCCGTCCAACCAGGCGCGCGGCGTCGAGGACGTGGGTCAGGTCGGCGCTGCCGTCTTCGCCGGCAGGCGTGCCGACCGCGAGGAAAATGACTTCCGCATGCCGAATCGCCTCCTCGTGGCCGGTCATGAAGGCGAGCCGCCCGGCGCGGCGGTTGCGGGCGATGAGCTGGGGCAGGCCCGGTTCATGGATGCCGACCTTGCCCTGGTTGAGCTGACCGATCTTGTGCGCGTCCACGTCCACGCAGGCGACCGCATTTCCCACTTCGGCAAGGCAGGCCGCGGTGACAAGCCCCACGTATCCCGTGCCGATGATGGAAATTTTCATAGCGCCCTCATGAAAGCGTGCATGATCGACCCGCGGACGACGCTTACCGTTCCTCCATTTGCAATCCGTCAAAAGAAAATGCCGGGAAGGAAACGCTTCCTTCCCGGCATCACGTACGGCGTTGGAAAATCAGGAATTCGGCTCGTAGCGCGTGGCTTCCAGTTCCGCGCGCGTCGAGCGTTTGCGCAGGCGGATATTGAGCATTTCCACCACCACCGAGAATGCCATCGCGCTGTAGATGTAGCCCTTCGGGACATGGTGGCCGAAGCCTTCCGCGATCAGCACCACGGCGACCACCACCAGGAAGGACAGCGCTAGCATCTTGATGGTCGGATGCTCGGACACGAAGCGGCCGATCGGGCCGGCGAAGAACATCATCATGCCGACCGAAACGATCACGGCGGCGATCATGACGGCGATCTCGTCCACCATGCCCACCGCGGTGATGATGGAGTCGAGCGAGAACACCAGATCGATCAGCATGATCTGCAGCACGATTCCCTGGAAAGTGTTCTTCACCGTCGCCGACGCCGCCCCGCCTTCCGCGCCTTCGAAGGTTTCGTGGATCTCGCCCACGCTCTTCCATAGCAGGAACAGGCCGCCGGCCAGCAGCACGAGGTCGCGTCCCGAGAAGTCCTGGCCCACGACGCTGAACAGGGGCTGCGTCATGCCCACGATCCACGACAGGGTCAGCAGCAGGCCGATGCGCATGAACATCGCGAGGAACAGGCCGAGGCGGCGCGTGAATTCCTGCCGTTCCTTCGGCAGCTTGTCCACCAGGATGGAGATGAAGATGATGTTGTCGATGCCCAGCACCAGCTCCAGTGCGGTGAGGGTGAAGAAGGCAATCCAGATTTGCGGATCGGAGAGGAGTTCGATCATGGTTTTCCTTATTGAAGTTCGGTTTCTCGAAGCCCAGCCTTCCGGTTTGGACTTTGAGAAAGCGCCTCGGTTTTCACGGGCTCAAAAAAACCGGGGGTGGTATGAGCACCCCCGGAAGGCAACAGACTTGCGTCTGCTCTCGGTTGAGGAAGCTTAATCGTTGCTTGCAAAGCCCAGCAGGTGCAGCAGGCTGGTGAACAGGTTGAAGATCGACACGAACAGGCTCAGCGTCGCCATGACATAGTTGGTTTCACCGCCGCGCACGATCTGGTTGGTCTCATACAGGATCATGCCGGACATCAAGAGCACGAATACCGCCGAAACCGTCAGCGACAGCGCCGGAATCTGCAGGAAGATCGCCGCCAGGCCGGCCAGGAAGGCGACCAGGATGCCGACCATCAGGAAACCGCCCATGAACGACAGGTCGCGCTTCGTTACCAGCGCATAGCCGGACATGGCGATGAAGATGGCCGCCGTGCCGCCCATCGCCAGCATCACCGTCTGCGTGCCGTTGGGCATGTTCAGGTAATGGCTGATGATCGGGCCGAGGGTGTAGCCCATGAAACCGGTCAGCGCAAAGACCAGCGCCACGCCGAGGCCGCGGTCGCGGTATTTGTTGACCAGGAACAGCAGGCCGAAATAGCCGACCAGTGTGATCAGGATGCCGGGATGCGGCAGCCTCAGCGCGGCCGACACGCCGGCCGTGATCGCCGAAAAGCCCAGCGTCAGGGCCAGCAGCATATAGGTATTGCGCAATACCTTGTGCGCCGAGACGTCGAGGACGCTCGTCGCGGTACCGGAGCCGAAGCCACGGTTGCGCAGGGTGTTGATACGGTCATTCATGATGGGGTCCTTTCCGAGATAGATGCCAGACAGTGGAGTTGCGGTGAGGCGTTGCACTTCGTCACATCGGAACCTCCTGTTATCGACTCATGCATGTTAAAAGACTTGCCAACATCGAAAAAGCGAAGATAATGTGAAAATTACTTCGTAAATCCAGAACAATGAAAAACGTCTCCCTCAATTACCGCCATCTCTATTACTTTTGGGTGGTTGCCAAGGAAGGCAGCGTCACACGCGCCGCGGAAAGGCTGGATGTCGCGGTGCAGACGATCAGTGCCCAGCTTGCCCTGCTGGAACAGTCCGTCGGCAAGGCGCTGCTCGCGCCGCAGGGGCGCAGACTGGTGCTTACCGAGGCCGGCCGGGTCGCGCTGTCCTACGCCGACCAGATCTTCCTGCTCGGCGAACAGTTGCAGGATGTGCTGGCCGAGACCGATGTCGGCCAGACCATGCGCCTGACGGTCGGCCTGTCGGACTCCTTGCCCAAGCTGACCGCGTCGCGCCTGCTGGATGCCGCGCTCAAGCTGCCGCAGAAGGTCAAGCTGGTCTGCCACGAAGACGATTTCGAATCGCTGCTGGGCGAACTCTCGGTGCACAAGCTCGACGTCATCCTCACCGACCGCCCGGTGCCTTCCGGCACCACGCTGCGCGTCTTCAGCCACCTGCTGGGCGAAAGCGAGACCATGCTGTACGGGGCGCCCGCGCTGGCAGAACAGTACCGCACCAATTTCCCGGCCAGCCTGAAAGGCGCGCCGCTGCTGCTGCCCACGCGCAACCATGCGATTCGCGGCCGTCTCGACCACTGGTTCGAGACCCACGATGTGCGCCCCGACATCGTCGGCGAATTCGACGACAGCGCACTGCTCAACACCTTCGGCCGTACCGGCCTGGGCATGTTCCCCGCGCCGTCGGCGCTGGCCTCCGCAGTCGAGGAACAGTTCGGCGCCGTCCCGGTGGGCGAGCTCACGCATGTGCGCGAGCAGGTCTATGCGATTTCCAACGAGCGCAAGATCAAGCATCCCGCGGTCGACGCAATCCTCACGGCAAGCCACGTGAGCGTGTTCGCCCATTGAACTTGGCGCGCCGTCCCGCTTCATATAGCGAAGGACGGGGGCGACATGGCAAGGATAATCAGGCATTGGCATGCGGTTCTGGTCGCATGCATGTTATGTATGGCAGCGGAAGCGGCAGCGCCGGCAAAGGAAACAGCGCTTGAGTTGCCGGCGTCAGGCAGCGCCGCGAAGGCGGACGCAGGCTCGGTCCAGTTCATCGGCAACGCGACCGTGCTCATCCGCTACGCCGGCTTCACCATCCTGACCGACCCCAATTTCCTGCACAAGGGCGAGCATGTGCACCTGGGGTACGGACTGAAGTCGCAGCGCCTGACCGATCCCGCCATTCCCCTGGACAAGCTGCCGCCGATTGATCTCGTCGTGCTGTCCCACATGCACGGCGACCACTTCGACCAGCTGGTGCAGGAAAAACTGGACCGCAACATTCCCATCGTGACGACGCCGGAAGCGGCAGGCGCGCTGGCCGACATGGGATTCAAGAACCGCCACGCGCTCGCGACCTGGGATGCGCTGGTCGTGCGCAAAGGCGGGGCCAGCCTGCGCGTCACGGCCATGCCCGCGCGCCATGGGCCTCCGGGCGGCGCTGCGCCGCTGCCGGAGACGATGGGATCGATGCTGGAATTCAGCGGCGGCGGCAAGGCGGGCTACCGGATCTATATCAGCGGCGACACGCTGGTCTACGAGGATCTCGACGACATCCCGCGGCGCTATCCCGACATCGACCTCGCGCTGCTCCACCTCGGCGGCACGCGCATCCTCGGCGTGATGAAAGTGACCATGGACGGCAAGGACGGCGTGAAGCTGTTGCAGCTGGTGGCGCCGCACCACGCCATCCCCATCCACTACAACGACTACGACGTGTTCAAGTCACCGCTCAGCGAGTTCGAGAGCGAGGTCAAGGCGGCGGGGCTCCAGGGCAAGGTCACCTACCTCAAGCACGGCGACATCTACCGGTTCAAGCCGGCGAACCGGCGCTAGACGATGTGGTGTGCATGGCGGGTTTCGCTGCGCTCTACCCACCCTTCTATGATGCGTTTGAAGTCAAGTCGTTTTGCAAATTCATCCGTGTCGTTTTTGCGTAGGCCGTCGGCCGTCATGGCCGACGGAACCGGCGTGGTGTTTCTTCATCGGTCGT
>Ga0196971_1000600_pt1 | contig 24309 bp, 25 predicted proteins | sample S1v_1013CmetaG_FD_148660 | JGI IMG/M metagenome (GOLD analysis project Ga0196971, IMG submission 148660) | Soil microbial communities from Anza Borrego desert, Southern California, United States - S1+v_10-13C | ecosystem: Environmental > Terrestrial > Soil > Desert | place: USA: California...
CAGCCTGGCGTAATCCTTGAATGCATCCGCATAGGAATCGTAGGCGCGGAATTTCTCGACCTTCGTCTGCGGCTGGCCGTTGACGTATTCCGTGGTCACCGCTTCCACCACCTTTCCCTTCCAGCCGGCGCCGGCCTTGATGCCGAACAGGTTATGGCTGGGCGTACCGTCCCTGGCGGTGATCTCGCGCCTGCCCCAGCCGCTTTCCAATGCCGCCTGGCCGAGCATGAACTTGGCGGGAATGCCGGTCGCCCGGCTGGCTTCCTCGGCATGTGACGCGAGGCGTTCGACGAAGCCGCGCACATGCGCCGGTTGCGCGGCGTTCGGCTTGATGCTGTCCGCCCCCGGGGCGGGCTGCAGCGTCGGCATGGACATGGGCACCGCAGGCGCCGATGGCGGCAGGATGGAGGACATGCCGTCCTCGCCCGGCACCGCGGTATCGGCCAGCTTGGTGGACAGCTGCCGGAACAGCGCGTCCGCCAATCCGAGGCCGCGGCTGGCCATCGTCTGGCTCAGCTGCTGGTCGAGCATTGAGGTGTACATGCGGGTCTGGTCACTGCTGAACATGCCGTCCTGCGGCGTCGCCTCGCGCATGCTCTTCAGCATCATGTTCATGAACAAGGCTTCGAACTGCTTGGCAGCGCCTTTCAGCGCCTCGGGCGAATTCTGGCGCGCGGCCTGGCGCAGCTCGCCGACGTCTTTGACGTCGATCGCAAGTTTTCCGTTGAGACTGGCGGGACTGACCATGGCGCTGCCTCAGATGATTTCCAGTTCGGCACGCAGGGAGCCTGCCGCCTTCATTGCCTGCAGAATCGCCAGCAGGTCTTGCGGCGTGGCGCCGATTGCGTTCAGCGCCTTGACCACTTCCGCCAGCGAGGCGCCGCCCTTGAGCAGCAGGACCTGGCCCGGATCCTTTTGGATCTCGATCTGCGACGTCTGGGTGACCACCGTCTGGCCGCCGGACAAGGGCGCCGGCTGGCTCACACTCGGCTGGGTATTGATCACGACAGACAGGTTGCCGTGCGATACCGCGCAGCTGTCGAGGGTGACAGCCTGATTCATCACGACAGAACCGGTTCGCGCATTCAGGATGACCTTGGCCGGCATCTGCGCCGGCGTCACATGCAGGCTTTCCAGCATGCCGAGGAAAGCAACCCGCTCGTCGCTGCTGGCGGGCGCACGCACGCGGATGACCCGGCCGTCCTGCGCGGCCGCCGTGTCCGGGCCAAAGCGGCGGTTGACCGCTTCCACGACGCGGCTGGCAGTGGAGAAATCGGTATCGTTAAGCTCGAGGAAGACCGCGTCCGCGCGGCCGAGCGCGGTCGGCACCGCGCGTTCGACGGTTGCGCCGGCCGAGATGCGTCCGACGCTCAGATGGTTCACCTGCGCCTTGCTGCCGCTGGCGGAGGCGCCAACGCCGCCCACCAGCACATTGCCCTGCGCCATGCCGTAAATCTGTCCGTCCGCGCCCTTGAGCGGCGTCATCAGCAAGGTACCGCCACGCAGGCTTTTCGCATTACCCATCGAGGATACGGTTACATCAAGCGTCTGGCCCGGCTGCGCGAACGGCGGCAGCGACGCGGTGACCACCACTGCGGCAACGTTTTTCAGCTGCAGGCTGGTTCCGGGAGGAACGACCACACCCAGGTTCTGGAGCATGCTCACCACGCTTTGCACGGTAAACGGTGTCTGCGTCGTCTGGTCACCGCTGCCGTCCAGGCCGACAACGAGGCCATAGCCGATCAGCTGGTTCTGCCGCACCCCCTGGATGCTCGCGATATCCTTGAGACGCTCCGCATGCGCGACGCCCGCCGTCCACAGGCAGGCGGCGCCCAGCATGCACAGGACGGTCTTCCTGAAGGTGCGCAAATTGCGGCTGCTCGATGTCATGACTATCTCTCCGCCACCGTTACAAAGGCATCAGGCTGAGGAAGAAGCGGGTCATCTGCGACATCACTTCGGCCTTGTCGATCCGGCTGTTGGTGCGGTATTCAACGCGCGCATCCGCGACCAGCGTCGACGATACGACGTTACCGGTCGTGATGTTGTCCGGATTCACGGTTCCGGAGAAGCGGACGTATTCCACGCCCTTGTCGAACGCCACCTGCTTCTCGCCGGCGACGATCAGGTTGCCGTTGGGCAGGACATCGACCACGGTAACCGTGATCGTGCCGCTGAAGGTATTGCTGGAACTGGTCGAGCCCTTGTCTTCGAACCTGTTGGCGGAATCCACCGCGAGCGCCGCCTTAGCGGTAGTCGTCGCCGGCACGCCGAAGATCGTCGGCGCAGCAAAATCGACGCTGCCGCTCTTGGAAGTGGAATTCGCGGCCGTCTTGCCGGCGCTGGTGCGCTCGTTGATCGCGATCGTGATCGTGTCGCCGATCATGCGCGCACGCCGGTCTTCGAACATCGGGCGGTATGCGGCGGCCTGGAAAATCGCCCCATTGGCGGGTGGCGCAAGCTGAGGCGCTTGCGGCCGGGTGCTCACCGGATGCTGGATGATCGTCTCCGGCACCGACGCGCAGCCGACTAGGCCGGCAACGGCGAGCCACTGTAACGCGATGACAGAGAGTCGTTTCATGTCAGCCTCCTTGCGCCATCCCGATCAGAGCTGCGACAGGCGCTGCAGCATCTGGTCGGAGGTCTGGATCGACTTGCTGTTGATTTCATATGCGCGCTGGGTCTGGATCATGCTTACCAGCTCCTCCACCACATTCACATTGGAGGTTTCGACATAACCCTGCGCCAATGTGCCGGCGCCGTTGCTGCCCGGCGCATTCGTGCTCGGGCTGCCGGATGCGCTGGTTTCCACATACAGGTTCTCGCCGCGTGCCTCGAGGCCGGCGGGATTGATGAAGGTCGAAAGCTGCAGCGAGCCGACCTGAACCGGCGCGGGGACGCCCGGCTGGGTGACCGACACGGTGCCGTCGCGGCCGATGCTCATGCTGATCGCATTGGCCGGGATCGTGATCGCAGGTTGGACCACATAGCCGCTCGCGGTCACGATCTGGCCCTGGCTGTCGACCGAGAACGAACCGTCGCGAGTATAAGCCGCAGTCCCGTCAGGCAGCAGCACCTGGAAGAAGCCCGCGCCCTGGATCGCGAGATCCTTTTCATTGTTGGTCTGCTGCAGGTTACCCTGCGTAAAAACCCGCTCCGCCGATACCGGACGCACGCCGGTGCCGAGCTGCAGACCGGTGGGCAGCTGGGTCTGCTGCGAGGACTGTGCCCCGGGCTGGCGAAGGGTCTGGTACAGCAGGTCCTCGAACACCGCGCGAGAACGCTTGAAGCCCGCCGTATTGACGTTGGCAAGGTTATGGGAGATCACGTCCATCTGCGTCTGCTGCGCGTCCAGGCCCGTCTTGGAAATCCATAGTGAACGAATCATTTTTTCTCCGATAACCTCGTGTCATTGCCGGCATGCCGGCACGCTATCCTTCATTGTCAACCTATTCCTAGCCCGTCAAAGACAGAAGCTGGCCCGCTTTCTGCTCATTGCTTTCGACATTCTTGAGCAGGTTCATGTGCATTTCGAACTGGCGCGAGAGGCTGATCATGTTGACCATCGCATCGACCACGTTCACGTTGCTGCCTTCGAGCGAACCACCGATGACCGATACCGCGGCATCCGCATCTGCCTCGCCGCCGTCGCGCAAGCGGAATAACCCGTCATCGCTGCGGACGATGTTTTCCTCCGGCGGATTGACCAGCTTGATACGTCCCAGCGTCGTCGCGGTCGCCTTTCCGGTAGTGGAAATGGCCGACACCGTGCCATCCTTGCCGATGGCGACCGCTACGTCCGGCGGTATCGCGATCGGACCGCCATCGCCCATGACATTGATGCCGCTCTGCGTCTGCAAAACGCCGTTCTCGCTGATCTTGAGGCTGCCGTTGCGGGTATAGGCTTCGGTACCATCCTCCAGCTGCAGCGCGATCCAGCCCTTGCCCTGGACCGCCACATCCAGGTCGCGGCCGGTGTTCTGGATCGGCCCGGGCGTAAAGTCGCTGCCCACGGTCGCGTCGACCACAAAGGCGCGCGTTGGCATCGCGGCGCCGATCACCGGCACCGCCCGGAACGAATCCAGCTGCGCGCGGAAACCTGTCGTGGTGGCGTTGGCCAGGTTGTGCGAGTTATTGGCCTGCTGCTCCAGGATGTGCTTCGCACCGGTCATCGCGGTATAGATCAGCCGATCCATGTTTTGTCCCCTTCGGAGCGGGCAGTCATGCCCGCGAGTTCAAGCTTTCGAATTACCTCAGGTTCACCAGCGTCTGCAGCACCTGGTCCTGCGTCTTGATGGTCTGCGCATTGGCCTGGAACACCCGCTGCGCGGTGATCATGTTCACCAGCTCGGCGGTCAAGTCGACGTTCGAATCTTCCGTTGCCGAGGACTGGATCAATCCGAGACGGCCGGAATTTGGTGCACCGACCAGCGCGACGCCGGATCCTGCGGTTTCCGCCCACTGGTTGTTACCTAGCGGCTGCAGGCCGTTCGGGTTGCTGAAGTTCGCGAGCACGACCTGACCCAGGGTCGACGTCTTGCCGTTGGTGTAGCGCCCGGTAATGGTGCCATCATTGCCGACATTGAAGCCGGACAGGCGGCCAGAGGCAAATCCATCCTGCGTCATCGCGTTGACACCAAAGTTGGAGCCGAATTGCGTCGTATCGTCGAAGTCCAGCGTGACGCCGGTGAGGTTGGCCGCGCCGTTCGTCAACGTGAGTGAAACGCTTCCCGGCGACCCGCCAACGAGTGCACCGGCATCACTGAAGGAAAGTGTCGCTACCGGAGTGGCGGGATTGTCAACGCTCGCTCCGGTGCTGCTTGTCGTTCCATAGACCGTCCAGGTGTTCGCCGGCGCAGTCTCCTTCCTGAAGTACAGCTGAAGAACGTGGGAGTTGCCCAGGCTGTCGTAGACGGTCACCGAAGTCGAACTGTTGTACATCGTCGTCGGGTCCGGTGCAGCGGGGTCGAATGCCACGGTGCGCGCAGGCAGACGGGAATCGAGATTCAGCTCCGCCTTGATATCGCGCGTCGCGTTCGGCGCCAGGTCTGCGGTGCTGATGCGCAGGTCGGTCGGGCTGCCGGTCTGCAGCACGCCCTGGTTGTTGGCAACGAAACCGGTCAGGCGGCCGCCGTCGGTACTGACGATGTAACCGCCTTTGTCAATCTGGAACTGGCCGTTGCGCGCATAGCTGACCGCGCCGTCCTTGTTCAAACGGAAGAAGCCGCCGCCATTGATCGCCATGTCGAGCGAGTTGTTGGAAGCGGTGATATTGCCCTGGCTGAACTGCTGCGAAATGTTCGACACGCGCGTACCGATACCGGCGGTCCCGAGACCGGAGGTGCCGCTCAGCGAGTTGGCGTACACATCGGAAAACTGCGTCACCGCCGACTTGAAGCCAACCGTATTGGCATTGGCAATGTTGTTGCCGATCGTTTCCAGCTGCTTCGAGGCGCCGTTGAGGCCGCTAAGACCTTGTTGAAAGCTCATTTCTCTTCTCCTTGATTCAGGCTATTCGGCTGCATGGGGTTCAAAGGATCTGCCGGACGTCGGACAGATTGAAGTCGCCGACACCCGGCACGCTGAGCTTCACGCCCTGGTTGCCGGTGCTGACGCTGCTGACTGTACCGAACGACAAGTTGGTGGCCTCGACCTTCTTGCCGGCGGTGACCGCCTTCACACTGAAGCTGTATTTGCCGTCGGGGAGCACCGCCTTGCCGTCGTCGGACTTGCCGTCCCAGGCCAGCGGCAGCACACCCGCCTTCTGCGCGCCGAGGTCGAGGGTGCGCACCACGGCGCCCGTCTTGTCGGTGATCGTCACCTTCACATTGTCGGCGGCCTCGGCCAGATCGAAGCCGAACAGGGACTGACTGTCCTGCAGTTCGATCGACGAGCCCGGCACGAACACGCCGTGCCCGATCATGTCGGCAGCCTGCATAGACTGGCTGGTCTTGTAGCTGCCCATCAGCGCTTCGATCGTGGTGTTCAGCTTGTCGATGCCAGTCACCGTGGACAACTGCGCAAGCTGGCTGGTCACCTGCGCGTTATCCAGCGGATTGAGCGGGTCCTGGTTGCGCATCTGCGTCACCAGCAGCGTCATGAAGCGGTCCTGCGCCGCCTCGGCAGTGGACTTTTCCTTCTTGGCGGCCGGGTTCATCGCCGCCATCAATTCATCCGACACCTTGTTGGTTTGCACGGTCGTCATTCAATACTCCTTGCTTATTGTCCCAGCGTCAGCGTCTTGAGCAGCATGGTCTTGGCAGCGTTCATGGTCTCGACGTTGTTTTGGTAGGAACGCGATGCGGAGATCATGTTGACCATTTCCTCCACCACGTTAACGTTCGGCATGGCGACAAACCCCTTCTCATCCGCCTGCGGATGCTTCGGGTCGTACACCATCTTCGGCGGGGACGGGTCTTCCACCACCTGCTGCACTTTCACACCGGCGGCAGCCGGGTTTCCGGTCTGCACCGCCTGGAACACCACCTGCTTGGCACGGTAGGTCTCGCCCGTCGCGCTGGTCGTGCTGTCGGCGTTGGCAAGGTTGCTGGCCACCGTGTTGAGGCGCTGACCCTGGGCGCTCATTGCCGAGCCGGCGACGTTGAAGATGTTAAAAAGCGACATGGTTATTGTCCTTGAACAGCGGCGAGCAACTGCTTGAGCTTGCCGCTCGCGAAAGTCACGCTTGCCTCGTAGCGCAAGGCGTTATCGGCGAACTGGGCGCGCTCGACATCCATATCCACCGTATTGCCGTCGACGCTGCCCTGCGCCGCATTCCGGTACAGTAGCGGTGCGCCGCTGGCGGTCGAGGCATTCGCCGTACCGCCCAGATGGGCCGGCGCCGTCTTTGTCAAAGCGGAAGGCGCACCGCCCCCGCCGGCGGCCAGCGCCTGTTTCAATGCGCTGCTAAAATCGACGTCCCGCGCCTTGTAATTCGGCGTATCGGCATTCGCGATATTCGACGCCAGCACCTGCTGGCGCTCGGCACGCAGCCGCAGGACCGTCTGTTGAAAATGCAGCGCGTCGTCAAGCTTCCCGATCATGACAATCTCCGGCAAACATCGGCTAAAAACATCGGCCAGGCAAAGGACGCCTCGTTCCGATGATGGATTGATATAGGCTCGATCATACGGACGCGAAAGTCACGCCTATCGTGCAATAAGGCTCAGAAAGCATGTCCTATTCAAGCTTTTGATTCCAATGCGGCATCAGTAGCATGTAGCCTGCAATGAACCGCCCATCCAAAAAATCCGTCCTGCCGGCCCTGCTGGTCGCACTGAGCAGCACCGCGCTCGCGCAGGCGCCGCGTCAGGATACCGGCGCGCTGCGGCAGACCGTTGAACAATTCCTGCTCGTGCAGTCAGCGGGACTTCCGGGCGAGATCAATATAACGGTAGGACAGATCGATTCACGCACCAGCCTGCCCGCTTGCGCCGCGCCGGAAGCCTTCCTGCCCAACGGCAGCCGGGCCTGGGGCAAAACGACGGTGGGCGTGCGCTGCACTGCGCCTTCGCCGTGGACGATTTATGTGTCGGCAACCGTACAGGTCCTCGGGGAATACGTTGTCACGGCAGCCCCGCTCGCCCAAGGCAAAGTGGTGACGCAGGGAGACGTGTTGAAAATGAAAGGCGACCTGACTACGTTGCCGGGGAGCATCATCACCGATCCGGCACAGGCGATGGGCCGCACTGCCGCGATTTCCCTTCCGGCGGGCGCGCCGCTGCGCTCTGACGCGCTGCGCGCGCAACCGGCGATCCAGCAAGGACAGACGGTGCGCGTGGTGTCGGCCGGCCCGGGATTCAGCGTATCGGCGGAGGCGCGCGCGCTCAACAACGCCGCCGAAGGCCAGGTTGCGCAGGCCCGGACGGCGTCCGGACAGGTCGTCAGCGGGGTGGCGAAGGCCGGGGGCGTAGTGGAAGTCGCCTATTGATCATGCTCTTTTCCCGGAATCCGCAATTAGGTGCTAAAGTTTCTGCAAATGGCGTCGATAAGAATGATGACAAGCAGTAGAAGACCAACCAGACAAGGAAATTGCCGTGAAAATCGATGACTCACTGAAAAAAGCCGCCGGGTTGGGCGTGGGCACCGCCACGCAAGCCCGCCCCGGCAAAGGCGCCGAAAAGGCCGGTGCCGCCAGCACCACGCCGGCCGGTTCGGATACCGTAACCCTGTCGTCGAAACTGGAATCGCTTTCCCAGCAAGCGGGCGGAAGTGCCGTTTTCGACGCGAAGAAAGTGGAAGAAATCAAGGCTGCGATCGCAGAAGGCCGCTTCCAGGTCGATCCCGAAAAGGTCGCCAACGGCTTGCTCGACACAGTCAGCGACTTGATCCGTAACCGTAAGGCATAGGAACACATGCAGTCTCTAGGTAGCAGCCTGGCGCAAGGCGTCGGCGAAGAACTCCGCGCAGCGCAATCGCTGGTCGACCTCCTCCGCCAGGAGCAGTCCTGCCTGATCGGGGCAGACGTCGAGGCCCTGGGCAAGCTCACCGAAGAAAAGACGAAAATCGTGGTTCGCATGACCGAGTTGGCGCAGCGCCGCTACCAGGAATTGGCGGGCGCCGGCTTCGAAGCGAGTGACGCCGGCATGGAACAATGGGCCAGCAGCGCTCAGCCCACGGCTGTCCAGTCCTGGAAAGACCTGCTCGATCTCGCCCGCCAGGCGAAGGAGCTGAACCGGGTGAACGGCATGCTGATCGGTCAGCACATGGCGCGCAACCAGGCCGCACTGAACATCCTCCAGGGCGCCCCTCAGGGCGGCAACATGTACGGCCCGAACGGCCAGTCCGCAAACCAGACCAGCAGCCGCAAGCTCGTCGTCGGCTGACATTTCCCCGGCCCACCCTCTTCCGGGCCGACGCTCCCTATCAGAAGCAATTTCCCACGGCGCGCTAACGCAAGACCGGCGGCACCGGCACTTCCGTCGCATTTTCAGGCAGATTCGACAAAATCATCACCGACACCCGCCGGTTGCGCATGCGCCCTTCCGTGCTATCGTTCGGCGCCACCGGTTGCGTCGGCCCGCGCCCGACCGCGGTCAGCCGCTTGTCCGCGATCCCGCTGTCTATGAGCAGCCGCACCACGCTGCTGGCACGCACGGCGGATAACTCCCAGTTTGACGGAAACAGCGCATTGCGGATAGGGACGCTATCCGTATGGCCTTCCACCTGGATCGCATGATCGTCGTCTTTCAGCACATCAGCGACCGCCCGCAGTGCCTGGATGCTCTCTTCGGACAACTTGGCGTCACCGGGTGCGAACAGGACGCTCGCATTGATTTCGACGTTCACCCCGCGCGCGCTCTGGGTTACCCGGACCTTGCCCTGCTGGACGAGCGGCGCCAGCACCTGCTGGATGTTGCCCGCGACGCCGGTCAGCTGTTCCTTCTCGCGGCGCAGCGCTTCGCTGCTGCGCTGACGCTGCGGAACGACGCGCGGCAGGCCGGATGGCATGGATTCGCCCTGCGGCGTAGCGGCTGCCCCGCGACCGAAGGCATTGTTGAGCGAGTTCGACAGAACGCGGTACTTGCCCTCGTTGACGGACGACAGCGCGTACATCACCACGAAGAAGGCAAACAGCAGGGTAATGAAATCGGCATACGACACGAGCCAGCGGTCATGGTTGTCGCTCTCTTCGTCGTACTTCTTTCGCGCCATGGCTATCGATACGCCTGGATCCGCTCTTCGATTACGCGCGGGTTGTCGCCATTGCCAAGGCTGCAGAACACATCGGTGAGCATTTCGCGCCGCCGGACCTCGTCCGCCACGATGGTCTTGAGCTTGTTCGAGATCGGAAGGAATACCAGGTTGGCCAGTCCCACGCCATAGATGGTGGCGACGAACGCAACAGCGATGCCGCCGCCCAGCCTGCTCGGATCGGTCAGGTTTTCCATCACATGAATCAGGCCGAGCACCGCGCCGAGAATGCCGATGGTCGGCGCGTACCCCCCTGCCGCTTCCCAGATCTTTGCCGCCTGCCGCTCGCGCCTTTCGTAGGTAGTGATATCGACCTCCAGAATTTCGCGCATCTTGTAGGGATCGACGCCGTCGACCACGAGCTGCAGGCCCTTCGCGGTGAAACGGTCCTGGACCCCGTCGATAAACCGTTCCAGGCTGAGCAACCCCTCGCGCCGCGCCGTGGTGCTCCAGATGGAAATATCATGCGTGAGGGTGCGCGAAAGGTCCGGCGGTTGCACGAACACCCAGCGCAACATGGCCGCGCCGCGCAGGAAGGTGGCCATTCCGCTTTGCAGCAGCACCGAGCCAAGCGTGCCCACTACGACGATCACGAAGGCCGCCGGCTGTAACAGCGAGTCGAGATGGCCGCCCTCGAGCGCCTGGCCGGCCAGGATACCGGCCAGCCCGAGCAGCAGCCCGGCTAGGCTAGCCCAGTCCACGCCTGCTCCCGCAATCTTGCGCGCATCCGGGCAACCGCCTGGCTGTGCAGCTGACACACGCGCGACTCGGACACCCCCATCACGGCACCGATTTCCTTCAGGTTCATCTCCTGTTCATAGTAGAGGCCCATCAGGATCTTCTCCCGCTCCGGCAAGGCTTCGATGGCCCGGATCACCGCCTGGCGGAATCCGGTGTTCATCAACGCCTGCAGCGGGTCGCCCTGCTCGTCGATGCAGTAACGGTCGAGGAAATGCTCGTTTTCGTCCTTTTCGTGGAAGTCCTCGTAGTAGACCAGCTGGTGGCCGCTGCCTTCGTTGAGCATCTCCTGGTACTCTTCCAGCGAGAGCTTCATCTCCTTGGCGATTTCCGCTTCCATCGGCGCGCGGCCCAGCTTCTGTTGCAACTTGTTCATCGCAACTTCAATCTTGCGCATGTTCTGGCGGATGCTGCGCGGCAGCCAGTCGCTGTTACGCAGTTCATCGAGCATCGCGCCGCGGATGCGTTGCACCGCGTAGGTTTCGAACTGCGCGCCGTGGTTTTCCTCGTAGCGGCCGACCGCATCCAGCAGCCCGATCATGCCGGCCTGGATCAGGTCATCCACCTCGACGCTGGGCGGCAGCTTGGCCTTGAGCTGGTGTGCCAGTTTCTTGACCAGGGGAGCGTGCTCCTCCAGCAACTGGTTCTTGTCGGATTTTCCGCTAACGGTGTACATAATTTATGGATGCCGAGCTTGGCATCATGTTCAGAACCGCCATGTTATCCCGCTGCGGCCACATCCGACAATACGACCCTCCCTGCGAGACGCCGGAACGCCACCGACGCGCCGGCCAGCGGGAATGCATCGACCACTGCGCGGCCAAGCCGCATCGCGCGTTTCAGATGCTCGTCGGCGGGCACGGACCCCATGGAATTCAGCTTGACAGCCAGATAACGGTTCGCCGCCTTTGCCATGTTTTCGAACACAACCTGAGCTTCCTTTTCCGTCGCGCCGGTGACCAGAATGCTGAACGGACGACGCCCCAGCTTGCCGTTCAGGCGCTTGATCAGCGCATAGGCATTCTTGATCGATTCCGGGCTGTTGGCCACCTGCACCACGATTTCCGTGTCGTTGAGCGCCGGGATCGCCAGCGAATCTTCCATATCCAGCTCCGCGTCGACCACCACGATGTCGGCGCGCGTGGCCAGCTCGTTGAACGCCTCGTCCAGCATGCGCGCAAGCTGCGCATCCTTCACCGCGGAACGCTGCGGGCCGCGCTTGAGCGCAGCCACAGCGAAGCCCTGCGGCATCGCCTGCACGACATCCTCAAGCGAACGTTCAAGCCGGGCTACCTGTGTCAGCGTCGCGCCGCGCACTGCATCCAGGCGATTCGAGATGCCCTCGGAACCGAGGCAGGCGTCGACCAGCAGCACATCGCGGCCTGCCTGGGCGAGCGATGCGCCAAGGTTGACCAGCATGGCTCCCTTTTCATCGGCCGAGGCCGCGGACAGGAACGTGAACACACGCGGCTTTGGACCGGCGAGCATCCGCCGCAGGCCTTCGGCCTGGTCAAAATCAAAACTAGCCAAGGGTCACCTCGCGCAAACCTTTGTCATTCATCGCCGCTGCCGCGCTGCCGATAATCAGCGGCAGTTCGTCGTCTTGATACTGGAACGGCGCGGTCTCGCGCTTGAGCTTGAATGCGCGGTCGACCAGGTAATGCTGGTTCGGCACATGCAAGTCTTCCGGCACCCGCTGCCCGTTGGCGACGTAATACAGACTGAGCTTCTGGCGGATCAGCACGTCGAGCACGTTGCCCACGGTCGCTGCTTCGTCCAGCTTGGTAATGATGCACCCGGCCAGGCCGCCGCCCTGATACGAACGCACCACTTCGTTGAGCGTTTCGCCAGTTGAGGTCGCTGCCATGCAAAGCAGGCGCTTGACCTTGCAGTCGGTGCCCGAAAGCATTGCGATCTGCTCGGCCACCATCTTGTCGCGCTGCCCCATGCCGACAGTATCGATCAGCACCATGTGCTTGTTCTTCAACTCTTCGAGTGCGATGCGCAGGTCGGTTTCGTCCTTCACCGAATGCACCATCACGCCAAGGATCTTGCCGTAAATGCGCAGCTGCTCGTAGCCGCCGATACGATAACCGTCGGTCGTGATCAGCGCGAGCTTGCCGGCCCCGTGACGCATCACGCAGCGAGCCGCGAGTTTTGCGGTGGTCGTGGTCTTGCCGACGCCGGTAGGACCCACAAGTGCGTACACGCCGCCCTTTTCCAGGATTTCGTTTTCGTTGCTGATGACGTTCAGGTTGCGGGCCAGGACCGATTTCACCCAGGCGAGACCATTCTCCTGCTTTTCACCGGAAGGCAGCTTCTGGGTGACGTAACGTGACAGGCTTGCACTGAAGCCGGCGGACAGCATTTCGCGCATCACGTTGGCCTTGACCGGCTCGCGCTTCTGCTGGCTGCTCCAGGCGATTTCCGCCAGTTGCGATTCCAGCATGCCGCGCATGGAGCGCAGTTCCGACATGACTTCGGTGATGTCCGCTGCGGAGCGCTCATTCAGGATGGCCGGCCCCCGGCTCGCGGCCAGCGCATCGGCAAGGTTGGATGCCTGGTCGCTGTCGATTGCCCGCCCGGCACCGAACGCGTGGGGAGCGGCAGCAGGTGCCGCGGCCGGCTGCGCCTCCGGCAGGCGCTTGGCGCCGAACACGGCAAGCGTGGATTCGGACAGCTGCGGCTTGACCGGTTTTTCGATCACCGGCTCGGCCAGTGAAGACATGTCCTCGGGTGCCAGCGCAAGGATTTCAACCATGCCGCTGATAGTCCGGTTGGAGAGAATCACCGCGTCCGGTCCGAGCGCTTCACGCACCTGACGCCATGCGTCGCGCGACGTTTTTGCGGAGAATTTTCTTACGTTCATGCTTGGCCTCCAACAAGGCTGGTAACTCTAATCGTCTTGGAATCGGGAAGTTCTGAGTGCGACAGCACCTTGAGCTGCGGCAGCGCACGGCGCAGGAAGCGCGCCAGCAAGGCACGCAACGGACCGGGCACGAGCAGCACCGGCGGCAGGCCCATCTGCTCCTGCTGACGCGCCGCGCGTTCGGTTTGCGTCGCAATGGTATCGGCAAGCCCGGGCTCGATGCCGGCCCCGTCCGCGCCGCCGGACTGCAACGCCTGCATCAGGATGCGCTCGAGTCGGCTGTCAAGGGTAATGACCGAGAGTTCATTCCCAGAAGGGAAAATCTGTTGCACGATTGCGCGCCCGAGCGTGATGCGAACCTGGGCGGTCAGCTCGTTCGGATCCTGTGTCGCCGGCGCAAACTCCGAAAGGGTTTCGATGATCGAGCGCATGTCGCGGATATGCACGCCTTCGGAGAGCAGGTTCTGCAGCACTTTCTGCAGTGTCGACAACGAAATGACTTTCGGCACCAGGTCCTCGACCAGCTTCGGCGACTCCTTGCCGAGATGGTCGAGCAACTGCTGCACTTCCATGCGGCCGAGCAGCTCGGACGCGTGCGTGGTAATGACATGGTTCAGGTGGGTTGCAATGACGGTTCCCGCATCGACGACGGTATACCCCATTGCCTGCGCCTGGTCGCGCAGGCTGGCGTCGATCCAGGTTGCGGGCAGGCCGAACGCGGGATCGGTGGTCGCCGTGCCAGGCAGCGTGCCGTGGACCATGCCCGGATTGATCGCCAGGAATTGGCCGACGTAAGCCTCACCGGTGCCGACCTCGACGCCCTTCAAGCTGATGCGGTATGCGGTCGGCTTGAGTTCCAGGTTGTCACGGATATGTACCGGCGGCGAAAGGAAGCCGACTTCCTGCGCAAATTTCTTGCGGATGCCTTTGATACGCCGCAGCAGCTCGCCGTTCTGCCCCTTGTCCACCAGCGGAATCAGGCGGTATCCGACTTCCAGGCCGAGCGTGTCCACCGGCACGATATCCTGCCAGGTGGCCTCTTCCACTTCCGGCGCGGCAGTCGCGATTTCCGGCACCGGTTCCGGCGCCTCGTCCACTTTCTGCGCGCGCTTCTTCAGCAGGTGCGCGCCACCCGCCAGGGCACCGCCCAACAGGATGAACGCGATATGCGGCATGCCCGGAATGAGGCCCAGGCCGCCGACAATAGCGCCGGTGATATAAAGAACATCCGGCTTGGCGAACAGCTGGTTGATCAACTGGCCGCCGATATCCTGCTCGCTGGCCACACGCGACACTACCACGCCGGCCGCGGTCGAGATGATCAGCGACGGGATCTGCGCGACCAGACCGTCGCCGATGGCCAGCAGCGTATAGTTCTTGATCGCCGCGTCGAAGGCGAGATCGTGCTGCACCATCCCGACGATGAGGCCGCCGAAAATGTTGATGACCGTGACCAGGATGCCGGCGACCGCATCGCCGCGCACGTATTTGCTCGCACCGTCCATTGCGCCGTAGAATTCGGCCTCCTGCGCGACCTCGGTGCGGCGGCGTCGCGCTTCCTGCTCGCCGATCATGCCGGCGTTCAGGTCGGCGTCGATCGCCATCTGTTTGCCGGGCATCGCGTCCAGTGCGAAACGCGCGCCGACTTCCGCGATACGCCCAGCGCCCTTGGTCACCACCACAAAGTTGATGATGGTGAGGATGATGAATACCACGATACCAACGGTATAGTTCCCGCCGATCAGGAAGTGGCCGAACGCCTCGATCACCTTGCCCGCCGCATCGGGCCCGGTATGCCCCTCCGTCAGCACGACCCGGGTGGATGCCACGTTGAGCGACAGGCGCAGCATGGTGGAAACCAGCAGCACCGTCGGGAACACCATGAAGTCGAGCGGCTTGACCGTGTACAGGCTGGTCAGCAGCACGATGATCGACAGCGCGATGTTGAAGCTGAAAAAGATGTCCAGCGCAAACGCCGGCAGCGGCAAGATCATCATTGCCAGCATCATGACAATGAGGATAGGCGCGGCAAGCGCCTTGCTCGATTGTCCAGAAAGCCATGCGGGCAGCGTCAAACCGTTCATTGCATCAACCCATTGTCAGGCGTTTGCGCCTTGTTCAGCGGATCCAGCTCCGGCGGCACATCGAGATCTCCGGGCGCCTGCGGACGCACGCCGCCGTGCTGGCTGTACGCGCGCAGCTGGAATACATAGGCAAGCACTTCCGCCACTGCGGTATACAGCTTGGCGGGGATCTCGTCTCCTAGTTCGGTATGGCGATAAAGCGCACGCGCAAGCGGCGGCGCTTCCAGCAGCGCGACCTTGTGTTCGGCCGCGATCTCCCGGATCTTCGCGGCGACTTCGTCCGCGCCCTTTGCAACGACGACCGGCGCGCGCATCTTGCCTTCGGTGTACTTCAACGCAACAGCGTAGTGGGTCGGGTTGGTCACCACCACGTCGGCCGTCGGGATCTCGGACATCATCCGGCGCTTTGCCATCTCGCGCTGCAGCTGGCGGATGCGCGCCTTGACCATCGGATCGCCATCGGACTCCTTCGATTCCTGGCGCAGTTCCTCGCGCGTCATCTTCAGCTTGTTTGCGTAATGCCAGAGTTGATACGGCACGTCGATCAGCGCGATGACAACCAGGCCGAAGACGATGGCGATGAAACTGGTCAGCAGCAGGTCTCCAAGGTGGGCACCGCCGGATGCGAGCGGCTCGGTCGCGAGGGCAAGCATGGTGTCAGCCTGCCGCATCACCACGATCCATGCGATGCCGCCGATCAGCACCGTCTTTCCGATCGCTTTGACCAGCTCTACCAGGGCGCGCGTGGAGAACATGTTGCCCAACCCTTTGATCGGATTGAGCCGCGAAAAATTAGGCTCCAAGGACTTGGCAGTGAACAACCAGCCGCCGATCAGCAGCGGCGACCCGGCGGCGACGAGCAGCAGGATGCCGGCCAGCGGCGCAAAGCCGAGCAGCACCTCCGTGAGGCCGGGGACGATATGCATCAGAAGCTGATTGAAGTCGAAGGCGTGTTCGCGCTCCAGCGACAGGCCGGATGTCAGCATGTGATTGAGACTGCGGACGAGACGATCGCCGGAGAACCAGATGCCAAGGCCGGCACCCAGAAGAACCGTGCAGGTGGCCAGCTCCCTCGAACGGGGAACGTCGCCTTCCTCTCGCGCCTGCTCCAGTCTTCTGGGCGACGCGGGTTCTGTTCTTTCAAGATCGCTATCTTCGGCCACCGCCGGCTCCTGTTTTGCCCGCAGTGCGCTCCGGATGACGCACTAGGGACGAATAGGAAGGATTATTCGCGAAATAGCACTATGACCATGCCGGGAATAAGTGTGAAAACCCCCCGCTATTCCATGCCGCAAGGAAACGGGAGGCTGGCAGTGAAAGGAATCAGAGCTTGAGCGTTTGCGCCCAGGCGAGCGCCGACATTTGTGCCTGGTTCACCTGTTTGGCACTGATGCAAAGGGAGGTTGCCATCGAATCCACAACCGCGGAATTCAATTCACAGGCTTCCGCCAGGGCCAGGAAGGGGCCGTAGATCCCCTCGCGCGACAGCAGGGCCTGCGTCACCGACTCGGAAAGCTGGATCTTCTCGAGAACGTCTTCCATCGGCACGCCGAGCAGTTTGTCGAGCAGGGAAAACATGCCGGCAACGAACAGGTTCTCGGCTTCGTTCTTAGGCAGAAAGCCGCCGCCGAGCAGCTCCGCGAAGCGTCCACGGATGACGGCGGTCTGCATCAGCACCGGTGAGTAGCCGGTAGTGGTCGCGGTTGCGAGAAGCAGCGCGAGCCAGCGATACAACGGGGAATAGCCGAGCATGGTGACCGCATGCTTGAGCGACTGGATCTCGCATCCCAGACCGAATCCGGCCGAGTTGATGTAGCGCAGCAGCTTGTAGGACAAGGCAGCGTCACGCTTGAGCACACCTTCCAGCTGCTTGACGTCGGCATTGCGCCGGACCATGTCCATCAGTTGCAGGATCATGGCCTGCGCCGGATTCAGCTCCTTGGAACGGTTGCCGGGACGCGGCGCAAGATGCAGCTGCCCGACGAATGCGTACATGCCGAGCTGGGCGCAAATATCGTACGTCTGCCAGCTGCCGACATTGCGCGCGACCATGCGCAAGGACGGCATGTTTAGCGAACGATAGTGCTGCACCTGGCCGACGAAGTCCGCGGTACCGACCTGCATTTCGATATAGGTCAGTTGCGGCAGCAGGCTGCGGTCGAGGTTTGCAAGGGCAATGTCGCGCACCGAAATGCCGTAGCCCTTGGCACGCGCCGCCTGAACGGCGGCAACCGCTTCCGGCGCCGTGAGGTCGGCGCCGCGCAGTGCGAATACGACTCCCTTGGGCGGCAATGCATTCAATACTTCGTGCGTTAGCAGCGCCGGCGACGCCTCGATGAACAGAATCTGATCGCCCAGCGGAGCGCCGGGCTCGACGCTGTTCAGCTGATCGGCGACAAAGCGCGCCAGTGCGACGATTTCGGAGTCCGACGGACGTCTCGTCTTGGCCACATGCTGCCAATACAGCTCATAACCGAGCACCCGTTCCTGAGAGTTGAGCAGCGGCTCCCGAATGATAAAGTGCTCTTCTTGCATGTAGTGTGTGATGGGATGGGAAAGATCCGACGTTGTTGCAGTTAGAAACCCAGGCTTTCCAGCAAGTCGTCCACCTGCCCCTGGCTGGAAACGACATCCGCGCTCGCCGTCGGGTTGATCTGGGGACCGTTCAGCAGGCCGGAATTCGTTTCGCGGCGCACTTCGGCCGGCGCGTAATCGACCAGCAGCTGAACGAGCTGCTGCTCGATGTTGTGCGCAAGCTCAGTCACCTTCTTGATGACCTGGCCGGTGAGGTCCTGAAAATCCTGCGCCATCATGATGTCCAGCAGCTGCTGCTTGGTGACGATGGCGCCGCCACGGGCTTCATCCAGGAATGCGACGGTGCGTTCTGCCAGCGCCCGGTACTGCGCCTCGGAAAACGACGCCTGCAGCGCGGACTGCCAACTCTGTGCGATGTCGTCGGCGCCGGCCTCAATCTTGTCCTGGATCGGGCTGGCAAGCTCTGTTGCCGTCAGCACCCTCTGCGCAGCCTGCTCTGTCATCCTTGCGACGTAGTCAAGCCGGTCCCGCGCATCGGGAATGTCGTGTGCCGCTTTCGCAATCAGCTTGTCGAAACCCAGTCCGCGCAGGTTGTCGTGTAAGGTGCGCGTCATCTGGCCGACACGCGCCAGCATTTCCTCCTGCGGGAAATTATCGACCTCGGCCTTCGCCTGCTGCCACGCCGTGTTCACGTCAGGCCCCTACTTTTTCCAGCTTCTCGAAGATCTTGGTCAGCTTTTCGTCGAGAGTGGCCGCAGTAAAGGGCTTCACCACGTAGCCGTTGGCGCCTGCCTGGGCCGCAGCGATGATGTTTTCCTTCTTCGCCTCGGCCGTCACCATCAACACCGGCAATTTTGACAGAGCCGGATCAGAACGGATGTTCTGCAGCATCGTCAGTCCATCCATGACAGGCATGTTCCAGTCGGAGATTACGAAATCGAACTGCTCGCTCCGGAGTTTGGAGAGCGCCATGGCACCGTCTTCTGCCTCGTCGACATTTGTGTAGCCCAATTCTTTCAGCAGATTGCGGACGATACGACGCATCGTCGAGAAATCGTCGACCACCAGAAATTTTGTATTTGGACCAGCCATGAATTACTCCATTGATTCTCAAACCGTTATGACTATCCGTTCGCCCGCAAGCACGAACGGCCGCACTAAGTATAATCCTTCCGCTCTTCATTATGCACCTAAAGCATGATCTGCTTTAGACATGCCGAGCAAAAGCGACAGCAGGCAAAAAGAATGTGTACTTTCTTGCAATGCCCTTAGACCCGCAACGCGCGGCTGCTGTGCGCCGCCAGGTAGCCCAGCACCATTCCCGGCAGCGCGTGCAAGGCGCCGACCTCGTGCGTCGCGCCCACCGCGATCGCTTCCCGCGGCATGCCGAACACCACGCATGAGGCCTCGTCCTGCGCGAAGTTATAAGCCCCTGCATTGCGCATTGCGAGCATGCCGGCGGCACCGTCCTTTCCCATGCCCGTAAGGATGACGCCGACCGCATTCTTGCCCGCGCAGCGGGCCGCGGAATCGAACAGGACGTCGACCGACGGCCGATGCCTGTTGACCGGCGGCCCCTGGTCCAGTTGGGTCACGTAGTTCGCGCCGCTGCGCGCAAGCAGCAGATGCGAATGCCCGGGCGCGATGAACGCGTGGCCGGGCAGCACACGCTCCCCTCCCTCCGCCTCCTTCACCGTGATTTTGCACAGGCTGTCGAGCCGCTTGGCAAAGGAACGCGTAAAGCCTTCGGGCATATGCTGGGTGATCAGGATGCCGGGACAGTCCGACGGCATCTGCATCAGGAAATCCTTGATCGCTTCCGTACCGCCGGTAGAGGCGCCGATGATGATCAGCTTTTCGCTACTGGTCAGCGGATTACGGATCAGCGGCAGTCCCTCCGCGGACGTCTTGCCTGCCTCCGCCTGTGCCACCGTGCGAGGTTTGACACGGGCCTTGGCGGCGGCGCGGATCTTGTCGGTAATCAGCTCGGAATACTCGAGCATCCCGGTCTGGATCGAGAGTTTCGGCTTGGTGACGAAATCGACAGCACCGAGTTCGAGTGCGCGCAACGTGATTTCCGAACCGCGTTCGGTCAATGAAGACACCATCACCACCGGCATGGGACGCAGCCGCATCAGCTTCTCGAGGAAGTCCAGGCCGTCCATGCGCGGCATTTCCACGTCGAGCGTCAGCACGTCCGGATTGGTCCGTTTAATCAGGTCGCGCGCGACGATCGGGTCCGGCGCCACGCCCACCACCTCCATGTCCGGCTGCTGACGAATGATTTCGCTCATCACGCTGCGGATCAGCGCGGAGTCATCCACAATCAATACTTTAATCTTCATGGTGCTTGCTTTCCGTTTCAGGCACTGCTTTCTTATTCCTTTCGACCCCCGCCCTGCGCTCGCTCTTGACGCCGGCGCATCAGCCGAACAGCTCGACATCACCCGACACCGGCGTGGTGAGGAGCTTGCTCGCATAATCCTGCTCCCGGTTCACCAGCGTGTTGTTATTCAGCTGCTTGAGTTTTTTCACCAGCACTTTGCCGGAGCGCGGGAAAAAGTAGACCTTGCGCGGATAGATGTCATTCAGGTCTTCCGCAACGACACGGATATTCTCGGCGCGCAGGTAATCACGGACGAACTGCGCATTCCTCTCGCCGACATTGATCGCGATGAATCCGCGCAGCACATTTCCACCGCCGAAAACCTTTGCCTCGAGGTTTTCCCTTCGCGCGCCCGCCTTGAGCAAATCGTTGATCAGCACTTCCATCGCGTAGGTGCCGTACCGCATTGAAGCCGAAACCGGACTGTCGCTGTCGTTACCGCCGTCGGGGAGCATGAAGTGATTCATGCCGCCGATGCCGGTCACGCGGTCGCGGATGCAGGCCGACACGCAGGAGCCGAGCACGGTCACGATCAGCATGTCCTTGCAGGTGTAGTAGTACTCGCCCGGAAGGATCTTCGCCGCATCGCAGTCGAAGGTCCGATCGTAGTAGACGTTGGTGGCAAAGTGCTCTTCGAGGGCGTAGCTCATACGTTATTTCTCAATCCTGCGCGCCGCTGCGCGGTGCGCCATACCGCGCGCCGGGTCCAGTTCGTAGACCGTCTTGCCCCGCAACTTGAACGCATCCGAAACATACAGAAAATTCTCGGAATGGCCGGCAAACAGCAATGCATCCGGCTTCATCAGCGGCGCAAAACGTGAAAGGATTTTACCCTGCGTCGGCTTGTCGAAATAGATCATGACGTTCCGACAAAAGATTGCATCGAAGGGCCCGTTGACCGGCCAGTCATCGGAAAGCAGATTGAGTTGCTTGAATGTCACCATCTGGCGCAGCTCGGGGCGGACCCGCACCAGCCCGGCGCGCTCCCCCTTCCCCCTCAGGAAAAACCGCCTGGCGCGCTCCGGAGGCATCTTGTCGAGACGCTCGATCGGGTAGATACCGTTGGCGGCCGTCGCCAGCACGTTGGTATCAATGTCGGTTGCGATCACATGTGCTTGCGGCGTAAGGGTGCCAAGCGCCTCGCATATGGTAATGGCGATGGAATACGGCTCTTCGCCGGTGGAACTCGCCGCACACCAGATCAGGAGCGGCTCCTTCGGATTCCTAACATGGTCGGCCAGGATCGGGAAGTGATGCGCCTCGCGGAAAAATGACGTCAGGTTCGTCGTCAGGGCATTCGTGAACGCCTCCCACTCCCCACTGTCCTGGCGGCTTTCCAAATCGTCGAGATAAGCCTGGAACGAGCGTATGCCCGTAGCGCGCAAGCGGCGGGCCAGGCGACTGTAGACCATTTCCTGTTTGCTTTCCGCAAGCGCAATGCCGGCGCGCTTGTAGATCAGAGAACGCACGCGCTCGAAATCGCGCGGCGTGAACTCGAATTCTTTAACTGTTTCCTGTTTCTGTATTACCGAAGTCACCACAACGGATTACTTTCTTAGGTAGCGTTCTTTATTTTCCGACAACCACTTCATGCGGCGTGTGGCCGACTCAACCGGACTACCGCGCCCGTCGATTATGACGATCGAGCGGCGGCGTCAATCGCGGGAACAACGATTCAATACTACGCCTGTTACATGCAAAAAGGCGCGCCTGCGGTGGCACGCCTTCCTTGCTCTCTATGAGATTTGCCTGACCACCCCGGCATCCTATTCCCTGCCCATGGGCGATCAGAACTCTTCCCAGTCGCCCTCGTTTGCAGGAGCGGTCTGCTTCGGCTGCGCGATCGCTTTCGGCGCGGCCGGCGTCATTGCATTACGCGGCATCGCTACCCGACGGGTTGCAGGTGCGGACATCGGCTTTGCCGCGACCGGCGCGTGGTTCGCAGCAGTCGCCAACTGCGTGCCGCCATTGCCCAGGACCTTGAACACCGAGACTGCCTGCGCAAGCGATGCGGATTGCTGCTGCATGCTTTCCGCGGTAGCTGCCGCCTGCTCGACGAGTGCCGCGTTCTGCTGCGTCATCTCATCCATCTGGGCGATCGCATGGTTGACTTCCTCGATGCCGGAGCTCTGCTCCTGGCTGGCCGCGGTAATCTCGTTCATGATGTCGGCCACGTGCTTGACCGACGTCACGATCTCGTCCATCGTCTTGCCGGCCTCGTCGACCAGCTTGCTGCCCGCATCGACCTTCTCGACCGAATCGCTGATCAGCGCCTTGATCTCCTTGGCCGCCCCGGCCGAACGCTGCGCCAGGTTGCGCACTTCCGCCGCCACCACCGCAAAGCCGCGCCCCTGCTCGCCGGCGCGCGCCGCTTCCACTGCCGCATTGAGCGCGAGGATATTGGTCTGGAACGCGATGCCGTCGATCACGCCGATGATGTCGACGATCTTGCGCGAGCTTTCCTTGATCGATCCCATCGTCTCGACCACCTGGCTGACCACCTGTCCGCCGCGCATGGCCACGTCCGATGCCGACACCACCAGCTGGTTGGCCTGGCGCGCGTTCTCCGCATTCTGCTTCACCGTCGACGTCAGCTCCTCCATCGACGACGCCGTCTCTTCCAGCGAGCTGGCCTGCGATTCGGTGCGAGCCGACAAATCCGCATTGCCCGAGGCAATTTCGCGCGACGCCACACCGATGCTGTCCGTTCCAGCTCGAACATTACCGACGATGTCGGACAGGCTGTTGTTCATCTGGCGCAACGCGTCCAGCAGTTGCCCGATCTCGTCCTTGCTCTTGTCGTCGATCTGCGTCGTCAGGTCGCCGGTCGCAACCTGGGTTGCGACAGTCAGCGCCTGGTTCAGAGGCACGGTAATGCTCCTTGTGATCACCCAGGCAAAGGCGCTGCCGATGATCAGTGCGAGCGTTCCGAACGAGAACAGCAGGATCATGAGCTGGTTGTCATCCGACACGGAATTTTCCAGCACCGCCTTGGCCGCTGCCTGCTGCAGTTCGACCAGCTTGTCCATTTCCACCACGGCTTGCTGATTAAGCGGGTCGATACGCGAGGCGATTACGTTTGCGGCACCTTCGCTGTTGAATGCGAGCGCCTGTCCGATTGCCTCCTTGAACGGCTTGGCAATCTCCTGGTCCAGGCGTGCAATTTCAGCAACAATCTTTTTTTCCGCGTCGGTCAGTCCGAGTGCGGTCAGCTTGTCTCGCGCTTCGGCATATCGCTTTGCCTGCGCCTTGACGCGCGTTTCTTCTTTCTGCATCGCGCCCACATCCGACTGCAAACCGATGTTGCGCATTGCAACGCCGGATTCGAGCAGCGCACTCTTCATGGTTGCGGCCATCTGCCCTTTGGCAGTCGAGAGTTCCAGCCCTTCGATCAGCTTCTGCTTGTTCCTCGTCGTAAGCGCGTTCCCGGCAATCACCATCAATGCAAGAATTGCAAGGATGATGCCAAAACTCACTCCGAGACGCGCGCCAATGCGCAGGCTACGCAAATTCATAGGTTCCTCCGAATAACTCTCTTTTTTATTCCTTACCGTCTCTCCGCGCCGGCGCCGTCAGCAGCGCAGGGGGCACGTAGACCGAGTAGCAAACATATTACCTCTAAGCAACGTGACAATCCAACCCAATTCCGCAAATTCGTGAAGCGCGATTACTGAAACAAGGAGAAACGCGCTGCATACGTCGGTATCCCGCCCCGCCTCGTCAGAACTCCTCCCACTCGTCCTTGTTACCGCCGGCAGCAGGCTTGACTGCCATTGCGACGGCCGGAAGCTTGGCCGGCGGGGCCGCTTTCTGCGCACTGCCCGGTATCCGGGTAGCAGCCGTTTTGTTCGACGCAGACGTGGAAGGCGCAAGCCGCGCACCAGTTGCGCCAAGCTTGAAGACGGCTACCGCGTCGGACAGGTTGGAGGACTGCTGCTGCATGCTGGTTGCCGCGGCTGCCGCCTGCTCGACGAGTGCCGCGTTCTGCTGCGTCATCTCATCCA
>Ga0196971_1000601_pt1 | contig 24309 bp, 26 predicted proteins | sample S1v_1013CmetaG_FD_148660 | JGI IMG/M metagenome (GOLD analysis project Ga0196971, IMG submission 148660) | Soil microbial communities from Anza Borrego desert, Southern California, United States - S1+v_10-13C | ecosystem: Environmental > Terrestrial > Soil > Desert | place: USA: California...
CTGCGTCATTACCCCTCCTACTGTACCGGCCTGATATACTAAATAATTATCTTCAACTTTTTAGAGCAGCAGTTCCTGGTGCTCCTGTTTGCTTGCAATAAATTCTTCTTTTTTCTTTCAACCTATCTCTCCTCACAAATTTTTTATTTAATTACCTTCAATTCGATCCCCGGGTACCTTTTCTTGAACAGCTTATATGTCCGGTTCCACTGCTCGCTTTCATACCCTTTGGTATCTTCCACCTCACAGATCATGCCGGGATATATAACCAGGAAGTCAGCAGAGTACGTGATGGGCTGCTGCTTTTCGCTTCCTTCTTCGAGTATGAATTTCGGCTGCAGGATAAATCCCAGGATTTCACCGGCAAGTTTCAGCAGCTTCAGCTCACCATACCTGGCAGCTTCCTTCATGCTGCGGAACATGTTCCCATCAATATACACGATCTTGTTACCGTACTTAGGTCTTTTCTTTTTTTCAGGCTTCGGAGGCTCTATGCCCCTTCGCCTCAGATAGTCCTGATATTCCTCTTCCGTCCAATTCATAGTTTCACTACCCCTTATCCGCATGAAGTAGATTGCAGAATTGAGTGTGTTCAGCGATCCATCCAAGTTCAACAGTGCCTGTCTCCCCATCACGATTCTTTGCTATAATGATTTCTGCGAATCCCTTCTTTTCAGTGGTGGGATTATAGTACTCATCACGATATATGAACATTACCAGATCAGCATCCTGCTCTATATCACCGGAATCCCTGAGATCCGACAGCATAGGTCTCTTATTTGCACGCTGCTCACATGCCCTGCTCAGCTGATGGAGGAGTATAACCGGCACATCCAGATCTTTGGCCAGCTTCTTTAATGCCTTGGTGATAATACCTACTTCCTGGGTTCTGTTTATATTGTTATTCTTCTGGTTCTGGGCTTCCGGACTGATGAAACCTAAATGATCAATTATGACAAGCCCCAGGCCTTTTATTTTTCTACACTTGGAGCGGATCTCCGATACTTTCATTGGAGTAGTATCGTCAATATACAGATCTGCAGCTTTAAGACAACCAAGCGATTGCATTATACCCTTCCAATCATTGTCCTCTATTTCGCCTTTCCTTGCCTTGGTGTGGTTTATGAGTCCAAGCGAACAAACCATTCTTTCAAGGACCTTCTCCTCAGGCATCTCCAGGCTGAATATTGCTGTTGTAATCTTCTGGCCAATAGAGGCATATTGTGCTATGTTGAAGGCGAATGCCGATTTTCCCATTGAAGGCCTTGCTGCTATGAAAATGAGGTCCTTTTTCTGCAGTCCTATCAGCTTTTTGTCAAGGTCCGTGAATCCGGTCTCGATACCCAGTATCTTCCCTTTGTTCTCTGCATAATAAACAAATTTGTCATGCACCTTATCAATCAGATCGCTTGCCTTGTGCAGCTGATGCCTGTCACCTGCAGCCATAATTACGTCTATTGTGCTTTCCGTTTCTGTTATGATTTCAGAGACTCCCTTGCCCTCATAAGCGCCATTGGTGATTGCATTCGCTTGGACAATTAACTTCCTGAGCCGGCTTTTGTCCCGGATTATCTCTGCATAATTTGTTACATTGTGCAGCGTAGGCACCACACCCATCAGGTCCGTAAGGTATGTAACGCCTCCGACAGACTCCAGAGTATTGCGCTCTTTCAGCTGATTTGTAATTGTAATGAGATCTATCGGCTGATCATTGGCATACAGAAAAGTGATTGCCTCATATATTTCCTTGTGCGCCTCCCTGTAGAAGTCCTGGGGGCTTATCAAATCACTTATATCATTGATGAGCTCCGGATTCATAAGGACTGCGCCTATGATAGATTGTTCAGCTTCCTGATGGTAAGGCGGTACGCGCTGCATAATCCTTCCCTTCCTCCAATTTCATTGTGCCATTGCCTGCTGCAACCAATATTTCAATTGCATCTATCTTCAGCCGCTCGTATGCCTTATTGAATTGGTTCATCAATATAGTTTCATCTTTAGCCATGCATATCTCTCCCCAGCCTCCGATTTGCTTAACTGCTTCCCTGGTCAGTTTACTCATGCTGTTCATGGCCGCTTCCGCCTGATAGAACCCGTAACTCGATATGGCTCTCTTGACTTCACTCCATGCAACAGCTGCCCCTGGATACGGATTGATCAGCTTCAAAGCTATCTCACGGATCTCTGCAATTGTGGGAGGGAATTGACCGGTGGCAATATACTTGTCCACTGCTTTTTCAATTACTTTATAGTCAAAGGTTTTAAAGTGCCTGTACCACAATCTATTTGCCTCTTCCAGTCTCTTCTGGTCCCGGAAGTCATCGAAGCGGGGATATGCGGTCTTTACTATAGCCAAAATCTTAAGCATTTCTGATTCCTTCACTGTTCCTCAGCCTCCTTTCGCATAAGCTCTTCATACAGTTGTTTGAAATTATCAAGCTCCTCCGGAGATGTATACTTCGGCCGGAAATTTTTTGACTTCAGATAGAGCTGATCAAACTTCTCCCGGAGTTTCTTTGTGCTTAAGATGTTGCACTTCCAGAAATCATCTGCCTGTGTAAAGTAAATAACCTTCCGGATATCTTCCTCAGGCCGCTCATCGATGCGCAGCATCTTGTCAATTTCCAATGCCCATTTATTCAGGTCCTCTGGTATCTTTACCTTTGGATTGTTCCTCCTCATGAGGAATACCAGCTCCAGGGTTAAGCTCATTTGAATACTTCCGACCTCAAAAGTCTTCTTATTGTTTTTACTGCCGGTACCTGATCCGGACGGCTGCTTTTCGAGCGCTTCCTGCAGCAGCCCATCAAAGTCAAATTTGAACTTCTCGCACATTTCATAGAATATATCAACAAAGGCTTCATGCTTTACATTATCCAATTCTTCCTTCATGAACTTTATAGTTGAAGGACTTGAATTCTGGTTGTATTTCATCCAGTTCAATAAAATAATCTCTTCAGTTTCTTTGCAGTAATCTATCTTCTTGGCTTCGATGAGCTTCTGCAGTAACTCATTTACTCTATCTATGTCAAAGTCTGTCTCCTGGCACATTATTTTCTTAGGGAGCTCATATATTCCGCATTGACTGGTGCTGCCGTTTGTCATTAGATACAGATAGAAATATCTGTCATCTGTTGGGCTTTTTGATACAAAGCCATCTCTCCAAAAGCTCACGTGTACTTGTCTGAATAAGGCCATATCCTCACCTGCCTTTCTATAGTGGGGAGCCCCGGAGAGCCCGGGGCTTATTAACTCTATCTTTTAACGAGATGATCTTTGTTGAAGCACTCATCGCACAGTGCTTTACTCCCAGTATCCTTTTCAACAACCTGCTTCCCCTCTTTAATCTTTGTAACTTCAACAGTGCAGGTTTTTGATCTCAGAACCTTCTGTTCTTTTCCACACACATAGCATTCTGGCATTCTATTTGCCTCCTTCCTAAAATGGTAAATTATCAATTTCAGGTTCATCTGTATCAGGCTTCACATATAATTCCCCAATGAACTTGCTTGGTAAGGTCTTCTGTGACTTATATCCCCATGGTGGAGCGATCTCTTTTGCCCGGGTAATGTGCAGCTGCTCCTTCGCCCTGGTGACTGCTACATAAAACAGCCGGCGCTCTTCCTCCATGTCAGTGGTTCTATTGCTGGGGAACACTCCGTCGTTCATGCCGATGATGAAGACATTCTTGAATTCCAGCCCCTTTGATGCATGGACCGTCATGAGCTTGACTGCATCCCGATCCTCTATGAGCTTATCCTGGATATCCTTAATGTGCAGCCATTTGAGGAAGGCCTGAATCGATTTATCTTCCCCCAGGTCCTCTTGAGTCCGCTGCCATTTTGCAATTTCTGCCCTGGCATTAATGAAATCATCCCTCTTCTCATACCGGCCTTGCTGCTCATATAATTCGTGGATTTCGAAGGTAGAGACAAAATTTGAGAATGTGCTTCCCGCATCGTCGCAGTTTTCCAAAGCGCCTCTCAGCTCATCCCGGAATGCCATCAATTCAAAGCTGTGCGGGATCTCCATAAAGTGCAGCTCTTCCTCAATAGCAAGCTTCTCCAGCCTGTCAAATTCACTTTCGCTGATCCGCTTCACCGGGAAGTTAACAACCTTCTTGAAGAGTGCATCATCCTTTGGGTTCAGCGCCAGCTCTATCATGTTCAGCAGTAGCTTCACATCCTGGACCTTGAAAGGATCCTCGTTGCCACTTATCAAGTGATAGGGGATATTATGATATTTCAGCCCCTCTGCCATGGCTGCGAGCTGCTTGTTTGTTCTGGCCAGAATGGCATAGTCCTTGTACATGTATACTTCCGGAAAGTTTGAAGTCTCCCCGGCAATATCCCGGCATACGCCGCCGATTTCACCGGCCTCAGTGGGATAGTGTTCAAAGCTTATCTTGTCACCAGGCCTGTTTGTCAGGAGGACCTTCTCAGTCTGATGTATATTGTGCTTAATCAGGGCATTCGCTGCATCTACAATAGGCCTCGTAGAGCGATAATTTTCCTCCAGTTTGATAACTTCGCATCCGGGATACTCTTTATCAAAGTTCAGGATGTAATCTATCCTGGCACCTCTCCAGCCATAGATGGCCTGAAAGTCGTCTCCAACAACAAACAGGTTCTTCGGCGCCAGAGCCTTGATTATTTCCATCTGCACATCGTTGGTGTCCTGGAATTCATCCACAAACATGTATTCATACCGGTTGTGATAATCTTCATATGTCGGCCTGTGCCCTTTAATGATGTACAGGGCTTCAGTAAGGAGCATGTCCAGGTCAATCGCATTGTTTTTCTTAAGCTGGTACCAGTACTCCTTAATGACATTATTAGCTTCCGAATACTCTTTCTGTGTCAGTGACAGCTCTCCATCAGACTCCATCAGCTTCAGCACTTTCTTGAGATTAATCTTGTACCTGAATTCCGTGATGATTGACTGCAGGATGCTGTCCCGGTCCTCCTGGTCATAGATGGTGAAATCCGGATCGTATCCCAGGTACCCGCCGTATTCCTTCAGGACCTTAACACAGAAAGCATGGAAGGTATTGCAAAAGAGCTTCTTGCCTTCATCCTCTCCGACCAGCTGAATGATCCTCTCCTTCATCTCCTTGCCGGCCGCCCTGGTGAAGGTAAGTGCAAGCATATTGTCGCAGCTGATGCGGTCCTGATTCAGGTATTCTATCCTGGTGGTCAGCGTTTTTGTCTTCCCGGTACCGGCTCCGGCCAGACAGAGGATGTATTTTGATTTAGAGGTCACTGCCTGCAGCTGGGCGTCGTTTAGTCCTTCGATTATTTTCATTCCGCATCATTACCTCCTTTGGTCTCCTTAATATCTCACCGGTGGTGGAGTTTATTAAGACTACTTCCGGCACTGTATTCTTCACATAATGCCAGTCTGGCCAGTTGTATCCATTAGCCTTAAGCCACTGCCTCATCCACAGAAAGAGCTTTCTTTCATGCTTCAAATAGTATCACCCCCACTGAGGTTCCATACCTTGAAGCCCTCCACATCAAGTTCTTTTATGGCCATAGCCAGGAGGATGTTATCCCATTTATGAGCTATCGCATTTAAGCCGGCAATGAAGTTCCTTAAGTCATCTTCGATGATGTGCTCTATGTCATCCATCATGAGGACCTTAAGCTTCGGCGCCGCATGCTCGATGATGGCCGTCAAGATTGCAACCAGGAGGAAGCTCCTATGGGCATTATTCAGGGTATCGAAATTAACCTTGTGCCCTTTCTTGTTGATCCATCCGAACTGGAAGATCTCCCTGCCGGTATCTGATTCCGTTTGGAAATAGAATTCATCATCTATGCCCATCAGCCTAAGATTCTCATGGATCTCTCCCCTTATTGGGCCCAACATTTCCTTTACGATTTCACCCTTGATGCCCTTGGTGCCCAATGCCTCTGTCAGCTGCTTGAAGCATTCTACCCTGTACGAAGCTTCCTTGCTATCTATCATGGTTGCTTTCAGGTTACTGAGGGTAGTCTTGGCTTTCTCCTGCTCTTCAATCTTGGACTTAAGGTCCTTAATATTGCTTCGCAAAGCCTCCGCCTGCTTCTCCATAATTGTGATATCACCGATTGTACCTGCATCCTCTGACTGCAGATTCAGGATCTCATCCTGCCGTTCCTTTATCTTCTGTTCCCGGAAGGATTCGAAGTTATTGATGTTATTGATGTTGTTCTGTAGAGTGTTGATATAAGCTTGGGTTGCATTGTTCTCCCTGACCTGGCGATTATGTTCATCAATCTCAGTCTGTTTTTTCTTTTCCTCTGCAGCAATTTCATCCTTGGCGGACTTAATTTCAGCATCCAGTGCTACAATCTTATCGTGAGCATCCTCCTGGATAGCTTTGTTTTCTGCAGCCTTATTTCTTGCGAATTTAAGGTACCTTGTAAAATCCTTATTGCAATCAATAAGTTTATCAATAACACACACGCCAGCATGCACTTCGATAGTGTTTATTGTTGCCTCATACGTTTCCCTGGCCGTCTTAGCAGCTATCCCCTGTTGGAAGAGTTCATCCCGCTCTTGCTGCTTAGCCTCTGCTTTTACCTTGATGTCATGAATACTTACATCATATCCCTCCAGTATCTCAGCAAGGTCTTTGAGTGTGTATAGGCTTTTCTGTGCCTCCTCCAGCTGCTTAGTCAGCTCATTGATATCTCCATCAGGCTTCATATCTTTCTGCTGCTGTATCTCATCATGGAGTACCTTAATCCTGTTTAGCCGATCATCTATTGCTTTCTTTTTGACTATATCAGCTGATATCTGCTTCTCCAGCTTAATAAGTTCCTGCTGCAGATCCTCCAGCTGCTTCTTGTGTTCACCGATGTTCCTGTCCGTGTCTGTCAGCTCGTTTTTCAGCTCGGCTATCTTCTTTGAAGCTCCTTCAGACTTATCCTTTTCAGACTTCCAATAGCTCAGCTTTTCTGTAGCCCAGTCAAGCATGCTCTGGAGCCCCTGCTGAACGTCGAATCTTTCCGGATACTGCTTTACACAGTCATTCAGGATGCCGACCATTATATTGAAATGATCCTCATTGTTTTCAGCCAGCTCCTTTGTAGCCAAGATCTTATCCAGGTGCTCAATGATCGTTGCCCTGGTCCATACCTCCGTATTACCTGACAGCTCATAGAAGAAATCGCGCCTGGCCGTATCGGTCATCTTGAGGAACTCATCGAAGTCTATCATTACCGGGAAATTGCCGACCTCCGCGATTATCCTGGCCTTCTTCTCTTCATCTTTTTTCTCTCCAAGGGAGGGGGCTACTGAAATCTTCTGGCTGATCTTTACGCCGCGGGTACCGTCCTTCTCATCCTTGTATATTCTGTTGAATGTCCTTGAAAAATAAAAATCATCAGTCTCCGCGCTTGCACTCATCTGATCATTGCTGGCCTGTTTCATTGTCTCTTCCATCTTCTTGCCCATGGTCGGTATGTATCCCAGGAGAGCTATGCAGGCAGCTTCCAGCCGGGTGGATTTACCGGCCCCATTGAGGCCGATAAATATATCCTTCCCGGTGAGCTTCTGAATTGCACTTGAGCCTTTAAGGTTTGTCCACTGAATACTCTTAAGCATCAGAATCGCTCTCCTTTTTCCTGATTGTCAGCTGCAGCATTGATAAGCTTTTTTGCCTTCTCTATGTCTTCAGCTGTAAACTGCTCGATAGGCTTTTTGAATTTTGCAACGATCTTCTTGAATGCCGCTTCTCCGATCATGTCTTTTGCCTGGACTAATTCCTCCCTCTGTCTCTGCAATTCGTCCACCGGAGGTTCTGTTTCTCCGGCAGCTTCTCCCTGGGTACCCTCCCCCTGCTGCTGTTCTTCTGTTTCAGGAGTTCTGTCCTCTTCCTCATCGACTATCCCTGCAGCTTCTTCAGGAGATATCTCACCGGAGGTATCATCATATTCAACCTTTTGGCCATTAAGCTCTGTTATTCTCTGGCCGCTCTGAGCTGCTTTGGCGATCTTTTCAATATTCTCCGGGGTAAGATCATCAACCCATCCAGTAACGGGTATTGCAGCATTGCTTCCATTTGAGTCCAGGTATGTTATGCCGGTAATTTTTTTAATGATGTTCCTCTCAATGACTGACTGAGTTTTTCTTTCCGCAAACTTCTTGTCGGATGTATAAGCGCTGACTGCATCGAAGATATCCATGCATCCTAGGTTAACCCATACGCCCATGGAACCATCAATTTTAAAGAATTCTCCTGTTCTTTTCTCTTCTTCAGTGAGAGAACGTTCCGTGCACAATCTGCCCGCATTCTTGTTTGCCTTAATCTTCTTCATGACCGTTTCAATGAAATAGATCTGAATATCGTACAGCAGGGTAATAGTGACGACCTGAATGTTGCCCAAAGCATTACGCCCGATACCGGTTTCACGGATCCATACCTTACGTATTGTTGAGGACTCAGGATCAATAATAGGATAGGGATTGACCACCACATGCCCATCCGGAAGCTCCAGCTTTTCAGGCATATAGAAATTGATGCCGGCAACCTGATTGATCCTATAATAGCCTGCAGCATTCGGGAAAGTCTTTCCCTGGACAGTTGCCAGTTCATCTTTTTTAAGTTTTACTTGCGCCTTGACTGCCGTGATAAGGCCGTTGGGTGTCATTTTTATAACCGCATCATTGCTGCCTAACATGACCATTTTTTGATTCTGCTTTACTGTTAACGATGTACTCTGCTTTTCCATTTCCCTTCCTCCTATTTATTTTGATTAGCTTGATTTTCCAAGCATTCCATCATAAATGATATTTTCTTACTTAATTCCTGAAGGCTTTCCATCTCTATTTCCCACCAGTTCCGGCTATCTCCTGTGGTATTTTTGTGTACCCAATTTTGTATCTCTTCATCTTCTATTTCAAGAATGCCATTTATTGCATTGCCGACCTTTTCATAGTCCTGTAGGATAGCCTTTTCTCTCAATGAATCAAGCTCTTTTTCCACCTCTTCAGGAACCTTTTCAATCACAGCTGCAGCTGGTATTTGTACAGGCTGTTTGACCTCTTCCTGAAGCTTTTCAACCTGGTCAAGGGCCTCTCTAAGCTGCTTTTGCAAATCTTCGACTGCAGGATCGCTTCCTGATGCCTTAGCTGCTTTCAAATCATTCCTTAATTGTGATATCTGGCGTTCTAAATAATCAACTTCACTCTTGTGGAGATCATTCTTACTCTTATGTTGATCCTGAGATTGTTTCAAAGCACGCTCTGTCGCTTCAGCTTTCTTTTCAGCGTTCCTTGCTCTTTCTAAAGCGTTATTGACATTTGACATGGCTTCATGGGCAATTTCCTTTTGAAACTTTCTGGCTTCTTTCAGCTGCTCCTCCAGCTCCTTGTATTGCTTATGGGAGGTAATGTCTCCGGAGAGGACCTTATCCTGCAACTCCTTGGGGGCGGAGGGCTTGCTGATGGCGAACAGGAGTGAGGGCTGAATATTTTCGGCAGCTTCGATGTTGTCACAATTTGTTACAACATAATCGTATGCTTTAATGTACCGGTCTGCTGTCATCCTTGAAATTCCTATACTCTCACACCACTTCCCGAAGCTCCCCTGATAATGGTTGGCCAGCTTATCATGAACCTCTTTCAGTTCTTTACCAATGGCCATGACCGACATCATCCGGATCTGGGTTATCTTTTGTTCTTTGTCCTGGAGGAATACTGCAGTATCGGTATCCACTGTGGAATAATCGAAAGCAGCAGCTGACACAGGATCCTCTGTGTACCTATCCTCAGATTTAACCATTTCTGTTACTACTTTTTCCGATTCATTCTTGGCTAGATACCTTGTATTAACTAACCTATATGCATCACAATCATGGGGACCTACTAAATTCATCAAAGAAACGAGCGTATCACTTTTTTTTATCATTAAAAGTGAGCATCCTTCATTGTGTTTGCAGTAGTACCCACAGAGCTCATCCCTTGAAGGACACCTTAATGCTTCTTCAATCCTTTTTGATACAGGAATTCGGCTGTTGTAGTCAGTACTCTTCTGCAATTTCTCAAGCACTCCAAGCAGTTCCTTATTTGTGCAATGGTATTCATCCCTGGCTTCTTCCATCTGTGGGCGGTGCGCATCATCCGTCATCGGATTGAAGCCGCATTCAGAATTCAGATCGTCGTTAAACGGGCATCTGTGTTTTGTGCATTTCACTTGGTTTACCTCCTTCTCGTCGCTGGAACCCAATACAGTCGTCACAGTTTCGCTGTCCACAGTTGAGATAGCATTCTCCGTTGTGGAACCATTCACACATAAGCCGTTGCCAGAACTCACTTGGAATTCTTCTGTCTCGCATGATTCACTGGTCTCCTTCTTAGTGAAATCGCCGCAGGCATGACACCCTTCGTAACGTTTTTCATTTTTTAATGCACAGATCCCATGACATGCGTGAGTGTAGTTAAAAGCATTGCAATGATCACACCTAAATTCTTCATAAGGTACTCCATACTTTTGCATAAGGTACCGATCATTTACTCTGATAAACCCACAATTGGCAGCCTCAGCATCCATATCCTCAAAGCTGGCTGTATCCAGGTTGCACCATCCGTTTCTATTTATCCTGCACTTAATACTTTCTGCTGGCCCACATCCCATGTGCATCTCACATGCCACCTTCCAACCTTTTTTCACTGCGTACTTGTCCATGTCCGCCTGAGCTTCTTCTTGAGTATTTTTCCACTTAAGTTCAGGACTTTTAACTCCATGAGCACTTCCAGAACCCCATTTTCCTGCATCTTGATACATAGCTTTAAAGATATCTCCGCCGATGCCACTTCGGACAAATATGAGCCGGCCTGTTTTGGTGTCAACGTATCTTCTTGCGTCTGCCTTGTCCACAAATGCGGCACACAGCCCGGACTCTGGGTCATTGTCATTGGGATCCAACAGCTCTTTCGACTTGAAGTCCTTACACTTACTATCAGGAACATAAATGGGATAATTCCCACCGTTCTTATGACAGTTTCCAGCGCTTCCTGCATGATTTACTGTTTTGAACATTTCGGAATTTGCACATGTACGGCAATTTTTTTCTACTTGATCTATAATCTGCAACGGTTTTCCCTCACAAGTAATAATGCCGTTTTCTATCTTGATCGAATTGATAATGCTAGGGTTTTTACTTTTCTTTCCGTCTTGAGTGTAATTAATTGACCACGAGCCGGGGCCATATGAGTTGTGGGGCCCGCTGACATTCGTGACTATACCCCCGGTATTATAATGAGTTCTAATTTCTTTCCCGATTATTTTCGATAGCAGCTCTCGATCTTTTGCAGTGTTATCTTCTTCTGCCGGGAAGAACTTCTCAATAATAGCCTTCTTTGCAGCCTTACCCTTCTTGTTTGATTCAAATGAGAACACTAAGCTTTTACGACAATCTGCAAGGTCCAAACCATTGAAATAACCTCTACTCATACATCCTGGAAGTATCTCTGCGAAGTCGCTAATCGTCTTAAAAATATTCATGTCCAAGCTCAGGATATCCAGACTTGTTGTATTAACTTCGCTACTTGTTCGGTACTCAGTTTTATGATTAGGCTTCTTGCTGCCGGCCTGGCAAAAGGTTATAGGTACCTGCTTCCCTCCCCGATATGTGGATCCGTGCTGTATGTATGGACAGCCTTCGCAGTGCTCATTGATTTCTTCAAAACGGGTCACAGCAGCGCTGCTGCTTTTCACAAAGGCTACTTTCCCACATTTGGCATAGTAGTTCTTCATCCTTCATCAGAACCTTTCTTCTCGAGCAGGTAGGTTGATTCGATATCTGCTGCAATCAAAGCTACTATCTCAGGATACTTGTCCATTGCGCCGTTATAATACTTGTAGTTTTCACTGGGTTCAAACCCTGCCATATGCCACCGGATCATCATTATTTCCTGATCAGTGAGCTTGATGTATTTCTGAAGGATTATTACCGACTTTTCCCCATGCCCTGCAGGGAACTGATCATCCGTCACATACACTTCATAGCTCTCCCACTTGCCCTTATCATCCTTACGCCACTTTTGTTCTTTCTTATATGTTTTCACTTTGCAGATGTCATGCAGCAGCCCGCATATAGTCTGGCTGTCCTCCGGGACATCGAGCTTGAAGCCGGCAACCTTTCGGCGTAAGCCTTTCAATACATGCCATGAGTGCTCAGCAAGCCCACATTCATGGCTAGAGTGATATTTTGTACTTGCCGGCGCCGTGAAATAATCACTTGACTCTAAAAACTCAACCAGGTCATTCATACCTGGTCGATCTACCTTGTTTAGTTCAGTCAGGATATTCATCCTCAGTTGTTCATCCATATCTTGACCTCCATTGATTTTTATTGTGGCCAGTGCTATACTGACCTTAAGAACATTCCCTTGCCGCCTGGCCTATTCGCCGGTGGCTTTTTCTCTTTCTATAACCACTCTTCCGGATGATATTGTAACTGCATAACCTTGCGAATTAAGCTCCGTTGCCTTTTCCACTGTCATTATTTCTGCCAGTTCTCCCGTGAGGAATATCGCCTCAAACAACATATCTATTTCGCCTCCTGCAGACATTTATGACATACAGCAGTTCCATTCGGCAGCTGCTTAAGGTTGTCCGTACTTCCGCAGCTGATGCAGCCCCGCTGGTATCTCTTAAGGATAATCTGCTCGCCCTCTGTGAATATCTCCAGAGAGTCCTTCTCCTCAATGTTTAATGTCCTTCTCAGTTCTACTGGTAGAACCACACGGCCCAGCTCGTCTACCTTTCTTACTACTCCAGTACTCTTCATTTACTACGCCTCCTATACATATGATTTGAATATTTCATACAGGTCCTTAAGGAAATCTGGGAACTCTTCAAATTTTATTGTCATTTGTTCCGTTGATGAAATATTCTTAACGGTGAATTCCTTTTTTGCTCTGCTTATATTGATAAGCCTGTTCATACTATGCATGCAGAGCACTTGTGTTACGAGATGCCTTCTTTTAGGTATTTCTCCTTTCTCGTTAACAGGTTCTGGCTCTTCATAATGAATCTGTCCGTTACCCGGCTGCACTCCCAACGTCAGCTCGTTGGGATCATTCGGATCCTCAAGGTACTCGAACTGTACAGGCTTTTCATCGTCACTTCCGGATTCAGCTTTATTGCCAATCACACCGTCAAATTCCGGTGTGTCCTGATCTGGTACACCATTGCCGAAATCCATCTGATCAGCTGTTTTCCAGATGTCTTTCAATCCGTACTTCTTGATCCAGTTTTCTACGCAGCCCCGGGAGCATCCCAGAATCTTAGCAATTTCCTTGCCTGCCTTATATCTGCTCGGATACTTCCGACACATCTCAGCCAACACTTCCCTGTTTGGCATTTCTGTCATTGATTTCATTTCATCACTCTCCATTTTTTGATTTATATAGAGGTTTTCATCCTCAGGGTATATGAAAACGGCCTTTTTCTTAGGCTTGCCTAAGCTGTCATAATACCTCCTCTCCTCTTCTGTGAGCTGCCTCTCATAAACCTTAGGATCAGCTCCGATGCACTGCTCCTCTCTCGACCTCAGTGGTACCGGCGTACCCATCTACCTCACTCCTCTACCTTCCCCCCTTCCTGATTCGGGAGGTACTTGTCCAACAATTGACCTTTTAAACAGCCCAGGCTCAAGCTCCGGGCATATATCCCTGCTGAGCAGCTTGAATCTCCGTTAACTCCCTTCAGGCATTCCCAGCAGGCTACCCACCATTTGCCCCGGCCATCTTTGAAGCTTCCCTTTGGAACTTCCTTTCCAGGCATCGAATCACTTCCTCTTAATCAATAATAAGGACGGTCACGGGTCCTGCTCCATTTGCCTTTAAATCCATAGTCTCAAACTGGTACCCTTTATTGTTGTGCATGCATATCTTGTCCACACCAGGGATGCTTGCAAGCTTGTCGATTAATAAGTCTTTCATTCTGTCTGCAGCATCCTGCCTCTCTGCTTTATCACCCATGCTCTGATCTATCTTCTCTCTCAGGAAGGACTCAATCTCCACAAAGGACTGCGAATCGATATCTGTTTGCGATAACAGAAGCAGATATGAATTAGTCAGGTTCTTAATATCTATCAATTTATCTCCTCCTTCTTTTATGTTTCCAAAGAATAATCTATGTAAAGGCCAGCCATGCACGGCCAGCTCGTGGCGGGTTCCCGCGATTTTGGAGGCTAACACAGCCTCCGATTTCGGCTGCTAACCAAACAGCCATCGTCAGGCGGGCTTTCTTCTCTAATAAATTTCACCTACACTTTTACAAGATTAGTTTCTGACCTTTCTCATGTCTCCATGGTTTAGCTTTTTCTGGTTCACTAGTTGTAAGATACTCCGCAACCTTCTCAGTAGATATAATCCAGCGGGAACCAGATTTCCTTGCTACTATTTCTTTACGCTGGAGTATTCTAAGCACTGTATCTTTCACCAATCCAAGCACTTCAGCTACCTGTTCCGGAGTCATTGTGAAACCGTATTTTTCTATAAGCTTTTCTGCGGTAAGGTTATTCACTTTAATTACCTCCCTTACATAGCTTCCCTGGCTGCTGATTCTTCTTCATGACTTTCGTTTAACGAAAGTTTTTTGTTAAAAAAAAGCATCATGAATTCAGTATCATTTAGCCCTAATTCTCTAGCAATTGCTATTGTTTCTTTAATTTTGAAGTCAGAATTTCCGTCAATTTTCATAGATAAAGTATTAGGAGCAATACCTATCCTATTAGCCAACTCCTTTCTATTTAGCTCCTTATCTATTAGTTTTTTTTCAAACTCTTTGATATTAAATATCATTTGTACACCACCTTTCTTTCGTTCTACGAAAGTTTGTAAGTTTAGTATAGCATACAAAAACCAAAAAACAATACCTTAACGAAAGTTTTTTGTGAATAACTTCAAAAATTCTTGATTTAAACGAAATAATGTTATATTATTGTACATAGATGGTAAGAAATGGAGGTGCTATAATGGTTGGATTAAACTATGTAGAAATTGGCCAGCGAATTAAATACAGAAGGAAAGAATTACTATTGACTCAAAAGGAATTAGGAGTAAAAGTAGGGTTATCCGAAGGTAGCGTTTCAAAATACGAAGCTGGCAAAGTTGAGGATGCTACTACCACTAAGCTTAATGAATTTGCTACAGTTCTGGGCGTTAGTATAAGCTGGCTACTTGGGATAAATGGTCACAAAGAAGAGGAGAAGACAAACCAAAAAGAAGATATCCTTACTCAAGCCGCCCATATGGTAGGTCATGAAGGTCCACTTACGGATGAAGAAAAGGATAAAATTACACTTGCTATAAAAATAGCTTTGGCAAAACATAACAAATAGAAGGTGATATTATGAATGCATATGAAATGATGTTAGTTGAGTATTCAGATGAACTTATTGTTGATGATGCTTCGGTTCTGCCCTCTTCTGTCAAAGGTTTTTATGCAGCTGAAGATAAAGGTAACATTGTTTTACTAAACAAAGACTTGAAAACAGTCAATGAGAGAGTATGCATTTTAGCTGAAGAAGTAGGTCACCATTTTACAACCGTTGGGGATATCACTGATTTATCAAAAACTGTAAATAGAAAGCAAGAAGAAAAAGCACGGCGCTGGGCAGTCAGAAGAATAGCATCTCTCAAGGATATAATCAGCGCGTTTGAAGCTGGCTGCAGGACCAAAGAGGAGCTGACTGATCATCTGAATATAACAGAGGAATTTCTACTGTGGAGCATTGATTATTATAAAAAGAAATACGAGCTTATGACCGTTGTGGACAAGCAGTATATAGTATGTTTTGAGCCTTTTGGAATTGTAAAGCTTTTCAAGGAGGTTGATTAACTTGCCAGGATTAAAGAAGCGTAAGGATAATCGTTTTGTCAGGACTGTTACAGTTGAAGGTACCCGGCATTTTATTTATGGCAAAACGGCAGAAGAAGCCGCAGATAACTTAGCTGAATTCAAGCGTAAGCTTAAGAAGGGCATTGCATTGAACGATAAGACCACAGTGGGTGAAATGGCCACCAAGTGGTATGATGCCCACATAAAGAAGAATAAGAAACTTGCGCTAAAAACTAAAGAAATGTATAAGTACATAATAAATGAACATGTTACTAATTTTTCTGAATATGTTCTCAGTGATGTGAAGCCTATAATGATCGAAGAGTATCTGAACGGCTTGGGCAAGTCAAAATCTCTGGAGCATAAGATCCGGATAACCCTCGGTCAGATATTCAAGGCTGCAAAGGTAAATAAGTTAATAGAGGATAATCCCATTGAATATGTTAAGCCGATAGCGCCTGATGATCCTAAGAGAGAATTTCTTGAAGAGATTGAAAGGAATATCGTTTTAGATGCCTTGGAAGGCAGCGATAGGGCTTACAGGATGGTACAAGCCTTCTTGTATACAGGTATGCGTCTAGGTGAAGCTGTAGCTCTTACATGGAAGGATATCGATAAGGATAATAATACTATAACTATATCAAAAGCTGCTGAATTCGATAAAGAAAAAACCAACTTAAAAGGGCCAAAGACCAAAGCCGGCAACAGGACGATTCCGGTACCGGAGGAAATAATTAAACTGCTGCTGGAGGATAAGGGCAATTCTATATACGTATTCCCACAGGTCAATGGGAAGATGCACACCCAGTATTCTATATATAGCTTCTGGAAAAGAATACAGGACAGGATAGAGAAGTACATAAAGGAGATCAACGAAAGCAAATCTGATGACGAGAAAGTAGAAATGGAGCTGCCGACCTTCCGGACCCTCCGCCATACCTATGCGACAGCTCTGTATGATGCCGGTGTGGATATCAAGTATGCTCAATATCTGCTTGGCCATGAGGATGTACAAATAACATTGAACATATACACTCACATATCCAAGTTCAAACAATCTAAAAATGCTCCGAAGGTGTACAACTTATATCAAAATAATAAACCTGATGAAACCCCTACAACAGCCGAAGATAACGGCTAATTTTTGACTACATTTCTGACTACATGTCTGATGTAGTCAATACACTTTTAAACACTATGTAAACCAATTTAGATAAAACAAAAGGTACTGCAAAATGTTGCAGTACCTATATTTTCGTATGGCTCCCGGTTAAGGATTTGAACCTCAACAAACTGATCCAGAGTCAGTTGTGCTACCGTTACACAAACCGGGAGTATATGCTCGGCTCGCTGCCGACAAAATATATAATATCATGTATCGATAGTTTTAGCAATACTGATTTTTTTTATTATAGTTATTTACGTGAAAAAAACTGAGCAATGCTCAATTTTTCTCATGTAAGCTATTTGTTTTTATCGATTTTGAACCGTTTCGCGAACTATTCCTTTTCGAACATATCCTTTCCAACTCCGCATAAAGGACATACCCAGTCTTCCGGTATCTCTTCAAAAGGAGTGCCTGGGGCAACGCCGCTGTCAGGATCGCCTGCTTCGGGATCATAGACATAACCACATACTGTGCAAACCCATTTATCCATATTTCTGCCTCCTTAAAAAATGTTTTTTGAGTTTAAGCATATTATACTATTATGCTGCTTCTTTTTCTATATACACAAAATATTTTTTCCAAAATTGTTACATATTAACCTTCCTGCATTAGTGAAAAAAATCTCTGATTTCCAGGAACATTCAGACTAAGAACAAACTTCAGAGCAGCCATGTAACAGACTAAATATACTTATACAGAAATTGTTAATGGCTCTTAATAACGAAGCCTTAGAAACAACCGTATGCGAGGCAAGGATGCCGAAGCAAGTCTTAGAGGTCACGGATGACCATTCTAAGACGTTAGGTTTTTCTTAGGCTGAGTTATTTAGTGCCATCAATTTCTGTATAAGTATATTTGACTGTTACGTGGTTGCTCTAATTTTCTGCTCTGTTATGAAAAAAAATCTCCGATTTCTCGGAGATTTTTTGATCACATTGATTTCAATACTTTAGCGAGTCTTGTCATGCCTTCCACTATCTTATCCTCAGGCATGTTTGAATAATTCAGCCTGCAGTGGTTTGCATTGCCGCCGTTTGGATAGAAGGGTTCCCCCGGAACGAATGCCACTTTCTGCTCAAGAGCTTTCTTAAGCAGCACTGCAGCGTCGATTTCCTTCGGGAAGGTAGCCCATGCGAAAAGTCCGCCGCTTGGCCTTGTATATGTCGTACTTTCAGGGAATTCCTTTCTCATGGTCTCGAGCATCAAGTTTCTTCTGACTTTATAAACCTTTTTAATTTTCTCTATATGTGCTTCGATATCAAACATGTCCAGGAACTTATCCACTTCTCTCTGGGCAATGGTGCTGCACTGAAGGTCGGCACCCTGCTTTACAAGGTTATACTTGTGAAGTATTTCCGGTTCGGCTATCACCCATCCAAGTCTCAAGCCCGGTGCGAAAATCTTTGAGAAGGTCCCCAGGTGGATTACAAGGTTCTTAGGATCGAAGCACTTAAGCGATGGCAATATCTCGCCTTCAAAACGAAGCTCTCCGTATGGATTATCCTCTACAACAGGTATCTCATACTTTGTCGCCAGCTCCATAAGGCGTTTTCTTCTCTCAAGGCTTAAAGTTCTGCCTGTAGGGTTCTGAAAATCGGGTATTGTATATATGAATCTCGTATCCGGGTATGCTGCCAAAGCTTTCTCCAGCTCTTCCATTATCATCCCGTCTTCATCCATCGGCACTTCAACGAATTTAGGCTGATAGGCTCTGAATGCACTCAATGCACCCAGGTAGCTCGGGCTTTCACATATTATGACATCACCCTCATTGACAAATATTTTGCCAGTAAACTCCAGTCCCTGCTGTGAACCGCTTGTCATAAGGATATCCTTTGCCTCTGCCTTTATGCCAAGCTTTTCAGCCCTTTTGGCTATCTTAACACGAAGCGGCAGATAACCATCTGTTGAGCTGTATTGCATAGCAGCCTTTCCGTCATCCTGTAATACTCTGCAGCATACCTGCTCCATTTCTTTTATCGGAAAAAGCTCAGGTGCCGGAAGTCCACCTGCAAACGATATTATGTCCGGCTCTTCAGTAAGCTTCAATAGTTCACGAATAGCGGAACCCTTGATGTTTTCCATTCTACTAGCAAATTTAATTCCCATTTAGATTAAACACCCCCATAATTTTTAAGCCCGCCATCTTTTGTTTTCCATCCTCCAATATAATTCTACATTAGTTACGAATATAATTCTATATTTTTGCTAAAAATTTTTTAACGCTGCAAAAAATTTAATAATATTATTATATTCTCTATTTCTTCTCTGGCTATACGGCGTTTGTACAAAGCCGGCGGACATCCTTGAGAGTATTTTACCACATTTTTATCTCACGTGTTGTGCTTCTTATTATTAATTCAGGCTCAAGAATTACTATCTTCGACACCTTATTCTCTCTGTCGTTGATCTCTTTCAGCAGCAGCTCTACAGCACATCTGCCTATCTGATACTTCGGCTGTGCGATCGTTGTAAGCTGTATCTGCGGAAGCTTCGCATAGTCAATATCATCGTAGCCTACTATTCCAAGGTCACCCGGCACATCCAGCCCATTTTCCTTGGCACTTTGCATTACTCCGAGGGCAATGACGTCATTGCCTGCAAATACTGCATCAGGTGTATTCCCTGATTTGATGAGATTATTCATGATTTCATAACCGCTCTTCGTCTTGAAGCTTCCATTCTTTATCAGAGTTTCATCGATTTCATACTTATATCTGCTGAGGGCCTGCATATAGCCTTCTTTTCTCTGGGAATCACTGTACGAATCAAGCTTGCCTCCGATAAAGGCTATCTTTTTGTAGCCCGATTCTATCAGATGCTTGGTTGCCAGAAAGCCTCCCCTTTTATCATCCACTTCGATGCAGCTGTAGACATCATCCTTGGAGGTCCTGTCGAGAAGTACAAGGGGGACGCTGATGTTACCGAAGCTATTCCCTTCGGAGTCTGAGGCAGGTTTCAGGATTATACCGTCTACTCTCTTCTCCTGCAGTAATTTCAGGTACGACTGTTCTTTTTCTATATCCCAGTTGGTATTGCATAAAAAAGTATTATATCCAAGCTCGCTTGCTACGTCTTCTACAGTTCGTACAATTTCGGGAAAGAAGGGATTGGTTATGTCGGGAATCACAAGTGCTATTGTGTGGGTATATTTCATAACCAATCCCCTTGCTATTGCATTGGGCTGATATCCCATTTTTTTTGCCATTTCCAGGACTATCTCCCTGGTTTCAGGATTGACCCCTGCCCTGTTGTTCAATGCCCTTGAAACTGTTGCATATGAGATTCCTATTTTTTTTGCAATATCCTTTATTGTTACTTCCATAATGACTCCCCGTTTTCCCTTTTTTCTCCTGAATTATAGCAAATTTTACTGTTTTTATAAATGTTATATACGTCAACTGATGGCTTTCTCATAGGCTTTCTCCATTGCTTCGATCAATGGAAGCTTCTTACCCGATAGGAATCTTACCATAGCTCCGCCTGCAGTGCATACGTAGCTTATATCGCTGAGTTTTATAAATCTTGAAGCAGCGCTGACAGTATCCCCTCCGCCTATTACCGAATAGCCCTTTGCTCCGGCTATAGCATTCCAGATTTCTCTGGTGCCTGCTTCAAACAGCTTGTTCTCGTACACTCCTGCCGGGCCATTTACAAAAATCGTACCCGCTTCAGCAATTATTCCTTTATAGCGTTCAATTGTCTGTGAGCCTATATCCATATACATCTCTTCCCTTGGCAGAGCATCTACAGAAAGCTCCTGCCTTGTACCGCTGCTTTCATAGGCAAGGTCTGAAGGAACTTCTATCTTGCCCGGATAGTCCCTCAGGTATTCCCTTGCAGGCTCTACGAATACAAGAAGCTCTCTTTCCCTGAGGAATTGTGTCTTTTGGTTTCCCAGCTGCCTGCCCATCGCCATGAGCATTATCTCTCCTGTTATGCCGCAGGCCAGTATTTTGTCGGCCGTTCCGTTTTCCAGCACCTGCTTCATCATTCCGAAGGCGTCGGATATCTTGGCGCCTCCAAGTACAAATACCGAAGGCTTTACAGGTGCCTTCATCACCCTGGTCAAGGCACTGTACTCCTCTATGAGCTGCCTGCCTCCCGCTGTCGGAAGCAGCTCCTGGAAGGCCACCATAGATGGGGCATTCCTGTGGGCTGCTGCAAAGGCGTCATTTACATAGTAGTCAGCCAGGGGTGCAAGGTTCCTTATCAGGTAGGTCTGCAGCATTTCTTCAGGCTTGAGCTTTACTGCATTCTCAAAGGTGGAGATCTCCTCGGAAAGGTATCTTAGATTCCCAAGAAGAACAGCCTCTCCTTCCTTCAGATTCTTAACTGCATCCAATGCTGCCGGACCTGCGACATCATCTATGTACCTTACCTGGATGCCCAGATATGCCGTCAGCCTTTCCGCATGCTCATTCATGGGTATAAGGTTCTGATAATCCAGCGTGTCCCCCTGGTGAGCTATTATAGCAAGCTTCGCACCTTTCTGAAGTATGTCCTTTATTGTGGGGATGCCGGCTTTTATACGGTTTTCATTTACTATTCTTTTTGTTGCAGGGTCAATGGGAGAGTTGATGTCAACTCTCAGGAGCACCGTCTTTCCTTTATAGTCGAACTCGTCTATGGTCCTTATTTTTCCGACTCTTATTTCCATTTTCCCAACCCCAGGTATTTATTTGTTTCCGCCACTGCTTCCAGTCTGTCTGTCTGCATTTTCATTGCCGCCCTTATTCCGTCCATTGTCTCAGGTATTGTCACAGCTTCCTGCGGAATGTTTATTGCGTACATTATGTCATTTCCGGATTCTACTATGGATTCTTCCCATAAAGCTATTTCGTACATGTCTCCTCTTGGATTTCCAAGATCCCTTGCATATCTGAACAGTGATGCATTTCCCAGGAATCCGTCGGCAATTCTAACCATTCTTATCCTGTCATGGCTGCTGAAGGCCTCCAGAGCCATTTCCCTGGTGATCTTCTTCTTACCTGTGGCAACAACAGTGATAATATGTCCATGGGTTATCGGAGTGTGTACAAGTATCCCTGTAGCATCCACATGGGGCATTATTGTCATAAGGTCAACTGCCTGGTGGCTTGGAGCCTTGTCGATCTGCAGTGCGTTTGTTAGTCCTCTGTGGTAATCTCCGGGGTCTGCTACACGTCTGATTATTGTGATTGCCACTTTATCTATTCCATAAAGCCTGTCAAGGCAATCCACTGATCTGATAAGACCTGTGGTATTGCAGGAGGTAAGCTTCAGGAACTGTGCTCCCAATCCTTTTTCATAATTGGCATATCCATGGAAGAACACATCTGCTACACTGTTCTTTTCACCGCCCTGGAATATCGCCTTCTTGTTGTACTTTGCATAAAGCTCTTTGTTTTTAGCTCCGACCCCTGCACTGGTGGCGTCAAGCATTATATCAACCTGCTGCACCAATTCTTCAAGAGTTCCGGAAACAGGTATATTGAGCTCATCAAACTGGCTCTTGTTATCAGGTACTGCCAGATACAGATTATATGGCATTCCTTTTTCCTTTAAGGCACGGACTGCAAGTGTCGGCGCAACATCGGCAACACCTACCAGCTCCATATCCAATTGTCTTGCCACTCCATCGGCAAGCCTCTGTCCGATTACTCCGTAACCGGCTACTCCAACCTTTATCATATTGCAACCCTCCATAAATTAATCTTTGACTGCGGGAAGTGTTGAACCTCCATAAGGCATCACAAGCACCTTTGCCTTGCTGCCCAGTGCCTTGAAAGCCTCATTCAAAGCTTCTTCAGCACTTTTGTAAGGTTCCAGGAAGATACTTCTGACAAAAGCATCCTCCAGATCCGATACCAGGAACACCCTGGCTTTTGCAAGCACCATTGCAATAGCCGCTGCCTTATGTCCCCCCAGCTCGAACCTTTTCTGTATATTTGATATCATCTCTTCAGGTGAAGCTGAGGTCGTCATCCATCTTTCGAAGGTATGCTCACCCAGGCCCTCCTTGCAGGAGGCTACCAGAATCACAATACCTCCGTCCTTTACAGCATGCTTCGCATTATCTAGGGCTTTCTGAGCCTGATACAGGTTTATATCCTTTGGGTACCCCCCTGAGGATACGACCACTATATCAGCCTTTTCAGGTATGCTCACCCTGTACAGAGTATCCAGGAAGCTGCAGCCCTCCCTGTGAGCCTCAATGTAATGTCCTGCAACAGCTTTTATTATCTTTTTCTTTTCATCCAATACAACATTCAATATGAAGTCGATGGTAACAAGCTTTGCAACCTCGTCTATGTCGCTCCTTACAGGATTTCCGTCAAGAGCGCCTGCCCGGGCTTCGTCTCTCACCATCATGCTGTGGTTCTTCTGTATTGCAGCCCTTGTGCATACACCGGGCATTATTGCTTTGGCGCCGCCGCTGTAGCCTGCGAAATAGTGATACTCAATATTCCCAAGGCAGATTCTCCTGTCCGCTTCCACTACCGGCCTGAATACACTTACCGGCGTGCCTGAGGAGGTTTCTCCCAGAGGAATGCAGTCTTCAACATCCAGATCAATGCATTTTATTCTCTCATATACACCGTCACCAACAAGGTATCTCATTTCCTCTTCGGTATGCCTGCGGTGGCTGCCAAGAGCGAATACTACGCACACATCCTCATCTCTCACACCGGCTTCCCCGAGCTCCTCCAGCACCAGAGGAATCACCGTCTTGCTCGGCATAGGTCTTGTTATATCACTTGTTATAATAACAATCTTTTCATCTTTTTTCACAATATCCCTGAGCCTTGGAGAGGCGATAGGATTCATAAGAGCATGCTTTACTTCCTCCTCACCGCTGCTGCCTGGCTCTACTGTGTTTGGAACAAGTGTTCCCAACAGATTTTCTCTGTCAATATCAAGTTCAATGCTTTGTTTTCCAAAGCCCAATGAAACTTTCATCAAGAGACCTCCTTAGATTCTTGCAACCCCGGTTTCCCTTGCAGCCTTTGCAACAGCCTCTGCCACCGCCTTGCCGACTCTTGGGTCGAAAGGCATCGGGAGTATATAATCCGCTGACAGTTCTTCATTGCCGACAATGTCTGCCAATGCCTTTGCTGCTGCAATCTTCATCCCGTCATTTATATCACTGGCTCTTACATCAAGGGCTCCCCTGAAGATTCCGGGGAAGGCAAGTACATTATTGATCTGGTTCGGGAAATCCGAACGTCCTGTTCCTACGACCTTTGCTCCTGCTTCCTTTGCCAGCTCCGGCATGATCTCCGGTACCGGATTCGCCATTGCAAACACCAGGGGATCC
>Ga0196971_1000602_pt1 | contig 24294 bp, 21 predicted proteins | sample S1v_1013CmetaG_FD_148660 | JGI IMG/M metagenome (GOLD analysis project Ga0196971, IMG submission 148660) | Soil microbial communities from Anza Borrego desert, Southern California, United States - S1+v_10-13C | ecosystem: Environmental > Terrestrial > Soil > Desert | place: USA: California...
CGAACCACATGACGAAGGCCTCTGGGTCGTTCGGGATATCCTGCACGAGCAGCCTGACCTTGCGTCGCTCCTGTTCCAGGAAACGGCCTTCGGTGAGCCGCATGCGGTATTCCATGTCGAGCTCGCGTTCCCAGCTGTCGGACACCTGGCCGGGCGCAAGTCTGCGCGCGTTGAACCAGGCCAGGCTGCGATGCACTTCGGCAGTGCGCCTGTCGCTTGCTGATGCCCAATCTGCAGTTGAAGCCCGCACGGGATTGGAATCGACATCAACGGCATCGTCAGTGACGGATGAGTTTGCAGTGCGCGAGACACCTATAGGATTCGAAGTAGGGTATGAAACGTCCATGAGTTCGCTTGCCGCCCCCTCAATCGGGAGCTTTGTTTTTGATCACGAATCCATGCTACGCGGCGGCCGGTAGGCTGTATGTACGAGGCCGAACCAAAACGGTGCAAGGTACGAGTCATGCACCATGGAACATTCGAATGTGAGCAAGTCGCCATACATGATGTCCCCGCTTTGTTAAAGTGACAGCATGAACTCACAAGTCCAACGCAGCATCTACACCATAGGCCACTCCACGCGGCCTATAGAGGAATTCGTTAAACTGCTGCAGTCGCATGATGTTGGCAGGCTGGTGGATATCCGCACTATTCCGAAGTCGCGGCACAATCCGCAATTCGGCAGCGAAAATCTCGCCGCCTCGTTGAAGCAGGCCGGCATCGAATACACGCACCTCGCTGGACTGGGCGGTTTGCGGCATACCACGGCTGTATCACCCAACAAAGGCTGGCGCAATACCTCATTCCGCGGCTATGCCGATTACATGCAGACGCCGGAATTCGCCGACAGCCTGCAGGAAGCAATAGATCTGTCAGCGCAGCAGCAGGTCGCCCTCATGTGTGCCGAAGCTGTGCCCTGGCGCTGCCATCGTTCCATGGTGGCGGATGCGCTCATCGTGCGCGGCTTCGAGGTCGAAGAAATCGTCAACCCCGAAAAGCGCCAGCACCACAAACTCACCCCTTTCGCCGTGGTGGAGGGCCTTCGCATCACCTATCCGCCCGCCGCACCGCAGAACGGGGAATTGTTTTAGCCAACTCCCGTCAAAACGCCTGAGTCACGCCTTTGGCGATAAGCGATTTTTGCCCAATCTGTTAACATACGCCTGCTGTACATTCAGGAGATTTCATTGAAAAAGCTGTTCTTTTCACTATTGCTGGCCATCAGCCTGCCCTGCTTTGCCGCCAACGGTGCTGCGACGACAACCGCTGCCGCACCCAAGATTGGCTATGTGCAGATAGACAAGATCATGCAGTCGCCGGCATCCATTGCCGTGGGTGAGAGACTGCAAAAAGAATTCACACCGCGTAACGGCGAGCTCCAGCGCCTGAAGAAGCAGCTGGACGACAAGGAAGCCGCGCTGGACAAGGACATGCTGACGCTTTCGGAATCGGCGCGTGAAACGCGCTCTCGCGAAATCTCCGAATTGCGTCTGGACTTCCAGCGTCAGCAGCGCGAGCTGGCGGAAGATTTTGAGCTGCGCAAGCGCGAGGAGCGCGCGAAACTGCAGGACCGCATCAACAAGGCCGTCACTGCAGTATCACAGGCCGAAGGCTATGATCTCGTGCTGTACGGCAATGCGGCATATGCCGGCCCCAAGGCCGACATCACGGAAAAGGTCGTCAAGGCCATCAAGTAATCCCGCCGCGTCCCGGCGGGTGTTCATCAGCGGCTGAACTGCCGTTCTTCCACCTGCCCATTGGCCGCTATCAGCACCATGCTCGTGAGTCCGTGGAATATGCCGTGTTCCACCACGCCCGGCGTGGCGTTGAGCATCTGATCCAGTGCTGCGCTATCCACACCCGTATCAAACGTCATGTCCAGCACCAGGCTACCGTGTGACGTGATGGCCAGGCCGTCCTTTGCACTGTTGGGTCGCAGGTCACCCTTGCCACCCAGCGATTCCAGGCTGCGTTTAACCAGCTGCCAGGCGAAGGGCATGACTTCAACGGGAATGGGATAGCGTTCGCCGATGCGACTTGTGAGCTTGCTCTGATCCACCAGCACGATGAAAGCATCGGCGGCACGCGCCATGAGTTTTTCGCGCACCAGGTCGTAGCCCCGACCCTTGAGCAAGGTGGCATCCGGCGTCACTTCATCTGCCCCGTCCACATACAGGTTCAGGCGCGACAGATGCTCGATGCCAATCAGCGGCAGACCAAGCTCACGCGCTTTCACAGTGCTGACGACCGAGCTGGCAGCAGCGGTAATGCGCAGCCCTTCCTCGCGCTGGCGGCGCGCCAGCTCTTCGATGAAAAAATTGGCGGTGGAACCGGTACCCAGGCCCACCAGCATGTCATCCTCGACCATTGCCGCGGCATGCCGGGCGACGAGCTCCTTGTCATTCATGGCGTAATCCCTCGTAACTTGCGATCCGCACATTATGAACCGCGCCCGGAGAACTACAAACTGGCGAACTACATACTGGGAACTACAAACTGGCCTGCGCCTGCTGCTGGCGCTTGTGCTCGTGGCGTTTCATCTGAAGGTAAGCATTGCGGTCTATTTCATGCAGCTGCAGGGGATATTCCTCGGTGGCATCAATCACCAGCTTGAGGCGTTTTTCGAACTGCTGGGCGGGAGGCGCAGACAGTCCGCCCAGATAGGCATCAATCGCCAGGTAATAACGCATGGTGTTGCGCTCGATCACTCCGCGCACGCCATCCACGTACCGCGGAGAGCCGTCCGCCTGCTTGCCGGTGATGGTGAAGCCCACCTTGTCGCGCGCCATGGTGGAAAGATAGGTTTTGGTGGCGAGCCGGCTGCTGAGGCCGAAGCCGTAGGAATAGGTCAGGTGCATGAAGGTCTGCGTGCCGTTGACCGGAATCGCCTCCAGCAGGATGCGGTAATCATGCGTGCCGACCGGGCCCTCATCTGCTGCCAGCTGTATCTTGAAATGATCGGGCGAGGGTTTGTCGCTGCGGAAAACAAAATCCAGCCGGTAAGTCTTGGACAATGGCTGCTCGGTTTTCTTGCCGAGGTTGACCGACAGCAAAGTGCCTGACTCGCCGAGCGTCGCCTGGCAATACTTGATATTGAGGTGCAGCAGCAGCACGTCGCACCAGTTATCCGGATTGTCGAGCGCGCTGCTAAAGGTGGCGAAATCATGATCCACCACCGCATAAATGTCGCCCTTGAGCGTCTCCTCCTGTTCTACGGATTCCATATACAGCGGCCGGTCGTAGTGGTTGTTGCGCAGTTCGTCACGCAGGGACACATATACGTCCTGCAGCTTTTGTGTGCTCATATCTGCTCCAGCCGGAAGCGCTGCCAGATTCAGCAACACAAGGAACATCAGAAGAGATTGCTTCACAGCCAGCGAGCCCATAAACGCGCCCCCATCTCCTTCATGCGATCGAGCAACGGTCTTTTCCTCCATTCTTCCAGAGTGATTTCATGCGATCCTTCAAGATCCATGCGGAACATGTCCGTCATCTGGCTACCGAAATCGTGACCCAGCACCACCGCATCCAGCTCCTGGTTGTGCAGGAAGCTGCGCCAGTCCAGGTTGGTGGAGCCTATGGTAGACCACACGCCGTCAATAATGGCGGTCTTGGCATGCAGCAGCGCATCCTGCCGCTCGTAGATGTGCACGCCACCCTTGAGCAGGTCTGTGTAGTGGGATCGCGAGGCGTACCAGACAAAGGTGGAATCCGTCTTGCCCGGCAGGATGAGCTTCACATCCACGCCACGTGCAGCTGCCTCCTTGAGCGCGTTCTTGAGCTGCGGGTCTGGGACAAAATAGGCGTTAGTGATGTAAATGCTGGTTTCCGCGCTGTTGATAGCGGAAATCAGCGTGACGTAGATCTGGCTGTAGGGCTCATTGGGTGAACTGCCGATAGCGCGCACCACCTGCTGTCCTTTGGTCTGCGGCTTGGGCAGGTAATCCCTGGGCACCAGCGCCTCGCCTTTCTGTGTTTCCCAAGTGCTGATAAACAGCTTCTGGAATTCGGATACCACCGGCCCCTCGATGCGGATGTGCGTGTCGCGCCAAGGGATATCTTCTATGCCTTTGCCGTCATCGCCATCCTTTTTCTCCTTGGCCTTGCCGCTCTTGCTGCTGCCCGAAGAACCGCTACCGCTCAGCGAAGAGCCGGCCCCGCTGCTGGAAGAATAAACACCGCTAATATTAATACCGCCCACGAACGCAGTGTGACCATCGATCACCATGAGCTTGCGATGGTCACGCTGGTTGACCTCCCAGCCTTTCCTGAGCTTGAGCGGATTGACCGGATTGAATTCCAGCACATTGATACCGCTGTCACGCATGCGCTGGAAAAACTCCGCCGGTGTATTGAGCGCACCCACGCTGTCAAAAATGATATTCACCTGTACGCCGCTCTGCTGCTTGGCAATCAGAATATCGGCAAATTTCTGCCCGATCTCGTCCGGGTCGAAGATGTAAGTCTCGAGATTGATGTGATCCTTGGCTTTTTCGATGGCATCAAACATGGCCTTGTAGGTAGTGGGACCGTCCACCAGCAAGGTGACCTGATTGCCGGTAATCAGCGGGCTGCCGACAATGGCCTCTTCCAGCGCCAAATGGCGGTCGAAGATGTTGGTGTTGCCCTTGTTGCGGTCCTGCAGCTTCTTGATGATGGCCTGGCTCTGCTTGGCCGATAGCGGGCCACGTGCGCCTTCCACCTGCACTGGACGTGCCTGTACCTCCATGTCCGGCACCATCTTGGGCAGCGAACTGCAGCCCGTCATGAAGGCCAGGTAGAAGGCGATTGCGAATTTCAGCAGGTTGAATCCTGTATTCTTGTTTATGCTCATCCCAATGCGTCCGCCAATGTAAGTGAAGCCACGCCGCTTGCTAAGCGGGATCCAGGCAAGTCGAGCTTACGTAATCGCAGGGGGGAATTCTGTACGGTATATGACATGCGGCCGAGGATGAGCCAAGCCGCAAAATGAATATCCGGGCACAAATGAAAAAGCCAGCAATGCCTCGCGGCGGATGCTGGCTTACAGCGCTCTGTCCTTTGCGGACAGAAGTGCCTTAGGAGTTACGGCCGCTGCTGGATTTGCTGCTCTTCGAGTCCTTGGAGGAGGAAGCGGACTTCGCGCTCTTGCCGGAGCTGGAGCCGCTGCCGCTCTTTGCCTGTTTCTGGGTGGAACTCGCTGACTTTGCGGACTTGCCGCTGTTTTGTTGTGTCGTGGCCATGATTTTTTCCTCTAAATAAAATTATGAATTGCTGCGGATGCGCCTGCATGCAGAGCCCCACAGCGTAAGGAAGAGGTTGCGACCAGCAAGTAATATGCGTCTGTGGGAAATCCAACATTCAGAGAATTTGCTGAGCTATGGTTTTGACGCGGTGTTATGACTGGGTTTATGGTGCGCTTTTTTCGGGGTCGTTCTTGTAGACGCCGCGAATATTCATGATCGCCAGCAGCACCTGCAATACGATGACCGCATAGGCCTTCACATGCACACCCCAGATGGTCCATAGCACGTTACTCAGCAGAAAGCACCAAAAGCCGAACTCACGCCGGCGCTTCTGCTGTGATGCGGTAAACCAGGCAGCGACAACCGTCACCACCATCGCCGGCCATTGCAACAGGTCCAGATAGTCCATGAGATTCCGCCTCAACGTTGAGGAGTTGCAGGTGTGATGCGCCAGATGGCATTGCCGACATCATCCGCCACCAGCAGTGCACCGTGTTTGTCCTCCGCCACGCCGACTGGCCGGCCGAATGATACTTCCGCTTCGGTATTCACGAACCCTGTCAGGATGTCCTCGGCCTGACCGTTGGGACCGCCATCCTGGAACGGCACGAAGATGACCTTGTAGCCGCTGACCGGTTGGCGATTCCAGGACCCATGCTGGCCGATGAACGCACCGCCGCGGTAACGTTCTGGCAGTAATCGGCCCTTGTAAAACGTCAGCCCCAGTGACGCGGTATGCGAACCCAGCGCATAGTCGGGCACGATGGCCTGCTCAACCAGCTCGGGCTTTTGCGGCTGGACACGCGTGTCCACGTGCTGGCCGAAATAACTATAGGGCCAGCCGTAAAAACCGCCCTGCCTGACCGAGGTCAGGTAATCCGGCACCAGATCGCTGCCCAATCCGTCTCGTTCGTTGACCACTGTCCATAGCTGGCCGGTGGCCGGATGCCAGTCCATACCGTTGGGGTTGCGCAAGCCCGTGGCGAATGGCCGCATTTCGCCGCTCTTGATATCCACTTCAAGGATGGCGGCGCGATTTTCTTCCTTGTCCAAACCGTTTTCGCCGATATTACTGTTGGAACCCACGGTTGCATAAAGCTTGCTGCCATCCGGGTTGGCGATGATGTTCTTGGTCCAGTGATGATTCAGCGGGCCGCCTGGCAGATCAGCGACCTTGGTACCTTCGTCGCTGATGCTGGTGGCATCCTGCTGATACGGAAAGCGCATGATGGCGTCCGCATTGGCCACGTAGAAATCGTTGCCGATGAGCGCCATGCCAAACGGCGAATTCAGGTTTCTGATGAACACCTGCCGCAGATTGGCAACACCGTCACCGTCAGTGTCACGCAGCAAAGTTATGCGGTTGGCGCTGGGCACGCCTGCACCCGCACGCTTCATGATCTTTTTGGTGATCCATTCCATGACGCCTTTTTTCGCTGGCTGCGGCGGTGCATTGGTTTCTGCCACCAGCACATCGCCATTAGGCAGGGTGTACAGCCAGCGCGGATGCTGCAGGTTTAGCGCGAAGGCCTTGACCGTGAATCCAGGCGCAGCCTGCGGGTGCATGCCCTCCGGCCAGCCCCTGGCTTCCAGCACATTCACCGTGGGTATCAGGGTTTTGGTGGGTTCCGGAAGTACGGGGTTGGGCCCGATGCCCTGGTCCAGCGGCAGCTTGGCTTTCTCTCCGCAGCCTGCGAGCGCGCCTAGCAGGATGAACACCAGCGGGAGCATCTTATTGTTCACGTCGTTCTCCGTTAATGTTGAGCTTGAGATTCTGCATTGCGCAGAATACTGCAATCTGCCACCTAGTGCTGCATGCTGCGGTTGATGATGCCTTGTGCGCGATTGGTCTGCTCTTCATCGGTGGTATGACCTGCCAGCACGACCTGCCCCTCGAGCAGCGCTTTCTTGATCACGTCGGAATACATGCGCTCGTCATCGAGATCAAGACTTGCGACATCCATATTGGTGAGCAGCGTTTCCGGGCTGAGCCTGACGGGTGGGCCGACTGGCACATCGCCGGGTTCGATGAGATTCAGCTGTTGGCGATCCAGCCCCAGCTCAATCAGTTGCGAATGGGCCTTGATCGCTTCTTCCAGCGATGGGTAAACACCCAGAATGTGGTGATGCAGGTTTTCCATCATGCCGCCACCGGATTGACTTGCCTGCCGGGCTGGCCGTCCTGCGAGGGCTCATCTTGGAGGGAGGCGAGATCGATAACAAAGCGGTATTTGACATCGCTCCTGAGCATGCGCTCATAGGCTTCGTTAATGTTCTGGATATTGATCATCTCGATATCCGAGGTGATGTTGTGTTCGCCGCAGAAATCCAGCATCTCCTGCGTTTCCTTGAGGCCGCCGATCAATGAACCGCCCAGCTTGCGCCGTTTGAATATCAGATTGCCCACGCTGGGTGAAGGGTGCGGATGGTCAGGTACGCCGACCAGGCACATGGAACCGTCACGCTTGAGCAGCGAGAGGTATTGATCCAGATCATGCGGGGCCGCGACGGTGTTCAGGATGAAATCGAAACTCGCCGCGTGCTGGCGCATCTGTTCCGGCTCCTTTGAGATGATGACTTCGTCGGCACCCAGCCGCTTCGCATCTTCCACCTTGTTGGGTGAAGTAGTGAATAACACGGTGTGCGCGCCGAATGCACGGCCGAATTTCACGGCCATATGGCCCAGACCGCCCAGGCCCACGACGCCGAATTTCTGCCCGCGCGAGACTTTCCAGTGCCGCATGGGCGAATAGGTCGTGATGCCGGCACACAAGAGCGGCGCTGTCGCGGCCGGGTCCAGATTCTCGGGAATATGCAGCACGAAATCATCTCTGACCACGATATTGTTCGAATACCCGCCATAGGTGGATTTGCCGGTATATCGGTCAGCACTGTTATAGGTGTAAACCGCGTAATCACAATACTGCTCCAGATCGGCCTGGCATTCGGAGCAATCCTTGCAGGAATCCACCAGACAGCCTACGCCTGCGGTGTCGCCCGGCTTGAACTTGGTCACCTCGCTACCGACTGCGACCACCTTGCCGATGATTTCGTGTCCGGGCACTACGGGGTAAGTGGTGTTGCTCCATTCGTTGCGTGCCTGGTGCAGGTCGGAATGGCAGACACCACAGTACTGGATATCGATCTGCACATCATGCGGTTGCAGATCACGGCGCTGGAAGCGGAAAAATGAAAGCGGCGATTTTGGGTCGAAGGCCGCGTAACCCATGCTGGTGGTAATGGGAGTTCTCCTGGAAATATGGAACGACAATACTTAGAAGATGCCTGCACCCTGGAGCTCAAATCTGTTCGATAAAACACGTACGTGCAGATGGGCAAGACATGATTGTGCCTGCCGCTGAATGCAGCATGCATTAGAAGACGTTAAGGGATTAACGAGTCAAGGAGAAAGCGACTTCAGGGTCAGGCTCTTGCACAGGAGGATCACATGCCAATAGACCCAAAGCGACGGCACCATACACCATTACCAGCAGAATTTTCATGTTTTGTGATTTTTTTAAGTGAGAATGAAAAAAATTTACGCTGCGATTCTCGTCAAATCACAAAGTTTCATCTGTACGCTTGCAAACACTGGCGCCCGCGCCGTTATTTATCAAGCGTCGCCTGCCTGGGAAATCATTGTAGAGCCCGACCGTGTCATATGTTCGGTACCGCTCTATAAGCTCATGTATACCATTGAAAATAAATGAAAAAAGTGCTTGCACGCTAAAAAGAACGTGTTTACAGTGCGCGGCATCAACACGAAGTTGAAAAGGGCAAGTACATCGAAAGGTGTATACGCAAAATTACCGGTTTACGGGCTTTATGCTTAGACAGCGGGATTACCAACTTCTGATTTGATCGATGGAGACATCCATAATAAGTTGTAACAACAAGATCAATTAAGAAACAACAAAGATGTAAAACAATAAGCAAGGGCTGTGTAGTGCCTTGCACTAATACTCGTTCGAATTGAATTAGACGGAATCCGTGTCCGCATGAGCTCCTTTTATTAAGGAAGCTGCGGTCATGATTACTCATGCAAAACACTCTGATATTCGTATCCTGAATATCGCAAGGCGGTCAGTTGTCACGACCGCTGTATTCTTCTCACTCTCCACCACCAGCTGGGCCGCGACGACGTATTACGTCGCCAATAACGGCAGCGATGCCAATACTGGCACCAGCATCAACGCACCGCTCAAGTCCATTCAAAGGGCCATGAGCAAGGTTGTCGCAGGCGATACGGTTTACGTACGCGGCGGCACCTATCGCGAAGAAATCACTGCTGCACGCGGTGGCACCAAGGACAACTACGTCACCGTCTCCGGCTACGAGAAGGAAGTCCCCGTCATCAAGGGCTCCGAAATCGTCACCGGCTGGACACAGCACAGCGGCAACATCTGGAAAAAAACCGGCTGGAAGATCAATAGCCAGCAGGTTTTTGTCGACCTGCAGGATGACAAGGGTCTGCAGCAGATCGGCATGCCGAGCAAGCATTACGGCACCTTCGAGTATCCGTCCCCTGTAGGTTCGGGCCTCTCCAGCATGGTTCCCGGCAGCTTCTACTACGATGCAGCCAGCACCACGCTGTACGTCTGGCTCAAGGACGGCTCCGATCCCAACGCTCACACCATCGAGGCCAGCACCAAGCGTCGCCTGTTCTACATGAGCGCTTCGTACATCCACCTCAAGCGTCTGGCGTTCCGCCATACCGCCAGCTCAGCTTTCATCAAGCAGGGCGCGGCTGTTGAGCTGGGCGGCTACTCGATCATGGAAAATTGCGATGTTCAGTACACCGACTTCGCCGGTGTTACCGTGGGCTACCTGAAGACGGGCGCCCAGGTGTTGAGCAGCAACATCAGCAATAACGGCAACTCCGGCATCAATGGTCCCGGCAGCTACAATTTCCGTATCGCCGGCAACACCATCAACCACAACAACTATCGTAACTTCAATGCGCTGTGGCATGCAGGCGGCATCAAGGCTACGACCAAGGCTTACGGCGTGGTTGACCACAACGAAGTTGCATTCAACAAGGGCTCTGGCATCTGGTTCGACTACGCCAACGGCGGCAATGCTATCGTGGTGAAGAACAACTACGTGCATGACAATGGTCCGAAGGAAGCCGGCATTTTCATGGAAGTCACCAAGAACGCCGACATCCATAACAACGTGCTGACGAACAACGAGCGTCGCGGTATCTACATCTCTGCCTCGGACAACATGCGTGTGCATAACAACACTGTCAACGCCACCAAGGGTTATGCAGGGGTTGAAGTGAACGGCATGCCGCGTGCAGGTGCATCGCTGACCAATAACTCGGTGTACAACAACATCATCAGCAATGGCACCAGCACGTATGACATGTTCGTGGCCAAGAGCAACGGCACGACCATCGTGAACAACAGCAGTGACTACAACAACTTCTATCGTGCGGGCCCCATCAAGCTGTCCACGGGCACCATCTACACCACGCTGGATGCATGGAAAAAGGCCACCACGCAGGACAAGAACAGCCTGAACGTGAACCCGGCTTTTGATGTTGCAGCCAAAACTGCTGCTGCCAAGCTGTCCGTGACTGCGGCCAGCCCGGTCGTGAATGCAGGCATGCTGCTGAGCGCCGTAAAGACGGACTTCCTGGATCAGGCTCGTCCTGCCGGTGATGCACATGACATCGGTGCCTTTGAAGTGGTAGCTCCGGCTGCCCCTGCCAAGGACACGGCTGCCCCTGCCATCGAGTTCATCACGCCTGCTCAGGAAGGTGCTACCGTCAGTGGTACCACCACTATCACGGCATCGGCTTCAGACAACATGGCTGTAGTCAGCATGAAGCTCTACGTCGATGGCGCACTGAAGGCGACGTCTACAAACGGTCAGATCTCTTATGCATGGAACACCAAGGGCCTGCGCATTGGAACACACTCCCTGTGGGTTTCCGCTGTAGATGCCAAGGGCAACCTGTCCAAGGGCTATCGCAATGTGAAGGTTTCCGATAAGGCACCTGAGCCGGCTCCAGCCCCTGCACCAGCACCTGAGCCTGCTCCAGTCGAAGCACCGGCACTGGCTGATGCACCTGTCACGGGCATAGACACCGGCGCGCTGAAGGATGGCGCAGTTGTTACCGGCACCCAGAGCATCGCGATCAAGTCCACTGGCACGACCAAGCTCTATATCGACGGCCAGCTGATGGCAACGTCGACCAGCGGTGAACTGAATTACGACTGGAATACTGCCGGTCTGCGCAAGGGTTCACATTCGGTCTGGATCTCTTCGCTGGACGGCAAGGAGCTGACCAAGACCTACTACACCGTCAAGGTGCAATAAGGAAATCAGTTATCAGGGAAGCTCGGGGGAGCGGGGGTAGTGCAGCATGGAACGTCAGATCTCCGCGTTCCATCGACCTGAAAGTGGAGACAATAACCGCTAAGGGTTACGCTGCATGGAAACGGGGGCTTAGGCCCCCGTTTTTTTTCGTCTGCTGAAACGGTTGCATATCGAACAGACTCTTTCCGGCAGACGACCATGATGAAAAGTCATGCTCATGATGAAAGACTGTAGCTTCAATGCAAGAACCAGAACAATTATGGATTCAATGATCAAGACCTCTCCTTTCGATCTGCCTCATCTGCCGCTGTTCGCGCTTGATCGCGTGTCGGACGCAATCTACTGGCTGGACAAGGAAGGCAGGTTTTTCTATGCCAATAAGGCGGCCTCCAGGCTGCTCGGTTATTCCCAGCAAGAATTGCTCAGCATGACCGTATTTGATGTTGATCCCAATTACCAGCCCGAAGTCTGGCCGTCTCACTGGCTGCAACTCCAGAAGACGGGCGCCCTGAGTTTCGAAAGCACAGAGATTTCAAAAGACGGCCGCATCATCCACACCGAGGTCATGGCCAATTACCTGCAGTATGCCGGGCAAGAATATAACTGCGCGATCGTGCGTGATATCACAGCCCGCAAGCAGGCGGAGCACGAACTCGGGCTCATGAAAACGGCGGTTGAGAAAAGCAGCACCTCATTCTTCCGGCTGAGTTCCAGAGGTGAAGTGCTCTATGTCAATGAGCATGCCTGCCAAAGCCTGGGCTATACCCGTGAGGAACTCATAGGCCGCTGCGTGTGGGAATTCGATCCGGATTTTCCGTCCGAAGCCTGGGGACCCATGTGGGTAGGATTGAAAAGGGACGGTGTGGTGTTCATCGAGTCCTATCATCAGCGCAAGGATGGCACGCTGTTTCCTGTAGAAATCACCGGCAATTACATCTGCGCCGACGGTGAGGAATACAGCTTTGTGTTTGTGCAGGATATTTCCGGCCGCAAGCGCATCGAAGAACAGCTCATGCTGGCGCATACCACCATCAATAAAAGCAAGACTGCATTTTTTTGGCAAAACGCACACGGACAGGTCATGTACGCGAACCAATTTGCCTGCGAAAGCCTGGGTTATTCGTTGGAGGAACTCGTCGGTAAATATATCTGGGAATTCGATCCCGACTTCCCAGCCGAAGCCTGGCCTGCATCCTGGGATGACATCAAGGAAAAAGGCAACATCAGCCTGATTTCACGCCACCAGCGCAAAGACGGCAGCATTTTCCCGGTAGAAGTGACCGCAAACTACATCCTCTCCGGCAATGAAGAGCACAGTTTTGTTTTTGTGCAGGACATCACTGAGCGCCAGCAGACCGAAGAAAATATCCGCAAGATGGCCCATTACGATGCACTGACGGATCTTCCCAACCGCACATTGCTTTACGACCGCATGAGTCAGCTCATCGCCTGGTCGCACCGCGACGAGCAGAAATTTGCGGTCCTGTTCCTGGACCTCGACCGTTTCAAGTACGTCAATGATTCCATGGGTCATGCGGTGGGCGACAAGCTGCTGAAATGTGTCGCCGAACGCTTGGCAGGCAGCGTGCGTGAGGGCGATACAATTTCCCGCATTGGCGGCGACGAATTCCTCATCCTGTTGCGCGATACCGATGCTCAGAGCGCTGCCCTGGTGGCAGCCAAGATATTGAAAATCCTGGAGAACACTTACAACATCGACGGTCTGGAAGTTTTTACCCACGCCAGCATCGGTATCAGCCTCTATCCGGACAACGCCGACGACGTGGATCGGCTCATCAAGTATGCCGATACCGCCATGTACCGCGCCAAGGAGGAAGGCCGCAACAATTTCCAGTTTTTCGGCGCCGAGATGAACCTGCGTTCCACCCTGCTTTTTTCAATGGAAAAGGATTTACGGCTGGCACTGGCCCGTCAGGAGTTCTCGCTGCATTACCAACCACAGGCAGATCTCCGAACCGGCATGATCTGCGGGGCTGAAGCCCTGATCCGCTGGAAACACCCGGAGAAAGGTTTCATCTCCCCTGCCGACTTCATCCCGGTCGCAGAAGATACCGGTCAGATCATTCCTATTGGCGAATGGGTACTGCGAACAGCCTGTCAGCAAATAGCCAGCTTGCGCAAACAGGGTTTGCCTGCATTTCCGGTGGGGGTAAATCTGTCCATTCGCCAGCTGCGGCTGCCCAATCTGGCATCGGTCGTCACCGGCATTCTGGATGAAAGTGGATTGGAGCCTAGCGACCTGGAACTGGAAATCACGGAAAACATCATGATGACCCATGTGCAAACTGCGGTCGCATTCCTTGAAGAGATGCGCAAGCTGGGTGTGCAGCTGGCCATTGATGATTTCGGCACCGGGTTTTCAAGTCTTAGTTACCTGAAAAAACTTCCGGTGACCAAACTCAAGATCGACCAGTCTTTTGTGCGTGATATCGAGTCGGACGAAAATGACGCCGCCATCGTGCGTTCCATCATCGGCCTCGGGCATCAGTTCAAGCTCAAGGTCATCTCTGAAGGTACCGAGACGCGCGAACAAATGGAATTTCTCAGCGCGAACGGCTGCGATGAAATCCAGGGCTATTACTTCAGCCGCCCTCTCCCCGCCGACCAGTTCATGGAATTCGTGGCCAGCTATCGCGGCCTCAACCGCTAGCTGTTTCGGGAATATTTCCCGTGCGCAAGCACAGCACTTCAAAATATTAGCCATCCGCGGGTGAAGTGATTATTATCTGAAAGACTCGTGTTGCTGGAGACAACATGCCTTCGCTTTACAAGTGCCGTGAAGACCGCATCCAGGATGTCGTGATCGCCCACATGAATGTGGAAAACTCGTTACGCCACTCGCTGACCTTCGGCGGTCAGTTCCTTCCCTTCGACGAATATGAACGCCAGCTCATGCGCGAGGAAAGGGCGTGGGCCATGGCGCGGCTCGTCATTGACAAGATCATGCGCCTACCGTGACCTGTCATTGGTACGAGGTTTGCATTCAATACTCATGCTCAGCAATGTTTTCCCATAAAAAATAAGCATATAATCGGCGCTGACTAAAAAATGATCACAAAAATGCGCGCACTTTCCATGTATCCCATGTTCGGTAAAAACCGAACCATGTCTGAAGAAGCCACTTCCGCGGTTTCCCTTGAGCAAGAAGAGCTGCGCGCAATCGCCAGAACGGTCGCAGAAATCGAATGGCTACTGCTGGTGCTGGTGCTGCTGTATCAGGTGTTCAGCAAGACTGCAGAGGACACGCAGACAGCCATCGCCATGGCACTTTTCCTGTATGCGGCGTTCATCATGAGTTTCCACTATGCGAATTTCTATACCAGTATCTCGCGCTGGAAAATCGCCATCGAAACCTGGGGCATGATCGCTTTCATCACCTGTGTGCTGTGGTTCACCGGCAAGCTCGAAAGCCCGCTGGTCAATACCTACCTGCTGGTCATCATCACCAGCTCGCTGGCTTTGGGAAGGATGACAACACTGGCAGAGCTCGCGCTGATTGCCGCCTGTTTCCTGCTGCTGGGCAACAGCTCCATCCAGGAATTGTTTTCGCTGAGCCATATCGGCGCTATGGTGGCGCAATTCGCCCCTTTCATGCTGGTCGCCTATATCACCACCATGTTTTCCTCCGATATCCGCTACGGCCTGAGCAAGGCCAAGCTGGTGGCGGAGACGGATGATCTCACCAGCCTGCTAAACCGCCGCGGTTTCGCCATTGTCGCGGCCAAGATGCTGGGCCAGACCACGCGCCACAATCGTGAGCTCAGCGTGCTGATGATTGATTCCGATAACCTCAAGCAGGTCAATGACAAGTATGGGCACAAGGCCGGTGACCAGCTGCTGATGACTCTGGTCAAGATCATTCAGGGCCAGTTGCGTGATACCGATGTTCTGGCGCGTTACGGCGGTGATGAATTCGTGGTGCTGCTGCCCGAAGCCGGTGCGAACGGCGCCTTTGAAGTGGCGGAGCGTATTCGCCAATCAGTCTCCAAGGCTGCGTTGGAGTTCAACGGCAAATCCATACGGCTGACCGTGAGCATGGGCATCGCCAGCTATCCCACAGACGGCCGCACCCTGGATGCGCTGGTGGATAACGCCGACAAGGCCATGTACAAGGCCAAGATGAAAGGCCGCGACCAGGTCTTCACCTTCTCCGCCTGAGCAGGTTAGCGCAGCAATCTGCCGATCTGCTGTTCGTACTCCGGGAAATAATGTGCTATTACCGGCAGGTCGAAGCGCCGCAATATGCTGGTATTCGGCTCCCGGGCCAACAGGAATTCAAATGAAGCGCGCAGCAGCGCCTCCACCTCTGCAGCCCCTGCAATCTTTCTGGCATAGGCCGGATCCACCGTCACCATGTGTGTAGTAGGCGTTGCGCCACCTACAGAGACCTCGAAAGTGGTGTCGTTGATTTTTCGGACATCGATTGTCTGCATCACCTATTCCTCTCACGCTGATTCGTAATTCATATCACACGTTGAGTGCATGCGCACTCCAAATGGGCGACGGCACCCCGATAGCAATCGTCCAGCAAGAAATTTTTTTACCAGACGAATCAACAGCCTAAGCTCTACACCCAGATTTGGCATATCCGTTGCTTTAGCCGAGGTGTGCAATTTTTCGAAGCCGCTCATGCTCCGCGTCATACTGGTGGACAATCATTTGGAACGCAGTGCGCCCCTGAAGAAATCCCTCAACGACGAGGGGTACGAGGTCATTGCCCATCTGACGGACACTGCCGACCTGGATGCTGCGGTCAACCGTTTGCAGCCGGACGTGGTCATCATTGATACCAATTCGCCGAGCCGTGACACGCTGGAGAATATCTGCGTCATGAGCCTGAATGCTCCGCGGCCCGTCATCATGTTTGCCCACGACGGCGATACGGCGAAGATACGCGCGGCCACACAGGCCGGCGTCAGCGCCTATGTAGTAGGCGCGATACCGAATGAAAAATTGCGGCCGGTGATGGATGCGGCCATTGCGCGGTTTGACGAATTCAAGGCCCTGCGCCTCAAGCTGGATGAAGCCAACAGCCGGCTGGTGGAGCGCAAGGTGATAGAGCGCGCCAAGGGCCTGCTCATGAAACAGCGTGGCATGGATGAGGAAGCAGCCTACGGCATGCTGCGCAACATGGCCATGCAGCAGAACGTGCGTGTTGCCACACTGGCGGAGCAGCTGGTGCAGGCAGCAAAACTGCTGTTTTAGTTTTAACGGTGCATTTCAGGTAGTAAGTTAATCAGCTGCAGCCCAACGGCGGGTTGCAGCGGCAGTACCGGGCCAAAGCTGGCTCATTCGGACAAAGGTGTCCTTGCTGGGAAATCCATTCCCGCAGGACGCCTTTTTTATTGTCGATTGCAAGGAGAAATGATGAGTGCTGACGAGAAAAACAGTAATGACAAACCCGGCAATACGAATGCTGTAGATAGCGGCAGGCGCAACTTTTTCCGGCTCAGCGCGGGCGTCATGGGCGCTTCCGCACTGCTGGGCATGGTGCCTGAACAGATTCGCAATTCCGCCTGGGCGGCAGGTTCAGATGCGCCCGAGCTCAAGGAGGTCAAGATCGGTTTCATCCCGCTGACCGATTGCGCCCCCATCGTGGTAGCGGCTCAAATGGGTTTCGACAAGAAGTACGGCATCAAGATCACACCCTCCAAGGAAGCCTCGTGGGCAGGCGTACGCGACAAGCTGGTCAATGGCGAACTACAGGGTGCGCATGTGCTGTATGGCCTCATGTATGGCGTGCAGATGGGCATAGGCGGCCAGCAGAAGGACATGGCCGTGCTCATGGCGCTCAACAACAACGGTCAGGCCATCACGCTTTCCAGCCAGCTCAAGGAAAAAGGCGTGACCGGCGGCGCGCAGCTCAAACGCCTGATAGACAACGAAAACCGCGACTACACCTTCGCCCAGACCTTTCCCACCGGCACCCACGCTATGTGGCTTTACTACTGGCTGGCGATGCACGGCATCCACCCGTTCAAGGATGTCAAGACTATCACCGTGCCGCCGCCGCAGATGGTGGCGAACATGCGTATCGGCAACATGGACGGCTTTTGTGTGGGTGAGCCATGGAATGCGCGGGCCATCCACGACAAGATCGGCTTCACCGCCGTTACCACACAGGATATCTGGCCCGACCATCCGGAAAAGGTGCTGGGCACCACAGCCGAATTCATTGCCAGGAATCCCAACACGGCGCGCGCCATGATCATGGCCGTGCTCGAAGCCTGCCGTTACATCGACGCCACCGCGAACCGACCCAAGGTGGCCAAACTCATTTCCGGCAAGGCTTATGTCAATGCGCCAGAGCAGGTCATCGAAGGCCGCTTCCTTGGCCATTACGACAATGGCATCGGCAAGAAATGGGAAGACCCCAACTACATGAAATTCTTCAACGACGGCAAGGTGCCCTTCCCCTACCTGTCCGACGGCATGTGGTTCCTGACGCAGCACAAGCGCTGGGGACTGCTCAAGGCCGACCCTGACTACCTGGCCGTCGCGCAAAAGGTCAACCAAGTGAAGCTTTATACAGAAGCCGCGACGCAGCTGGGAATCGCCGTGCCCAAGGATCCCATGCGCAGCAGCAAGCTCAGCGAAGGCGTTTGGGATGGCCAGAACCCGCAGGCTTATGCCGCTGGTTTCAAGATCAAGGTTTAACGGGAGAACATCATGCATGCATTGATCAGGCAGGAACCCAACGAAACTCCCACGACACCCCCGCAAGCCAGTGCCGTGCCCGCTGCCAATGAACCTGCCATCGCTGCAGAACCTGCTCCGGCTGCGAAACATGATTTACAGCTGGCGGCCAAGGCTCGGCAATTCTTTCAGTGGCTGCTGCCGCCGATATTCGGCCTAGCCCTGCTGATAACGGTCTGGGCGCTGATTTCCCAGCAATCGGAAGGGCTTCCCGGCCCCTCCTCCACTTTCGATGCCGCGGTGGAACTCTTCAGCGATCCGTTTTATGACAACGGCCCCAACGATCTGGGCATAGGCTGGAACATTCTGCATTCGCTGCAGCGCGTGGGTCTGGGCTTTGGCATGGCCGCGCTTATCGGGATTCCATTGGGATTCATGATTGGGCGCTTCCGCTTCCTGGCAAGCATGGCCAACCCCGTCATCAGCCTGCTGCGGCCGGTGTCACCGCTGGCCTGGCTGCCCATCGGCCTGCTGGTCTTCCAGGCGGCCAGCCCGGCAGCCATCTGGGTCATCTTCGTCTCCAGCATCTGGCCCATGGTCATCAATACCGCAGCCGGTGTGAGCAAGGTGCCGCAGGACTACATGAATGTGGCGCGCGTACTGAATCTTTCTGAATGGAAGATCTTCACCAGCATCCTGTTCCCCTATGCCCTGCCGCACGTCATGACCGGCATCCGCCTGTCCATCGGCGTCGCCTGGCTGGTCATCGTCGCCGCAGAGATGCTGACGGGCGGCGTGGGCCTGGGATTCTGGGTGTGGGATGAATGGAACAACCTCAATGTCGAGCACATCATCATCGCCATTTTCGTGGTCGGCATCATCGGTCTGTTGCTCGAACAAATGCTGCTGCTCATGGCAAAGCGCTTCAACTATGACTAACTCGGCTTCAAAGCGGCTACGGATATGGCGCCAGAACACAGGCTGTGCATATCCGAAAGCTACGCAACACGAAGTGGTTTCTGCTGAATAACCAGGGAGTCCCAAATGGAAAAGTACGTACAACTGCAAGGCGTCAACATGCGCTTTCATACCAAGAGCGGCACGTTTGAAGCGCTGAAAGACATCAATCTCAGCATTGCTCAGGGGGAATTCATCTCCATCATCGGCCACTCGGGCTGCGGCAAATCCACCGTGCTCAACCTGCTGGCGGGTCTGCTATTGCCCAGCAACGGGGTGCTGCTGTGCGCCGGACGGGAAATCGCGGGGCCAGGGCCGGAACGCGCGGTGGTGTTTCAGAACCATTCACTGCTGCCGTGGCTGACCTGTTCCGAGAACGTGCATCTGGCCGTCGAGCGTGTATTCGCCAAAACGGAAACGCGCACGCAATTGCGGGAGCGCACGCGTGCTGCGCTGGAGCTGGTAGGCCTGGCGCATGCCGCGCACAAGCGGCCGGCAGAGGTTTCGGGCGGCATGAAGCAGCGTGTGGGCATTGCTCGCGCACTCGCCATGGAACCCAAAGTGCTGCTGCTCGATGAGCCGTTCGGCGCCCTCGATGCGCTGACGCGCGCCCATCTGCAGGACGAACTCATGGGCATCGTCGGCCGTTCCGGCTGCACTACCGTCATGGTCACGCATGACGTGGATGAAGCCGTGCTGCTGTCAGACCGCATCGTCATGATGACCAATGGCCCCGGCGCGACCATCGGCGATGTGCTAACCGTGGACCTGCAACGACCCAGGGGCAGGCTTGCACTCGCATCCGACCCGCAATACCACCGCCTGCGCGGCGAAGTGCTGCGCTTTTTGTACGAGCGCCACGCCAAGGCCGCTTGAAAAACCACGACCACATCATCAGGGAAAAACCATGACAAGAAACAAGCTTTTGCAACAGGCGCTGGCCTGCCTATTCACCATAACGGCTGCCGCGGCACACGCAGAGGAAGCGCTACCCGAATACACCTTCAGCGATGCGGTGAAAGCCGGCACCAGCATGACCAACTTCCGCCTGCGATCTGAACATGTGGACCAGGACGGGCTGCCGGAGCATGCCAACGCCTTCACGCTGCGCAGCCTCATCGGCTGGCAGACGGCGCCCTACAAGAATTTCAGCATTGGCGCGCAGATCATCGATGTCAGCAAGTTCGTCGATGATTACAACGACCGTGCGCTCAACGTAAGCCAGCCCGGCATGGCCGACTATCCCAACGTAGTCGACCCCGACAATACCGATATCAACCAGCTGTTCGTCGACTGGACGGGTATACGCAACACCAAATTCCGGCTCGGGCGGCAGTCGGTCAAGCTGGACAATGTGCGTTTCATCGGCAACATCGAATTCCGCCAGGTGATGCAGGTATTCGACGGTATCGCGGTTGAGAATAAAAGCCTGCCCAATACTGAAATCTACCTGGCGCACTTTGACCGTGTGAAGCAGATCAATACCAAGCTGCGTTCGGGCGATCTCGACATTGCCAACGTCAAGTATCGCCTGACGCCAACTGAATCCATCAGCGGCTACGGCTACTTCAGCAACTTCAATGACCTGGGCTATACGGTCAACGCCGGCCTTGCGGCGACGCCGCCAGCCGCCGGCATGGTGGATGCATCGCACAAGACGCTGGGTCTGCGCCTGGATGGCACGCGCCGCATCAATGACGACTGGAAAGGCATGTACACCGCGGAATATGCCAAACAGGACGATTACTCAGGCGGCGATGACCGCATAGATGCGCACTACTACCGGCTGGGCGCGGGCGCCTCCTACAAGAGCTGGTTCGTGCGATTCGATCACGAGACCTTGTCCAGCAACGAGCGTCAATATGGCTTCCAGACGCCCTTCGGCACCAACCATCTGTTCCAGGGTTGGGCCGATGCCTTCCTGGTGACGCCTGCACAAGGCATCAAGGACAACTTCCTGACCTTCGGCGGCAAGCCCATCGAATCTGTCACGCTGCTGGGCGAATACCACGTCATCAAATCGGATGAGGATTTTGCCGCATTCGGCGGCGGAACCGGCGACACCAACTTCCTGACCTTCGGCGGCAAGCCCATCGAATCTGTCACGCTGCTGGGCGAATACCACGTCATCAAATCGGATGAGGATTTTGCCGCATTCGGCGGCGGCACCGGCGACACCTGGGGCACGGAGCTCGATCTTGCCGTGACCTATACCTGGAGCAAACAACTGTGGGTGAAGGCGGAATACGCCAATTTCAGGGAGGACGACAGGGCCGTGGCCCGCAAGCCGGATATCGAGAAGATCTGGCTGACCCTGATGTATACGTTCTGAGAACGACCACAAGTGTGCACCATGCTCGCCCAAGATGGTGCACACGCACCCGATTCAGGCACTGGAAAGGGTTTGTTGTTGGTAACCGATTGTTCGACATATGGTTTTTGCAGGCATGTTACTTGCTAACAGGACAATAAGTACTACTCTCCATGGTTTGAAATGACTGGCAAGGTATATCTCATAGGTGCAGGTCCGGGTGATCCCGACCTGATTACCGTCAAGGCGCTGAAAGCACTGCAAACGGCAGATGTCGTGCTGCTTGATGATCTGGTGAATCGTGATCTCCTGCAGCATGCCCCAGCCGCGCGCGTGATTGAAGTCGGCAAACGCGGCGGCTGCAAATCCACGCCGCAGCACTTCATCAACCGCATGATGGTGGCGCTTGCCGAACAGGGCCAGACCGTGGCCCGCCTCAAGGGCGGCGACCCGTTTCTTTTCGGGCGCGGAGGGGAGGAAGTCATGGCGCTGAGAACCGCCGGCATTCCACTGGAAGTGATCCCGGGAGTGACCAGCGGTATCGCTGCACCGGCCAGTATCGGTGTGCCGGTAACGCACCGCGATCTCAGCCATGGGGTGACCTTTATCACAGGGCATACCCAGGCAGGTCATGCACCTGATTGGCGTGCTTTGGTGCAGGGTGGCACCACGCTGGTGATTTACATGGGGATGAAACGGCTGGCCTCCATCGTCACCGATCTGCTGGCCGCGGGCATGGCCGAAGATACGCCGGCGGCCGCCATACAACAGGGAACATTGCCGCAGCAGCGGCAGGTTGTGAGTACGGTCAGCATGCTGCCCATGGCCGTTCAGCAGGAAGGGCTGAGCAGCCCGGGAATTATTGTAGTTGGCGACGTCGTACGCCTCGCGTACAGCAAGGGCACGCTAGATGCCCTGGAAGTTGCCGCTTAGTTCGTCATATTTAGAGGTTAGAGGAGCTGTTATGAAAAAAATGAGGCTGGTTGTCATCGGCAACGGCATGGCAGGCATGCGCACTGTCGAGGAGCTGCTGAAGATAGCGCCCGATTTATATGACATCACCGTTTTCGGCGATGAACCGCATCCCAATTACAACCGCATCATGCTCTCGCCGGTACTGGCGGGCGAGCAGACCATAGATGACATCGTGCTCAACAGCCGTGAATGGTACGAGCAGAACAACATCACCCTGCACGCAGGCAAGCGCATCAACCGCATTGATCGTGTGGGTCGTTTTGTCTATGCCGAGGACGGCACCCATGCGGATTACGACCGCCTGCTGATTGCCACCGGCTCGGTACCTTTCATGCTGCCCATCCCGGGCAAGGACTTGGATGGCGTCATCGGTTTCCGCGACATCAAGGATGTGGATGCCATGATCGCGGCTTCAGGCCGCTACAAGAAAGCTGTCGTCATCGGCGGCGGCCTGTTGGGCCTCGAGGCTGCCAACGGACTCAAGATTCGCGGCATGGATGTCACCGTGGTACACAAGAACGCCTGGCTCATGGAGCGCCAGCTCGATCCTACGGCCGGCCGGATGCTGCAGAAGTCACTGGAATCCAAGGGCCTCAACTTCCTGCTGGAAAAGGATACGGTAGAACTGGGCGGCAAGTGGGGCCGGGTCAAGTCCATCAAGTTCAAGGATGGTGAAGAGCTGGAAACCGATCTGGTCGTCATGGCGGTCGGTATCCGCCCCAACTATTCCCTGGCAGAATCCGCCGGCATCCACTGCAACCGCGGCATCGTCGTCAACGACACCATGCAGACCTTTGACCCGCGCATCTATGCTGTGGGCGAATGCGTGGCGCACCGCGGGATTTCGTATGGCCTGGTAGCGCCGCTGTTCGAAATGGCCAAGGTCTGCGCGACCCATCTGGCCAACTTCGGCATCGGCCTCTACAAGGGTTCCGTGACTTCCACCAAGCTCAAGGTCACGGGTATCGATCTGTTTTCCGCAGGGGATTTCAGCGGCGGCGAAGGCACTGAGGAAATCGTGCTGCACGACGCAGTAGGCGGGGTTTATAAAAAGCTCGTCATCAAGGACGACAAAATCGTGGGTAGCGTGCTGTACGGCGATACCGCCGACGGTTCCTGGTATTTCCAGCTGCTGCGCGACGGCAAACCCATCAATGAAATCCGCGACCACCTGATGTTCGGCCAGGACAGCCTGGGCAATACCGGCCACCAGGGGCAGGACAAGGCCGCGGCGATGACAGACGAAATGGAAGTCTGCGGCTGCAACGGCGTGTGCAAAGGAACCATCGTCAAGGCCATCAAGGAAAAAGGCCTGTTCACGCTGGACGAGGTCAAGAAGACTACGAAGGCCGGCTCCAGCTGCGGTTCATGTACCGGCCTGGTCGAGCAGATCATGGCCTCCACGCTGGGAGGCGGTTATGCGCCCCCGCCGACGGCCAAGGCCATTTGCGGCTGTACCGAGAAGAATCACGAGGAAGTACGCCAGCTCATCCGCGACAACAAGCTGCTGAATATTCCGGATGCCATGAAGTTCATGGAATGGCGCACACCCAACGGCTGCGCAACTTGCCGCCCTGCCCTCAACTACTACCTGATTTCGACCTGGCCGCATGAAGCCCAGGACGATCCGCAATCCCGCTTCATCAATGAACGCGTACATGCCAACATCCAGAAAGATGGCACCTATTCCGTGGTGCCGCGCATGTACGGCGGTGTGACCAATCCGCAGCAGCTGCGCAAAATCGCCGACGTGGCAGAAAAATATGCCGTGCCCATGGTCAAGGTCACCGGCGGCCAGCGCATCGATCTGCTGGGAGTCAAGAAAGAGGACTTACCGAAGGT
>Ga0196971_1000603_pt1 | contig 24266 bp, 24 predicted proteins | sample S1v_1013CmetaG_FD_148660 | JGI IMG/M metagenome (GOLD analysis project Ga0196971, IMG submission 148660) | Soil microbial communities from Anza Borrego desert, Southern California, United States - S1+v_10-13C | ecosystem: Environmental > Terrestrial > Soil > Desert | place: USA: California...
TGCCGGCTCTGGTCGCCTGGCGCCACAATCCGCTGATCCGGGCCTTTTGTGAGCGCCTCAAAGCGCAAGGCAAGAACGGCAAAGTCATCGCCTGTGCCGCCATGCGCAAACTCCTCGTTCTTGCCTATGGCGTCCTCAAATCCGGTCAGCCCTTCAATCCTCAGTATGCGCTTGCATCGTGACCGCCAAGACGGTATCTACCATCGCGTTCGTCTAAGGCCGCCTCGATGAAGAATATTGGCGGCGATTTCCTCCACCGACATGGTCGAGGTGTCCAAATATGAAAGTCCCGCCGCTCGGAACAGCGCGTCCGCGGCACGGATTTCGTTTCGGCATTGTTCGAGAGAGGCGTAGCGGGTCGCCGGTCTCCGTTCCTCCCGGAGCTGATGCAGGCGTTCAGGATTCATGGTCAGACCGAATAGCCGCGCCCGATGCTTTCGGAGACCGGACGGCAGCGTGGAAAGATCCAAATCCTCCTCGGTCAACGGGTAGTTGGCGGCCTTGATGCCGTAGTGCAGGGCGAGAAACAGGCAGGCCGGGGTTTTGCCGGAGCGCGAAACGCCGACGAGGATAATATCCGCTTGATCGTAGGCGTCGACGCCAATTCCGTCATCGCACTCCAGGGCGAATTTCAGCGCTTCGATACGACCCCGGCCCAGCGCCGCATCGCCCAAGCCATGAGAGCGTCCGACCGCTTGAGCGGAAGCTTGTCCGAGTGCCGCTTCCATGCGATCGAGAAATACTTCGAAAAGATCGAACACCACGGCTTCGCTGCGTTCCAGAATGTGGCGAAGATGCTCGTCGGTCAGCGTGCTGAACACCAGCGGCGCTTGCCCGTCATGGGCGAAAGCGTTGGCGATGCGCCGGCAGGTTTCTATTGCTTTGGCTTCGCAATCGACGAAAGGCAGCGTGACGCGTTCGAAGGTCACGGCTTCGAACTGGCTCAAAAGACTCCGTCCGAAGGTTTCGGCGGTGATGGCGGTGTGATCGGATATGAAGAAGGCCGTGCGTTTCATGCTTTCCTTACCATGCTATACGGATTCCCATAGAATACTGGCTCATACGGGCTCAGCAAATTTATACGGGGTAATACCGATGAACGAGTACGTGGTTTGGTTCGATGCCTTGGGAATCAACGATGTGGGGCGCGTAGGCGGTAAGAACGCCTCGCTCGGCGAAATGATCGGCCGGCTTTCCGAGGCCGGTGTCACGGTGCCCGACGGTTTCGCCACTACGGCCGAGGCCTATCGGGATTTTTTCGCCCATAACGGCCTCGATCAACGCATCTGGACGGAACTCGACCGGCTCGATGTCGACGATGTCACGGCGCTGGCCCGCGCCGGCGACACCATCCGCCAATGGATTTTGAACACACCTTTCACCCCCGAGTTGGAGAAGGCCATCGAGGAAGCTTACGGCCAGCTAGCGAGCCAGTCTCCGAGCGAATTTTCCGTGGCCGTGCGCTCCTCGGCTACGGCGGAAGATCTCCCGAATGCGTCATTCGCCGGCCAGCAGGAAACCTACCTCAACGTGCAAGGCTTGGACGGCGTGCTCCGGGCGGTCAAGCAGGTTTTCGCATCGCTCTTCAACGACCGGGCGATCGCCTATCGCGTGCACCAGGGATTCGAGCACCGCAAAGTGTTATTGTCCGCCGGCGTGCAGCGGATGGTACGCAGCGATCTCGCCGCGAGCGGCGTGATTTTCACCTTGGACACCGAATCGGGTTTCCGGGATGCCGTGTTCGTCACTTCAAGCTACGGTCTCGGCGAAATGGTGGTGCAAGGCGCCGTCGACCCGGACGAATTTTATGTCTACAAGCCCTCTCTAGCCGCCGGGAAATCGGCGGTGCTACGCCGCAGCCTCGGCAAGAAAGCCGTGAAGATGATTTATGATCCGGCCAAAACGGTGGTCACGGTCGATACGTCCGAAGAAGACCGTCTGCAGTTTTCCATTACCGTTCAAGAAGCGGAAGAGTTGGCGCGGCTCGCGGTGAGCATCGAGCAGCACTACGGCAGGCCCATGGACATCGAATGGGCCAAAGACGGTCTCGATGGTCAGCTCTATATTCTCCAGGCTCGGCCGGAAACGGTGCAAAGCCGCGCCACGCGCGAGATCGAGCGGTATCGGCTTAAGCAGAAGGGCAAGGTGCTGGCCGAAGGCCGCAGCGTGGGGCATCGCATCGGCACGGGTTACGCAAAAGTCATCAACAGCGTGTCGCAGATGGATCTGGTGCAGCCGGGCGACGTGCTGGTGACCGATATGACCGATCCCGACTGGGAGCCGATCATGAAAAGGGCTAGCGCCATCGTGACCAACCGAGGCGGGCGCACCTGCCATGCGGCGATCATCGCCCGTGAACTCGGCATTCCGGCCGTAGTCGGCTGCGGCGATGCCACCCGCAAGATTCAGCGGGATACGTTGGTCACCGTCTCCTGCGCCGATGGCGACACGGGCTATATCTACGAGGGCGAACTCCCTTACGAGATCGCCAGGATCAATTTGGACGAGATGCCCGAACTGCCGGTCAAGCTCATGATGAATGTGGCCAACCCGGAGCGCGCTTTCGCCTTCTCCGCGCTGCCGAACGAGGGCGTCGGCCTGGCCCGGCTCGAATTCGTCATCGCGCGGACGATCGGCGTTCACCCGAAAGCCTTGCTCGAATTCCACAAGCAGCCAGCCGAGGTGCGGCAGGCGATCCGGGAGCGCATGGCCGGTTATCGCGATCCGGTGAGTTTCTACGTCGACAAGCTGGCCGAAGGCATCGCCATGATCGCCGCCGCCTTCGCCCCCAAGCCGGTGATCGTGCGGACGTCGGACTTCAAGACCAACGAATACGCCAATCTTCTGGGCGGCGAATCGTACGAGCCGAACGAAGAAAATCCCATGATCGGCCTTCGCGGCGCCTCGCGCTATGTGGACGAGTCGTTCCGGGATTGCTTCGAGCTGGAATGCCGCGCCTTGAAAAAAGTGCGCGAGGAGATGGGGCTTGAGAATGTTTGGGTGATGATTCCCTTCGTGCGCACCCTGGAAGAAGCGCGCGAGGTTGCCGAACTGCTGCAGCGTTACGGCTTGCCCCGCGGGGTGAGCGGGCTCAAGTGGATCATGATGTGCGAGATTCCCTCCAATCCCTTGCTGGCCAACGAGTTCCTGCAAATCTTCGACGGCTTTTCGATCGGCTCCAACGATCTGACCCAGCTCACCTTGGGCATAGACCGCGACTCCGGACTGGTCGCCGGTGGTTTCGACGAGCGCAACCCGGCGGTCAAGGCGCTTATCCGGCAAGCCATTCAAGCCTGCCGTAAGCATGGCAAGTACATCGGCATCTGCGGGCAAGGGCCGTCCGATCATCCCGATCTGGCCCGTTGGCTGCTGGACGAAGGCATCGAAAGCCTGTCCCTCAATCCGGACACCGTGGTCGAGACCTGGATGTTTCTGGCCGATAAAAGCGTGGGTTGAGCATTGAGGAGGCTGACAAGCACCTAATTTTCCATTAAAATGCCGCGTTTTCGGAGAGATGGCCGAGCGGTCGAAGGCGCACGACTGGAAATCGTGTATACGGCAAAACCGTATCGAGGGTTCGAATCCCTCTCTCTCCGCCAATCATAGAAACCGAAGACGTTCGGTAAAATCCGTAAAACCCGCGAGTCACAAGGCTTGGCGGGTTTTTTGTTGTCCGGTAACGTCCGCCTAAAAACGCTTGCAGCCGGAGGGACGCGGGGGTAACTTTGGGGGTAAATGTCAGACCCCGGCGAGGTGTTACCCCCATGCCCCTAACCGACAACACAATTCGCAACGCGAAAGCGCTTGAAAAGCCCGTCAAGCTTAGCGATGCCGGCGGGCTGTTTTTGCTTGTTACCCCCACGGGCGGCAAGTGGTGGCGGCTCAAGTATCGGTTCGAGGGCAAGGAAAAGTTGCTGTCCCTGGGGACTTACCCCCAAGTGACCCTCAAGGAAGCCCGCGAGAAGCGCGACGAGGCCAAACGGTTGCTGAAAACCGGCATCGATCCCTCTGCCCAGAAGAAGGCCACCAAGACGGCCGACGCCGAGACCTTTGAGGCGGTCTATCAGGAATGGCTGGCGAAGTTTTCGCCGCGATGGGCGAAGAGCCACACCGAAAATATCACTCGGCGTATCGAAAAGGACATGCTGCCGTGGATCGGTAAGCGGCCGATTGCGGAAATAAAACCCGCCGAACTGTTGACCGCCTTGCGGCGCATCGAGGCGCGCGGAGCGCTGGAATCCGCCCACCGGACCAAGCAGGCGTGCGGCCAAGTATTCCGCTACGCCGTGGCCACGGGGCGGGCAGAACGCGATCCGACCGGCGACCTGCGCGGCGCCTTGCCGCCGCCGAACGGCGGGCGATTCGCGGCCATCACCGAGCCCAAGCAAGTAGGCGACCTGTTGCGCGCCATCGAGGCCTATCAAGGCTCCTTCATTGTCCGTTGCGCTCTGCGCCTGGCCCCGCTGGTCTTCGTCCGGCCCGGCGAACTGCGGCAAGCGGAGTGGGCCGAGTTCGATCGCGATCGCGCCGAGTGGCGCATTCCGGCCGCCAAGATGAAGATGAAAGACCCGCATATCGTGCCACTCTCTTCCCAAGCCTTGGCGATCCTGGCGGAGCTCTATCCGCTCACCGGCTCCGGCCGTTACGTTTTCCCCAGCGTCCGGACGAAAACCCGCCCGATGAGCGACGGGACGGTTAACGGGGCGATTCGCCGCATGGGCTACGGTTCAGACGATATGACCGCGCACGGCTTCCGGGCCATGGCGTGCTCTATCCTGAACGAACAGGGGTGGAACCGGGATGCCATCGAGCGCCAGCTTGCCCATGCCGAACGGAACGGAGTTCGAGCGGCTTATCACCGGGCCGAACACCTTCCCGAGCGCCGGCGCATGATGCAGGCCTGGGCAGATTATCTGGATGGGTTAAAGCAAGGCGCTGAGATTATCCGGATCGACCGCGTCAAATGACAAGATAACAAGGGCGGAAAACCAGTCCCGCCACTCACTAACAATAATTCAAATGGGGGGATAATGGTATTTGGAATACTGTCAAATAAAAGGATTAATGTTGTTATTCCAGTAAAATTGAACATTACTACCATGTATGTTTTTATTGGAAATGTTCTGAATGAGAGGCTCGATGCAAAATCAGATAAAATAAATTTCGATTTTTCACGTCTTGAATTTATTGATCCAACTGGAATGACAGTGTTATGCAACTTAATTGGGTTTCTTTACAAGAGCCGGGTCTCTGTAAGCTTTTCCGGCGCCAACCCTATGAAAAATGGTGCTGTAAAATATCTTGATGATTCTGGCTTTTTTAAGAAATACACAGGGAAATCGCTTTCTGAATCTCCCCGAGCTAGGGATAGTACATTTCCGCTAACGACTATAAGCCATGCAGAGAGTTATTCGTGGATAAATGACCAATTAATCCCTTGGATATCATTCTGTAAGGGGTCGGCCGAAAGCTCATTCTCAAGCATTAAAGTATGTTTTCAAGAAATCTTTAATAACATAAATGATCACTCGACAACCGATATTGGATGCATATGTGGCCAATATTTTCCTAATAAGCATGAGATCGAGATTTGTATATCAGACTTTGGTGTTGGAATCCCTTATAATGTAAGAAAGTTTAGCCCTGGACTTCCTGATCATCTTGCAATCAGCAAGGCTATGGAAGAGGGGTTTACGACAAAAACGAAGCAGAAGAATGCAGGTGCCGGTTTAGATATCTTGAGTCGATCCGTAGTTTTGGCGAATAAAGGAGTTTTGTGGGTTTCTTCGCTAAAAGGAATGGTCACCTGTACAAGTGATTCTGAAAAAATTAAGAAAACTGCAAGAACGGTCAATGGCTTCTATCCTGGAACGCTAATAAAGATGAGGATTAGCACTGATTTTATTCAGCCCGATGATGACTACATTGAGGTGTTCGAATGGTAATTAAAGTGCTGGATATAGTTAGCCAATGCTATACGAACGAAGACGGCCAGAAGGTCTATGACAAGATTTGGCCTGTTTTGATGCGTGGAGAGAACGTAGTACTTTCATTCGAAGGCGTCGATACTACTCCTTCTTCTTTCATAAACTCGGCTTTAATCCAGCTCCTTGGAGTTATGGATTTTGATCAAATAAAGCAACGACTGAAGATTATTAAAACGACCAAGCAAATTAATAATATGATTCGGCAACGATTTGAATTTGAAATAAATCGAGTAAAAACACAGAAATAGTTTCAAATATTGCCGCGCCTAGCCTTTGGCCGGGCGAAAAGCAGGCTTCCTTCGTCCGTTTGCATGGACCCTATCTTGAAGGGCGCCCTGAAAATCGTCTCAAAAGTCCCAAAAATCGTCCCAAAGACGGCTGAAATGGGACAACAAAGTTCGTAGCCTTGCGATTCCTTCCCGTTTTGTTCCAAGGAGTTCGTAATGGGCGCAATAGTTCAGCTAAAGCCGGGCGATCGATTCATTCGCCTAAAGGAAGTTCGGTTTATCACCGGACGATCCAAGACCCAAATCTACGAAGATCCCAACTTTCCCCGCCCGGTAAAGCTGTCCAAGCGCGAGAGCGCCTGGGTTGAGTCCGAGGTGCGCGCCTGGATGCAGTCCCGCATCGAAGCGAGCCGAGGCGCGGCCGCATGCTCCGCTTGACCTTCCCCCAACATCCGGCTAGCCTGTTTCCGCCGCTCAAAAAAAGATCGGCCGGGCGTGAGAACCCGAGTATTCGCAAGGCGTCTAAACGCCTCTATCTGGCGTTTTTTTACGCCCAAAATCTGTCTATGGCGGGCGATGCATGGGCGCGCTTCGGCGCGGCCGGTCCCCTTGCGAGCCGGTTTCTCACCCTGTGTGTCGTCCGTCGCCCATCCGCCGTGAGAAGCGGACGCGACGGCTCCAAATCCAATCGCAAGGAGTCTGTCATGGCTAACCATGTCCCTGGGCAAAATCCGCCCGCTGTTTCCCTAAACACCGCAATGTCCGCGGGTCCCGCGGATCTAATTCCGATCACATCGCCGGTCGTCGAGCGCCTCCCGGAGCTCCTGGACGTTCACCGGCTGGCCATCCACATTCACCGCTCGCTGCTTGAGACCGGCGCCGATCTGCCGGCGATCCTGAGCGGGTGGATACTCGCCGAGGCCGAGGGCCATCTCGCCGAGGCGCGGCGCGCCCTCGAAGCGGTTTCCGAAACCGTCGCCAAGGGAGTCCGCGATCATGGCTAAGAATACTCCCGCACATCCGCGCCAAGAGTCCGCGTGCAAGATTATCCCGTTTCCTGGAACGTCCGCCGAATACGGCGCGGGGCCGTTCGCCGAGCCGGTCGTCTGCAAGGAAAGCCGAGAGCTCCTGAAGGAGCTCCAGGAGCTGGTCGAACGCGGAGAGATCGAAGGGCTCGTCGTTGTGGGCGTCCTGCGGAACGGCTACGAGCTGACGGAAAGGTCGGGGTCGGCATATACGGAGCCCTTTGCTTATATCGCCTCGGTCGCGCGAGTGCTTCACCTCCTGAATGAAGGGGCTCTTCGATGAGCAGCAAGGAGACCGGTGAATGCGCGGGCAAATCAGGCGAAGGCCTGCGCCGCCGCCTTCCTCCTTACGGCAAGCGGCTGGCCGCCGTTCCCGTTCAGACGCTTGCTGTTCTGACGGGTTCCGAAGCGTGGCTCCAGGCGGCGTCGAAGACTTGGTTTCCCGGCCGGAAGTTGCTGCTCCCGTTTGGCGAAGATCCAGCCGGGTTCGATTGGTCGCCGGCCGAAGCCTTTCCCGATTGCCTCATCCTGACATTCGGAAAGCCCGAGTCGGCCGAAGTCATCATGACTTTGGCCGCTCACCTTCTCAACTTTGTCGGGTTGATTCTGCACCTCAGGCCTGGCGATCGCGTCATACGGTTCGAGGCGCGATCCCCATGACGTCGGATTCCGTTATTTCCCTGGATAAAGCCAAGGTATCCCGAACCAAGAAGTCGCGGCGATCAGGCGGGGGAGGCGGCCGGGCGAGCGCCGACCACCTGCCCTACGAGATCGACGGCAATCAAATCTGGCTGTACGACGACGAAGGCCGGCGGCCGTTGTGCAACTTCGTGGCGACGATCACAGAGGAAACCTTGCACGACAACGGCCTCGAGGAGGAGGTTCTGTTCCGCATCGAGGGACGCCTGCGCGATGGCACCCCGCTTCCACCAGTCGAGATTCCCGCCTCGAAATATCCGGCCCTGAGCTGGGTTTCCAGTGCCTGGGGCGCGCGGGCCGTGGTCTACGCCGGCACGTCGATTAAGGACCATACCCGCGTTGCCATTCAGGTGCTATCGCCCAATATCAAGCGCCGCACCGTGTATGGGCATACCGGCTTTCGGAAGATCGCCGGCGAATGGCTGTATCTGCACGCCGGCGGCGCGCTTGGCGCGGCGGGGCATCGGGCAGACGTCGAAGTCCGGACCGGCGAAGGCCACATGAAGCGCTACCGCTTCGACGCCGCGGCCGGCGACCTGCGCGCGGATATCCGGTCGAGCCTCAAACTCCTGGACATCGCTCCGGATAATCCGGGCTTGGGCGTGGTGCTGTTGGCCAGCGTCTACCGGGCTCCCTTGGGGGAAGCGGCCGTGATCGATCACGGCGTGTTCCTGGCCGGGCAAACCGGCGCCCGGAAGTCGGAAGCGGCGGGCATCGCATTGGCGCATTTCGGGCGGGGCTTCGATGCCCGGCACTTTCCCGCGAATTTCGACGACACCGAGTCGGATCTGGAAGCGAAAGGCCATGCGGCCAAGGATGCCCTGATGGTGGTAGATGACTTCAAGCCGCGCGGCACGGTGGCCGACGTCCACAAACTGCACGTCAAGGCCGATCGGCTGTTCCGGAGCGCCGGCAACCAAGCCGGCCGAGGGCGCCGCACCAGCGACATGAAGCAGCGGGCGGCTTATCACCCGCGGGGCCTGGTGTTGGCGACCGGCGAGGACGTGCCCCGCGGGCAAAGCCTGCGGGCGCGCTTGGTCATCGTCGAGCTCAGCGTCAAGGATGTGGATAACGCCGTGCTGACCGAACTTCAAACCTCGGCCCGCGAGGGTGCGCTGGAGCGTGCCATGGTGGGCTATCTGCGTTGGCTCGCTCCCAACATGGACGAATGGAAGGCGAGTCTTCCAGGGTATCTGCGGGCATTCCGCGATCGGGCGATCAGTGAAGGCTTCGCCAGCAGTCATCCGCGCGCCGCCGACATCTACGCCAGCCTGTTGACCGGCCTGGACCTGTTCCGCCAGTACGCCGTCGAAGCCGGCGCGCTGGCCGATGCGGACGCGGCGCCCGTGTTCGAGCGCTGCGAGACCGTCCTGAAAGACCTGATCGCCGCCCAGGGCGACATGCAGACGGATCAAGACGAGGTCGTGCAATTCCTGGGTTTTCTGAAATCCAGCCTCAACGCCGGGTATTGCCACTTCTCCGACTATCTCAGCCAGGGGGCGCCCCCGGAGCATCCGAGCTTCTGGGGCTGGCGGATCATTCCAAGTGCCGACGAGGGCGCCCCGAGCATCGAGAAACCGCAAGGGGAACGGATCGGATGGGTAGACCCGGTGCGGGTGTGCCTGGACGGCCACGCGGCTTTTGCGGCCGTCCAGGAGATGGCCAAAGCCACCGGCGAGAACCTGGCGATTACCGAGCGCAGCCTGTGGCGGCGGATGTACGAGCGCGGGCTGTTGCTGGACGTTCAGAAGGAAGCCGGCAAGGTGCGGCTCTCGCCGAAGCGGGTCATTGCGGGAGTATCCCGGCGCGTGTATGTGATGGCACGCAGAACTCTAGAAGACTAGGTATTCATTTTGAGTGGGGAGAGTGGGGAAAAGTGAATAGAAGCCACGCCGTTCAAGGCGTTCAAGCTCCCCACTTGGTAAAAATGAGTGGGGATATTCCCCACTTGAGTGGGAAGCTCAGCCAAGGCGATAAAGCATCCGAAAAGGCCGGGATTCCTGCCGATCCCCACTCCGAGTGGGGAGATTTCCCACTCAAAAAACGAGGTGGGGATCGTCTAGGGCACGCCAGCCGTGGCTTACAGCGATTTTCCCCACTTTCCCCACTCGTACGCGCATATAGGTCTATGCGGTGTGTGCGTGTGTGCATTTTCTTGTTTCCCATAGACCGGGAGATCCCATGAAACACAAAACGTCTTTTCGGGGCGGTGGATCCAGGACAACGCTCATCACCCATGACGGGCAAGTACGGGCCATGGCCAAAAAAGCCGGCGTTTGGGCGCTCTTGCGGGAGGCCAGACAACAAAAGAGATCCTGCTTGGTGATGCACGGATTGACCATCTTTGGCGCGTGTGCCGATGGCTATGCCGCATTTGCCGCAAGCCATCCCGCCGAACTGCTCGAAGCCTTCATGCGGTTGTCGCTGGAGATCGGCGTCGAGTCGGCCGAGATCCGGCCGACGGGAGAGCGCCATTGATGCCGCGGGTCCTTCCTGACCGCGGCCCCATGCGGGCGGAAAGCTCGCGATCGCTCGCTAGTCACCACCCTTTTTCTTAAGGGGCTAACTTAATGAATTCATTAGAAAACCAGATTACACAGCATGAATTCGCGGAGCTTATCGGGGTATCTGATCCGACGGTATCGGGCCTGGTGAAGCGGGGTATCCTGGAGCCTGGCGCGACCGGCGCCGCCTGGCTGAAAGCCTATTGCGCTCACCTTCGCGAGCAGGCCGCCGGACGGTCGCCATCGCTCACCGAGGCGAGAACCTCTGTTGCGCTGGAACAGAAAGCCTTGCTCCGGCTCAAGAAACAGCGCGAGCTGGGGGAATGGGCGCCGATCGAGAACCTAACCCTCGTGCTGTCGCGAGTCACGGCACAGATGGCCGCGCAATTCGATGCGATTCCCATCCGCCTTAAACAGGCCTTCCCAGAAGTCACCGGAACGCAGCTGAACCTGATCCGCACGGAGCTGGCGAATATCCGAAACCTGCTGGTGTCGGTGGGCGCCGAAGCCGTCACCAATGAGGCCGCGCGGCTCGTGGATTACGTTGACGAGTTCGATTTCGGCGAGCCGGTTGACGAAGAGCCGCGATGAAATCCCGCATCGAGCTGGCGGTCGAATTGATGCACGGCGCCGACGATTGGGCCGAAAAGAGCTACGAGCTGCGCCAAGCCGCGCGGCTGATTCTGAGCGAGATGGACGCCCTGGAATTGGAAGCCGTCGCCCGCCGGCTGGCCGATCGCGGCTGGACGGTTTCTTGGCTGCGCGTGTTGATCCACGGCCCGGAGGCGCTGCAACGTGATCGGCGTCGATGATCTTCTCGCGCTGGTCGAGGGGCAACCGCTCAACGACCGAACCCAAGCCTGGCTGCGCGAAGGCCTTCAGCGGAGCATTGCGACCGGTGCGCCGCTGGAGCGCGCCCTGGGGTTGACGACGCTCCCCGGACGCTCTTGGAGGGATGCCGTGCGCCAGCGCAAGGCCAAGAGCCTCGTGTGGCAGGCGGCGGACCTAATCCCCGCCCGTGACGCCTGGAGCCGTGCCAAGTTGCTATCGGCGGAGATCGCGAGTTTTCGGCGCTACCGCTGGAGTCGGCTGCTGGGGCTTGATGCGCCGCCGACGGCGCTGAGCGACCTGGAATGCATCCTGTTAGATCTGTTCGGCATGACTGGCGGCCGTCCGCCAGAAAGCCCGCAGCGGCTGTATGAGCTACTGACCGCTGCGACCGACCGCTCGGAAAGCACCCCGCTTCTCTCCGAGTGATAGCCGCCGCAGAATCGTCTCCAATTCAAAAACCCGGAGACCCCAAAGTGGCTCAACCCGTCATCCTTCTTGATCCGTCGCGATCGCTTAAAGATATCATCGTCGCTGGCGGACAAACCCTGCCCGAGGGCACCGTACTTACCCGCACCGTTACCGCCTCAACAATGACTGTCACGCCCGGCGCAACCAACACCGGCGATGGCGTTATCGCGGGCATTGCTGCCCATCACCGCGTGCGTGCTGGCCGCTACAGCGTCCGCATTACCGGCGTGATTCAGACCCCAGAAGAACGCTGGGAATTGTTCGATTTGAAGAATCCCGACGGCCACGTCATCGGAGGCGGCATCGTCGGTCAAGCATTCGAGTCCGGTGAACTGTCGTTCACCGTCAATCCCGGTTCGCTCGCCTTCGCGGTCAGCGATCGGTTCGAGATCGATGTGACCGATGTGATCGAAAAATTCGAGCCGCTCGACCCGACGGAGACCGACGGCCGCGAAATCGCCGCCGCCGTACTCCGCACCGATACGGACGCCATGGGCGGCGATACGACGGCCTCGGCGATCGTCTGCGATGCCCGCCTGTACTCAGGCCGGCTGGTCTGGCCCGCAGGAATCACTGCCGAACAAACAGCAATCGCACTGGCCGATTTATCGCGGGCCGGGCTCATCACCGACTAACGGAGGTCACATGCAGATCGATCTGGCGAAGTTGAACCGACTCGAAGAAGCCGCCCGCCAAGCGCATGTCGTCGTGATGGACGTCGACACGCGGCGGAACGAAGCCCGCGCCGAGTACCAGCGCCAGAGAAAGCGGCTGGAGCTGGACCTAAAGGAGACCAATAATGCGTTCCTTGCGGACAAGGAGGCCATCCGCGCCTGGCTGGAACGGGGCTGTCTCTTCCCGCTCCCCAAGACGGAAGACGGCTACTGGCAGAACCCTATGAACCAAGTCGCCGACCTCAAAGCCCGCGTTGACGACCTGACTGCCGAACACAGCCGCGCTCAAGAGCGCTGGCGGGCCTTGACCGATCCCTTGGGCGCGCTCCGCGACTTTGCCGCGCAATACGGCCGTCGCCGCGAGAAGATCGGCGCCCGGCTCGCGAACGAAGCGGTCGAGCCGGGCTACGCGCTGCCCGAGCTTTCGCCGGCGGCCGGGTATCCGCCGGCCGAAGGCGCCAGCGCGGCTGCGTCGGTACCGGCTGGTCCAAGACAACCCGCGGGACCAATCGCGGCGCTCAAGCATCTCTTCTCTCGCTGATTGGAGTCCCTTCCATGGCCAAACCTCACAATGAAACGACGTTCGAAGCCGAACTGACCCGGCTTCGCACCCTGATCGAAAACCTCAAAGACCGCCTCGACTGGCTCCATGGCGCGCCCATGCCCCTGGACGAAGCCAAGCAACAAGTCACGGAACGGGTCCGGGCCATGGCCAAAAACGACCCGTTAATGGGCAAAGTCGGATACTTTTGCCGTCCGGGCTATGGCGCCCATGACCTCATTACCGCGCCCGGCGGCGATTTCACGTCCGTGCTGTGCGCGCTGATGCCCGATCTCATCGAGCAACGGCTGCACCAGATCCTCGAGGAACATTACCGAACTGTCGAGGCGGGGCCGCCGATGGCGGAACGCGCCGACCGTCGCCTTAAGTTGGAACAGCAATTGTTCGACCTTGAGCTGCTTGAAGAGCGGCTGATTTGCGACTGGGAACGCGAGCGCGGACAAGTCTACCCACGCCGGCCGGACTGCAACCCCGGCGTCGTCCTTGGCTTTTGGGATAAGGAGGCCGCGTAATGTCACAGTCGCAACAACGAGCCTATTGCTTTAAATCCGAAATCATCGAGCTTTTCGGCGCCGATGGCCGCAGCGCCATCTTCCGGGCGGCTTCCGATTCGAAAACCGGCTACCAAAAGCTAGCCGTATCAGGAGGCCGGTTCATGTGGCTGTCGGCGACTGCCGGCGAAGTCAGGACCATTGAGCGCGCGCTGACGAATGCCATGACCGAGCGCGAACGCATGGAGCAGGCGGCCGATCAGTTTTGGACGCGCCAAGGCGCGATGCCCAAGCCGGGGCTGGGCATCGACGCCCCGGCCGTGCCGACCGCCGATCCTAATGCCCAGGCCGCCTGGGATCGGGTCCTGGGGCGATAACCGTTTCCTCGTGCCGCTGCACCGTGTCCGGCGTGTAAAAGCAGCGGTATCGGGCGGATGCCACACCGGACACCCTTTCAAGGGGCGCTTACCTCGGCGCGAGCGGTCTCCCCAGGCAGCTCTTGCTCAGGCTGCCTGCACGACCGCCTCAAGACCCGGCTTCGGCCGGGTCACCTTCCGAATAACGCTGGCGCGGCCGGCGCCGGCATCGGGACGGACATCAGTAAAGCCATCGAGGGTACCAATATATCGGACCGGATCGGGGAACTTGTCTAAGGCGAGATCATCACCAATAATCCATCCCTAGGCCTTTTGAGAACCAGTGGCATTCCCAGTTCGTCCCACGCGGCTTGGTTTTTTTAATTAACAGGCAGACGCGGGCAGCCAAATTTAATGACGCACTTACAGAGTGTGCTAGGCCAGCATATGCGGACTTATCCGGTGAGTACGGAACGCGATGACCCAACGGAAAAGCGGTGTGTTGAGAAGGTTAATGTGAAAATGAGATTTGAGAAGCACGTTTGGTTCAAGACGATGAGGCTAGGATTCGGCTATTGGCGTCTTATGGGAAAACAAACCTAATTTTAGGTCTATCTTAGAAAATCTCTTCTAGCTATAACCTTGGGTTAACCCTTAAAATTTGCGCTTTGCAACCTCCCTATAGCCGCGAACCTACATATAGCCTGATGGATATCCAAACGAAAGAACTCGATGTGACAGTTGAGGATATCAATGTCGTGGTGATCGGCGACTTCAATCCGAGGATTTTCCATCCCATGTGGTTTGCGCATTATGGGCTCCTTCGTGTAACCGAGGCTGAAGAGGCCAAAATTGAAATACTGCATCAGGATGTCTCGGCGTTCGCGATTAGCTGGCTCACTGTGCAAGTCCTGCGAGATCGATTTACAGTAGGAATCAAGGCTGATGTCTATCAATCTCACCTTAACGACTTGGTCCAAGGTATTTTCCAATTGTTGAGCCATACTCCAGTACGTCAACTTGGCATTAACGTTCACTTCCGCCTACGCTTCAGGTCTGAGCAAGATTGGCATAACTTTGGCCACTTTCTTGCGCCAAAGTCTCCGTGGAAAGACGTGGTCTCCCAGCCTGGGCTGCGAGGCCTCCAAATGCAGGGATCACGCGAAGATGAGCGGCCTGGCTTGCTTCTGGTTTCGTTGCAGCCAGATTTAGGCAAACGCGGTGACACGATCATACAGGTCAATGATCATTACGAGATGCCTAAAGCAAAGGATAAACAGAGGGGGATGTCCGAAGGTGCCGTATGGGCGGTCGAGGTTCTTCGGGAAAATTACAACCTATCCATCGAACGAGCTCGGGATATTGTCAAATACCTGACAAGAAATTTCCTTGCCGCAAAAACCGTGGATAACGGAGGTTGAAATGACCAATCTGTCCGATGTCCTTTCAGGTCGTGATTTAGCCGGCCGATTTGATATCAAACAGCTACTCGGAGAGCGTGAATTAGCGCGCCCATTTTCGGTAAAGGACGATTATTTAGGCAGCCGCGTTTACGGCAATACAGTGGAGGCAACTGCTTCTGCAAGCCCCCTTTTGGAAGACGAATCGCCCTTTATCTTAACGCCTCCTGAGCGACAATCACCATCTATTCATCGCTTCGTCAAAGAGCAGGAATTCGAAGGTACGGTAGTCGCGGTTAATGAGGATGAAGGTACCTTTACGGCACGGTTGGTGGACTTGACCAATAACTGTCCTGATGAAGAGGGCGAGTTTTTTCTCGCTGAACTCAATGGCGACGAATATCTAGTCGTTCCAGGAGCTTTGTTCACTTGGACTATTGGCCTACAGTGGCGCAATACCACAATGCAACGGGTCTCAGATATTCGCTTTCGCCGGTTACCTGGCTTTACCCGAGAAGCCATAGCTAAATCGGAGGCGGAGGCAGAAGAGTTAGCCAAATTCTTAGACGAACAGGATGCCCCAGAAGCTTTTGCCGCCCGCCCCAGATGAATTAGAAGTCTCGGTCTTTGGGCCGGGATACGGCGAAAGCGTACTGATTCATGTCGGTTCTGGTATCTGGCTGGCTATTGATAGCTGCATCGATCCTGTAACTGGAAGATCGGCACCACTTGGCTACCTGGAATCTCTTGATATCGATCCGAAAACGGCTATCGATCTAGTGGTTGCCAGCCACTGGCATGCCGATCATATCCGGGGACTGCACGAACTTTTCTCCACTGCTTCAGCCGCGAAATTCTGTTGTTCGAGCGCGCTTTGCCGAAAAGAATTTACGGCCTTAGGAAAGCTTTACAGCGGGGGAAAAAGCCGTATCCCTCTAGGCCCAGAAGAACTCTATCGATGCCTGGAGACAGTCTCAGAACGTATAAGGACAACTGGGCAGTCGCATCTTCGTTGGGCGACCGCCGACCGGCTATTGTGGCAATATGTTTCAGGCGGTACACCGCCCTCTTTAGTTGCTACTCTGACTTCCCTTTCACCGTCTGATTCAATGATCAGCCGTAGTCTTAAATTCATGGTTGATTCTTCGGCCGCGATTAAGAAAGGCTGCGTGAAAGCACGCCTCACTGCTGGCTCTCCGAATGACGTGGCTGTCGCCCTGCTCCTCAATATCAACGGCCGCAAAATCCTTCTCGGATCGGATCTAGAAGACGAGGATAACCCTCTTTTTGGTTGGTCCGCCGTCATGAGCGGTATGACGGCTCCAGGCAGTAGATCAGGAACTTTTAAGGTTGCACACCATGGATCTGTGTCGGGTTACCTCGATGACGTCTGGAATACGATTCTTGAGCCCGAGCCACTTGCTTTGCTAACGCCATTCAGGCATGGCAAGCATCGCATTCCGAATGCCGCAGATCGAGCCCGAATCCTAAGCAAAACGAGTCAAGCCTATATCTCGGCGCATCCTGAGAATGTCGTCAGACCAGCGAAAAAGCCTACAAAGATTCAAGGTCTCATGGATGGCGCTATACGCAACCGCCGGCTTGCAGCAGGTCCGATCGGTCATATCCGCTGGCGCGCATCAATTTGCAACCCAGCAGATAAAGGCACCGTGGATCTGTTCGATGGCGCACTGGCGCTGCTAGACGTGGTGTAGGATAGGTTTATGCCCCGCGCTGGCCGGGTTTCTTTTTAAATTTATTCAACTTATAGATTCATTGAATCCAGTGCGCCTTTGTCTGCCTAGCGAAAGGCACCCTGCGGGGGCACTACGGCCGATCAAAGGCTGAATTATGCACATGCTGGCGCCTAGCTGCCTAGCGATCCCGGTATAAGCTCAAGACCGTAAGCTTGGATTCAATGCTTATTCCCCCGCTTCGGCGGGGTTTCTTTTTTTGGAGTGCGTAAAGTTTGGGGGTAACTCCGGGGGTATCAATGCGATACTCGTTTCTAGACTATCTATAAAATCAAATATCTATAACCGAATTAGACAGCCTCTCTCCCAATTGAGAGACCGGAGAAGTCCGGGAAAATCCGAGAAACCCGCACAGCTTAAGGCTCTGCGGGTTTTTTTATTATCCGAGGAATTCCGGTAAGAAACGCTTGAAGCGAGGCTAATTTGGGACCACTAAGCCCTTGACCGGAACCAGATGCCCTTTGCCCTAACCGACAACACAACTTGTCATGTGAGGCCGCCAGACATCCCGGATTCGATCGGATTTCATCCGGGCTCGCGGAAGCCCGAAGCAAAAGCCGATCCACACGGACCCAGCCTGCCCCTCACCCGGACACGCCTCCCAAATTGGCCAGTGAAGCCCCTAGGGAACCCCCGATAAACGGCGCCAACATAGCGATCACCTGGGGTAATTGGCGCATGGGATCCCGCGATATACCGAAAGTCTCGAGATACTTCCCCAGTTCCGGATGTTCGGACGTGGGAAAGTTGCGATTGAACTCGCGCTTGGCGCGCGCATAAAGGGCCAAGGTGCAGGGAACATACAAAGCGATGACCATTAGGGAAAAGACCGCCCCCCAGTACATGCTCAAAGTCAGCGACCAGTTGACGACTTCGTCCTCCAGTTTCCCGTCCCCCAGAAAAACCACCGGCCACCGCAGCCAAGCGAGCATATGCAGGACGCCTATCAGCAGCATCGCAGAACCCAAATTGACCGCGTTTTTCAGATGGCTGAAACGCCCTTCGAGCAAATACAGGACTTCATCCGGGGGTAACTCCTTAAAAGGAGCCAGGGCGCTGCTTCCGGCCAGGACAATCGCGAAAGGCGCCACGGTCGCGATCAGATTGACCACGCCCACCAGTCCTAGGATGACCGCGAGCTGCAACGATGAAAAATAGCCTGACGCCTCGAGTACTCCGTAGGTCAGTTGAAAAATCGCGTTCACACTATTTTCGCGGAGAGCACCGAAAACGAAGTAGGCGACGGACAGGACCCCGAGCAGAACTATGATCACGCCGAAATAGGTGAAACATTGACGACTCATGTTGAGGCGAATCGTATAAATACTGACGACTGCCACCGCGACCGCAATGACGTAATAGACAAGAACCGCCGTCAGCCAGACCATTCGCGCGCGCAGTTCGGACAATTCCATGATGACGTCGCAGTCGAACGCGAAAATCTGATGGGCCAACTTGCCGGGGATCGTCGACAGTCCGAACCCGCCCAATTCAAATACCACGATAGCCGTCAGCAAAATCCCGATCGGAGCCACGGCGAAAAAAAGGCATCCGAACTCCTGCTTCGTCGCATCATCGGGAAGAAAAAAATGCTTCCTCATGGCCCTGTCTCCCTATGGATGTCACCACGCCGCCAGGAACGCAGCGGAACCCAGGGAACTCAACGCCCAAGTCGTCCAGCATTCCACTGTATTTCAATCCAGTTAACTGCTGCAGATAATCGGGGATTTTCAGCGAACGGTCCAAGGGGCTAGGTGGGCTGTGCCTACCCGACCTGATTGTCCAAGTTTTTGCCATATCCCTTCAAGGGCACGTTATAGCTCACGGCAGAAGCCGAGGCCAGAGGCAAGGAAGCCCAATAGATCGAGAGCGAGGGCGATTCAATCGGCCTGGGCGCGCGTCCTTGGCGACGATCGGAAGCCCCCGAGGCCTCCTGAACGATTTCCCCCCGCCTCAAGCCCGTGCTCGGTCATGTAAAAAGAGGCGGATCGGGCGGATCATGGCCGGGTGCTCTGTTTTAGACCGGCCGCGTTACCGCACCGCCGGTTCAGGGGGCGAAAGCGGGCGGCCTCCCCTTGGCGTTTTGCTCATGGCGCCACACGGCGGCATCAGGACCCGGCTTCGGCCGGGTCACCATCCAAATAAGTCGATCGGATTTGGCCATCGAACACGCGCGGCGCATCAATGAACGGCTGCTGGACGAGATGAATCGCTCTGGCTAGGGGCCATCAAGCAAACAAGGAAAGTCTGACACCGTATTCTCAGTTCGCGACATGAACCCGATTTGCCGACGCAGCCGGGTTTCTTATTGCCGAATTTGCCCGCAGTGGGAAACGAAGGCTCTTAAACGGGCGTAACTAAAAGAAGGAAGCCTGACAGCTTTCAATCACACCTTTCAATGACGTCTTTCAAATTTCTGATATGAGTCAATCCTTATTTCTTCAGCCGCGGCCTAGTGTTACATGCTTTTTTAAACAAGATAGGAGCCTCGGTTAGAAGAGACCGTTTTGAGGCGCGCCACCACACGATTTTGCTCTTAAGTAGAAAACAAAGGCCGGCTGAGGGGTGACCATGAAAGTGCCATCGGGAGTTGTGTAAACCTAGGCAAGGAGCCTCTTATGACTACGGATAGTGAGATTTCACTCAGTGACCACAAAACGAGCCCGCCAGATCTTTCTAATCCATTCTCAGGTGTAAACCGCCGTAAGTTTCTAAAAGGCGTCAAGAACGCTGCGGCCTTGACGATGACGGCGGGCCTCGTCAGTCTGGAGCCCTTGATCAGTGGTGGGAACACCGCTCAAGCCTTCCCGGAGGTTAATCCGCTCACCCCGAACGACCGGCTGGCCCAAGCCCGCGCCGTTCGCGAGGCCGCTGCACTGTACCACTTCGACCAGGGTATGCCGGTCCACGAGAACAACGGCGATGAGGATGAGTTTCCGAACTACATCGCCAATTACTCAAAGGGGCTGCCTCACAATCACTTCGGCGAGGTGGATGGGCCCGCTTATAACGCCCTAATGAACGCCATCGGCGTGGGCACCGAGACTGCCTTCAATGCTGTGCCCCTCGGCGGCAGCCGCAAGTTGACCAATCCACGTGCCGGTTTGTGCTTTGATCTGGAGGGAAAAGATCCGCAGCAGTTCACGATCCCACCCGCACCGAAGTTCAACAGCGCCGAGCAAGCCGGCGAAATGGTCGAGCTGTATTGGATGGCGCTCCTGAGGGATGTGAATTTCCTCACATATGATCGCCATCCCTTAGTCGCGGCGGCTCTCGCTGAGCTCAACGGCCTCTCCGATTTTCGCGGCCCGAAGGCCAATAACGTTGTAACAGTGCAGACCTTGTTCCGGGACGATGTGCCCGGAGGTACGGTCGGGCCGTATCTCTCCCAATTCATGTGGCTATTCACCCCCTTTGGCGCAGAGGTCGTGGACCGGAGGATGCAAGTTCTTGCAGCCGGCAGCGACAAGATGACCGACTTCAACGAATGGCTTGCGGTCCAGCGCGGCAATGTCCCCGGCACGGAGCGCTTCAAGAAAAAGCGCCGTTACATCACGACCGGTCGCGATCTCGCCCAATGGGTACATATAGACGTTCTCTTCCAGGCCTACTTCAACGCCTGCCTAATCCTCGGCACCCCGCCGGGAGGCGGCGGTATAGGCTGTCCGCTCAACCCCAGCAATCCTTACAGCAATGCGCGCAGCGAGGAAGGTTTCGGCACCTGGGGCGCCCCATTCATCAAGACACTCATGTGCGAGGCAGCGACCCGCGCCCTAAAGGCGGTCTGGTTCCAGAAATGGATGGTCCACCGCCGGCTCCGTCCGGAAGCATTCGGCGGCCGAATCCACATTCAAAAGATTTCTAACCGCTACCCCGGCATGATTCATGACGAGGTGCTTGGATCGGAGGCCGTGGATCGCGTGCATGGTAAGTACGGGAGCTACTTGCTGCCCATGGTTTTCCCCGAGGGCTCGCCCACCCACCCCGCCTATGGGGCCGGGCATGCGACGGTCGCCGGTGCCTCGGTAACGATTCTCAAGGCGATGTTCGACGAAAACTATGTTATCCCGAATCCGGTGGTGCCGAATCCAGCCGGCACAACGCTCCATGCTTACTCCGGCGAACCGCTCACGGTCGGAGGGGAACTCAACAAACTTGCTTCCAACGTCGCAACCGGCCGCAACATGGCGGGCGTCCATTGGCGGACTGATGCCTATTGGAGCCTCCGTTTGGGAGAAGAGATTGCGATCGAGCTGCTGCGGGACACCCTCACCACCTTCAATGAAGATATGAGCGGCGGCATTACCTTCACTGACTTCGACGGCAGAACGGTTACGATTACCCCGTCCGGCGTCTCCACCGGCTAAGGCGTAATTGCGTTGAAGGGGCACCGGTTGTCTTGTCGGGGAGTCTCCGGAAGAATCATCAAATTCCAGCCCTAATTGATGATAGGAACGCCATTGCCTTTCGGCGAGCGGCTTCGCGGCACCGCTAGCCGAGCGGGACGTTTGGTGGATTCCTGATCTGCCTACCAAACGCAGTGGGTAACTATGGGGGGATCAATGCGATTCTCATTTTTATGATTTTTGTAAAATCATGCTGTTAGACGTGAATTAGACGGCCTCTCTCCGCCAGTAAAAAGACCGAAGATGTTCGGCAAAATCCGAGAAACCCGCATAGCTTAAGGCTCTGCGGGTTTTTTGTTGTCAGGGGACTTCCGGTAAAAACCGCTTGAAGCCGGGGGCAACTTGGCTGACGTGAAGGCGAGTTGCCCCATGCCCTTAACTGTTTAGTCCCACGGTGTGCTGGAGTGATATACAAGCAGCTACGGAGGGACGATTTATGAGACCGGCTTTGCAGCGCGGTCCTATTTTCCGGTATTTACGTACCGGATACACTGCCCGAGGTTCTTAAAGCCGAACTCCTTATAGCCGCCGTTTTTGCATTCGTCCTTGTCGGATGGGAGAAGAGCGAGTTCGAAAGCACCAATGTCGCAGAAGCCGTCACGGGGTCGTGGCCGGCTTACCCCACGCTGATCGGTTACGACCCCGAGAGTAACGCCATCGGTCGTACCTTCGCAGCCCAGAGGATTGCCTTTTACGTCGTAAACAACAGCGATCCGATCCAGCGCTAGACTGCCTTCGAGGAGCGCATGAGTCAGCGTGGGACCGCCGTTGTCTTGGAGGGGGCCGAGCTTGGGATCGCCGATCAGCGGGGGATTGGGATGGCTCGCATCGAAGCAACTGCCATCTTCAATCAGGTTTTGCCCTACAAAGGCAATCGGCGGAGAGGTGGTACTGCTCACGCAATCCCCGCCCGTATTATCGGCAATAATCGAATTAATCAACGTAGTTTCGTCTGCATGCCATATTGCGTTTACATTGTCATACCATACATTTTTCCGAGCGTCGTGGTAGAAGCCTCCACCGAGTTCGGCGACATTGTTGGAAACGGTGGTGTTGGTGAGCGTTAATCGGGCCATCTGCTCGTAATTACTAGGTGTCTGGTGGATGCCGCCCCCAGTAGCGGTGGCATTGCCGTTTCCGGACACAGTGCTGTTCACGAGCGTGGCACGAAGGCTGGCGAATTCGATGCCGCCGCCGGTGTTGCCGACGAGGGTGCTGTTGGTCACAGAAAGGCGCCCGCTTCTTTCGAAAACGTTGCCGCCAAGGGCCAAGATACCGCGATCCGCATTATTGGCTATGGTGCCGTCCGTCACGTCAATGTCGGCGGCATAGCCGTTGATGCCACGACCGCCATTGTCGGCGATCGTACTGTTCGTGACATGCACTGATGCAAGACGTGCCGAGATGCCATCTCCACTATTGCCGGAAACACGGCTATTCGTGAGGACAAGAGAGGGCGGACACTCTAAGCCAGTGGTCCTACTCCTCAGCGAAATCCCGGTTTGGCCATGCTTCAGCGCGACTCCATTCAGCGTGACGCTGGGTGGCACGGCATAAAAGCCGTCACCACAAATTACAAGGAGCGACAGTAGATCGAAGACAGGAGTATTCGGGTCGATCGAGCGCGCAATCGAATGACCGTGGCCGTTGATCGTTATGCGGGTTTGAACACAAGGCGCTGGGTAGTATCTGCAGTCACTCATTACCACAGGCAATGCTTCCGTTAGGATAACGTCGCCGGTGAGTTCAACGGTGTCATCGGCCGAACCCGCAGGGCAGCCTCCGGTGGTGGTATTCGTATTCGCGGCCGTAATGGCATCGGCCAGAGTGCAAGCAGCGCCGTTACCGTCGATCGCACCCACCGTGAGAATAGTCGCCTCGGCGGACTCGGCCGCCAAGGCGAGAAGCGCCGCGAATACCAGCAGGTATCGATGAAGAGTTGCGCTGAAGATGAAAGCAACCATGTCTTGTTCCTCCTTGTTTGACTGTAGTCCTGCACAATCCGAGAGGCCGCTCGGGCGACACCATTGATAGAATGGCCAGCCGTGAAAGTCTGCACCTGCCGCCAATGTCTTTTAGTGGTACAGAAAACGGCAAAGCCGAACAACCCAGCTTTACCTTAGGGCACCTCGAATAACCGATTCTTTAGCTGACAAAAGGGGCGCGTAAAGGGTCAACAGGCGGCAAGCCCCGCCATTTTCCCGATATTGCCCACGCCCGGAGGGTTCATTTTGGCCCGAATCCACTGTTTCCAGCGGCTCCGGGCGCACCCCGGGGTCAGAAGGCGGCCACCCCGCAGGTCTTGAGGCTGCATAGGCGGCGCAGGTTATAGGTCGCCGCCTTTCCGGTGAGCAGGAAAGTAGCCCGCGCCAAACCGATGCAGCGCAGCAGCTTGCCTCCCATGTGTTCCATCGCCGCGAACACATGTTCGACTCGGGCACGGGTCCTAGCGATGCGGGTGTTGCGGCGTTCCTGGCAAGCGGACAGGGGCTTGCCCGACGCGGCCTTGCGCTGGATGTGCACCCGCCAGCCCTTGGCCTTGAGGCGAGCCTCGCGCTCGCCATCGACGTAGCCCTTGTCACCGTAGAGGTCGCGGCTGGTGTTGGCGGAATCCAGCCCGTCCTCCAGGTGGAGGGTGTCGTGCTCACGGGCCGTGCTGACCTTGAGCTGGCGGATGAGCTTGTAGCGCTGGTCCGCGCTGACCGAGACCTTGTAGCCGAAGTCCGCCTTGCCATGCTTCTTGGTCCAGGTGGCGTCGGTGTCCTTCTGCCGGCGCTGGGCGGGCGTCCAGTCCGCCGGGGTGGCTTGCTCCTTGATAAGCTCCCGTTCCTCCTGGGTGACATGTTGCCTGGGGACCGGGACGAGGCTGGCGTCGACGAGCT
>Ga0196971_1000604_pt1 | contig 24265 bp, 16 predicted proteins | sample S1v_1013CmetaG_FD_148660 | JGI IMG/M metagenome (GOLD analysis project Ga0196971, IMG submission 148660) | Soil microbial communities from Anza Borrego desert, Southern California, United States - S1+v_10-13C | ecosystem: Environmental > Terrestrial > Soil > Desert | place: USA: California...
TCCATGAAATCATGACCTGCGGAACTAATAGCCAGAGTACGTTCAGTGAGCGAGCGCACTTTTGACCATGCTTCGTTCCGAGAATACAAACAATCGCAGCGATCAATAGGCAGGCGGCAAATCTCAAGTAGAAGAATTGCCGAAGCATATGGGGATACAGGATGTAGTCGATGACGATGCCAAGGAGGATGAAAAGAATCGCAATGAAGGCGCCGACGCGGACGAACGAGTCGTCCATCCGGAGATTGGCAGAGCCGCTTTCATTCTGTATCCCGAATCGCATCGCCAAGCTTCCTTAGTTAGACGAAAACGACATCTCGGCGAAGACATTGACTCCCGTTTGGTCACGATAGATTTTGGGCTTTATTGGCCCGGGGAGGAAAAGAGACTTCATGTTGTCTTCATCCCGATACGTTAGGTGCCACTCAAGCAAATGTTCCATTGCATTTCTGCACGGGTTGCATGAGTGCACATTTGTGAACAGCAATTCGCCGTCGGGTTCTACCAAAGACGCGAGCTTTGAAAGTAAGCGCGTGCAGATCTTGTCGGAAAGGTAGTCGAACAAGCCGGCGCAGTAGACGACGTCTTGTTTTGCCCGCCAGAGGGAGTCCGCCGCTTTTTCCCTTAAAAGCTGATAGACGGAATCTTGAACGCACGCAAAACAGGCCGTTTTTCCTGTCTCTTGCGCGACCATGGAAAGCCGGCCGGCGGTCCATGACAAGGCCTCTTCGCTAAAGTCCACTAACGTGAACTCTATTAATTCAGGATAGGGGTATTCTTTGATGAATTGTTGGACCTCTGCCGCCGGTCCACAACTCACGATCATTACCCTATACGGTCTTCCTGCATTTCTCGCCTTTTCGGCTACGTTTTTGAGAAACTCCGAAAGTATTTCGACCCTGTTCCGATGTGCCTCGGCTACAGGCGTGCCAAGAAACGCAGCATTAATGATCTGAAAATATGTGTTGGGGCCTTGACGAGGGTCTCCAATGATCTGATTGACCATCTGGTAGTCTCCGGCATACCCCATAGGCTTAGTGTAAGTACGGAAAATAAACGGAGCCCTGAGCAACAAGGGGTGAAGCATCGAGCGCGCAAATGCACCATGGGCCGGCGCAAGGGATGGCTCTACGCTGCATGCCTCAAGCTCAAGCTCGCCCAGAAAATGTCGCACTTTGCTCATGATCGGATGCGCAATCTCATAGAACACGTCCTCGCGTAGCTGTCCTCCTGTCCGCGGGAGGTTCTTCGACGAGTCTATCTCCTCGCCCCATCTTGCCAGTTGACTGAGATATGCGCGCATTTCGCTCACGACCAGGTGATATTCTTTTCGAATGTTGAAGCTGGCCCGCCAATCGCCGGCCAAAGCTCCTGCATGTTGGCGGAAGGTGGCCGCGTCAACGCGGCGTTCTGGAAAGACGACCCATTCATCCATCAAAGCCACGGACACAATCGACGTGAGGCCAGTGTCCACGGCGTTCACGACCACTGCCCTTCCGGAATAGATTCTGCTGGCTCTTATCACCAAAGCCACTTTGCCGTAGAGCTCGCCAACCTTGGCAATTTCGTATGGACTGCTGACCTCCATGACAAGCAATTTTTCTTGCACAGTCTTGGCTGTTCCACTTCCGACCCGGCCGTGCGCGTCGCGAAAGGTAACTACTGGTTCATTTTGGGCGAATGAGTACAAGATCGTTGTCCGTCTGGAGGCAGCGAATCGCAAATCCGGTACGCATTGCAAGCAACCGTATCTGCAACCTACGCGGCGAAAGCACTTACCGGACCCCACGATGACATCATTCAGACCATCACCATTAAAGTCGCCCGCCGACGAGTTTACAGAGAGATTTGTACCGTTCTTTCCAAAGATCGTAAATCCATTCGTTGTGCCCGGCCCCACGCCGCTGACGTTGACTGCCGAATTGTTCGTTTTTCCATAAATCACGGTTACTCTTCCGTTTGTACCCACTCCCCCGCCGTTAACTGCATTAGGTTCACCAAGAGCCATATCTGCTATGCCGTCACCGTTGACGTCGGGGAGCATAGTCACAACGGTTCCCAGGCTAGTATTCTGGCTCGTTGTGCTCACGATAAATCCATTGAATGCGCCCTCTAGGGGCGTTGTGAGTTGATCTGTCCTTCCGACAGCGACATAGACGCGGCCAAAATTAGCTGAGAAGGCGTCGCTAGGATTTGTGTCATATTGGGGTACGCCCATCAGAACGTCGGGCACTCCGTCATTGGTAAAGTCTCGGCCACCACCTACAAAACTAAGATCGTGTGGTGAATTGGGAGTATTAAACAAATAATGTCCATACCCCGTTCCGGCTCCCCCCAAGGTCACTGGCGCAGTGCTTTGCTTGCCGTGAACCACGTAAGTCGCAGCATCGCTCCCTGCGCTACCTCGGACAGCGACTACGACGTCGGCATATCCGTCCCCATTCGCGTCCCCCCCGGCAGAAACGTCGACTCCCGCGAGGCTGTATCCGTTGATGACATACCCCAGACTTCCCGTACCGCTTGCCACATTGGTCAGACTCACCGCGTTCAGGTCAGTCTTGCCGAAGACGACGTAGGCTTTGCTTCCACTGTGGGCGCCTATGATCAAATCAGAAAGCCCGTCGCCGTTCACATCGCCTGCAGCAGAGATGGCGTTTCCCATATTGTCGGTTTCAATGTGCGGGGTAATGAGGAAGCCAGCCGTCCCATTCACCACATTGGCCAGGTCGATCGGAGGCGCATTCAGCGAGAAGGTCCGGGTCGCCGATTCGGCCGATGCCCCGCCTGCCAGGATGGCCACATTTCCCGCCTTGTCCTCGACCTGCGCCTTGATGACGTGCGTTGCGTACTGCACCGTGGGCGTAATCGACCAGGTGGTGCCGCCGGCGTCGACGGTCGCCTGCCCGAGCAAGGTGCTGCCCGAATAGACCCGTACCACCTGATCGCTGGTGAGCGCAGGGTTAGTCCCGGTGATAGTCGGCGTGGTGTCATCGGTGGTGCCGTTATTGGCCACGGAACCGGTGGTCGCACCGAAGTTGTCGGTCACGTCGGTGATCGTCGGCGACGCGGCAACCAGGTCGCGCGTGGTGTCGATGGTATAGCTGAAGGTCTGCGCATTGCCCTCATTGCCGGCCTGGTCCACCACGCGCACGAGGACGTCGCTGGTGCCGACCGACAAGGAGACATTGGCAAGGCTGAAGGTGTTGCTTCCGGCTGTTGCCGTTGCGGATTGCCACGTCGAACCGTTGTTGAATGAGAGCTCGACGGTTTCATGTGCTCCCAAGTTCGCGCTTAGCGTACCGCCGATGGTTTGCAGCGTGACGTTGGTAATGCGGTCGGTGCTGCTGATACCGTTGTCGGGGCTCAGGCTGAGGGTGACGGCAGTGGTTGTCACTGCCGTGTCCACATTCGCCACGAAGACCGCGCTTGCCGTGCCGCTGTTGCCCGCTGCGTCCTGGACCACGGCGGTCAGGTTGTGCGCGCCGTCGGCCAGCGTGGGGGTAGTGAAGGTCCAGGATGTGCCGACGACGTTTGCCGTCCCGAGCAGGGTTGCGCCGTCATAAATACGCACCAGGTCGCCGGCGCCGAGGGGGCTGGAGATCGTGCCGTCCAGTGCCAGGGCCGGGTCGTTCGTGTAGCCGATCATGGTTGTGACCAGGAGCGAGCCGTTGAAAATCATATAGGTCAGGTCGCCCGATTTCCTTCCGTACTCGAACCCGGATTCGAGGATCGGCATGCTGGTCCGCAAGTGGCGGCTCCAGTGGTTGACATAGCCGGCTATTCCCATCGAAACGCGCGCGCCGTAGCGGTCTTGCGCGCGGGCGGCGACCAGGTTGGCCCCCAGCTGGCCGAAACGCTCGGCGACTCGAAACTGTTCCTGGTCGCAGAGGAATCGGGCAAGGTATATATAGGCCAATCCTGCACTGTCGCAATGGCCTCGCTCAAGGCAGAAGCTGGCTAACCGGCATACCACGGCGCCGTACAGGCGCTCACCGGTGAAGATCGCCGGGGCGCAGCATCCTTCCAGCACCTCGAAGATCGCCTGGTCATCCGGACTCGTCATCGCCGGCAGGCCGATCAATTCCTCGATGTCCCTTGCGCCAAGCGAGGTCCACATTCGGTCCAGTTCGCGACGGAGGTCTTCTTCACGGGGACGGATAGGAATGTCAATGCCCACCGTCCTTAGAAAGTCCAGGGCCGCTGCTACGGCCTCGAGCGTCCGCTTGGTCGTCATGTAGATGCTCGACTGCAGGCGTGTGATTGCTGCCTTCTCGAGAATGCTCGAGGAGCGCGTGCCCAAGCTTTCCAGGCGCTTTTCGGCCGGCGCAGGATGCCCGGTCAGGAATTCGGCTTCGGCTACGTGATACTCAAGTCCGAAGGCAAGGTCCCTGTTTCGCCGCCACGTGCTGTCGGAGATCAGGCCCGCTCCGATGTTGAAGAATGCAAGGGCCGTCGCATGTGCCGCCGATGTCTTCGCCTTTTTCCCTGCCAGGAGATTCAGCTCCGCAATCGTCTCGCGCTCTTCGGCACCGGTCACAAGTGCGGCTCCGCGGTTCAGATGGCCGACCGCTTCAAAAATATGGATGTCAAGCTCTGGCGGGGTGAGATGCTCGCAAAGTGTGCGCCCGATGTTCAGGTGCATCTGCGGCAGGAGATCGCTGGGAATAAGCGAGTACGCTGCGTCGCGTATCTTGTCATGCAAGAATTTTCCGACGTCTTCCTGATGTACGATAATCTGCGTGTCGACGGCCGGGTATAGCCATCGCACCAGGTAGTGCGGAGTCCGTCCGGTGACAAGGGAAAGATGCGACATGTCGAACTTATTTCCCAGGCATGCGGCGAACTGCAGCAACTGTTGTGTTTCGTGGGGAAGGAATTTCAGCTTTTCCACCATCAGCGCGACGGCGTTGTCTGCAAACTCGCGTCCTCGCAGCTCTTCCACGTCCCATTTCCACGCTGATAGTTCTGGATCGAAGGACAGCACGCCGTCGCGGTGCAGTGCATCCAGGTATTGCTTGAAAAAGAATGGATTGCCGTTCGTCCGGTCGAAGATAACCGCGGTCAGGGCCGAGGTGTCGGCTTCATTCGCCCGCAGTGTATCCGCGGTGAGTTTGTTCAGGGAGCGCGCGTCGAGCGGCCGCAGTTCGATCTCATTCACCTTGGCCCTTTGCCGCAATCCCCGCAGGCTCTTGGCGAGAGGATGCGATTTGCCGACTTCACCGTTTCGATAAGCTTCGACAATCATCAGGTACTGACTCTCGGCACTTGTCAGGAGATGTTCTACGACACTGATTGTGGCCGGGTCGATCCAGTGTACGTCGTCGAGAAAAAGAACCAGGGGATGCTCCGGCGTCGCAAAGATGCCGAGAAATTCACGTATGACGGTCTGGAAGCGAAGCTGCTCTTCCAATGCGGGCAAGGGCGCTACCGCGGGCTGCTTCCCAATCACATGCGCAATCTGCGGCAGCATATCGACAAGCAGTTGCCCCTTGCTGCCCACGGCGTCGAGGATACGTTTGCGCCATCTGTCAACCCGCTCTTCGCTCTCCGATAAAATCTGGTGAACGAGCGTGTTCAGCGCTTGGACCAGGGTCGCGTAGGGAATATTACGCTGCAGCTGGTCGAATTTCCCGGAGATGAAATAGCCGTGGGTTTCGCGTACGACAATCTGGAGTTCGCGTGCCAAAGATGACTTGCCGACGCCGGATTCACCGGTCACCGTAAGCAAGACACTCTTCCCTGTTGCCGCCACGTTTAAGTACACGTCGCGCAAGCATTCTCGTTCGGATTCTCGCCCATACAAGGATGACGTGACATGAAGCCGCGCGGGTACGTCTCTACTGCCGATCTCGAAGGGCGCGATCTGTTCGCAATTTTTCAGCTGGAGGACGCAGTTTTCGAGATCGAAGGCCAAGCCTGTGGCCGTGTGGTAGCGCTGCTCCGGCAGTTTTGCGAGCAGGCGCATGACAATCTTGCGGACCACGGGCGACACGTCTTTCACCGACTCCTGCATGAACACCGGAACGTGTGCGAGATGCGCGTGCGCCCACTCCAGCGGGTCGCGCCCGTAGAAAGGCAATGATCCGGTCAGCATTTGATAGAGGATAATGCCGAGCGAGTACAGATCGGTCCGCACATCTGTTGGTCTTTCCACTCGGCCTGTCTGCTCGGGCGATATGTACGGCCAGTCGAGGCCGGAGGCGCGATGACCGGTGATGGCAGTGCTGAAGTCGACCAGGGTTGCAGTGGTCGATGTGAGGTCGACAAGTATGTTTGCTGGCCGCAAGTCTTGGTAAACGATGTGGTTTGCGTGCAGCCGACTCAAGGTGCGTGCCAAGTGGAGGGCGACTTCAAGCGCCGCTGCCTGCTTGATTGGTTGCCCGGTTAACAGACTGGCGAGCGGCAGGCCTGGTACGTCCTCGCAAACGATCGCATACCGATTCATGTGTTGTATGCACGCGAGAGGCTGTGCTATCCCGGGACCTGCCAGTTCCTTCAGCAGCTCGAACTCCCTCTGGATCGCAAGAATCCCTTCGGGCCGCGGATTTTCCCGGCCGAATTTCCAGAGTGCCTGTGCTCCCTCATAGACTCCGCGGAACAGCTCATATCCCGTTGTCAAGCCGAGAAAGTCAGGCGCGCGGTGTGCGTCACTCATGCTCGGTCCCACTGTTCGTTGCTACCGCATTGCCCGCCGCACACTGACTAAAACACGCGATGTCCGGCTTCTTTGATTCTATGCACTTTATTCCAGCTTTGATGACAATTTCGAAGCAGATTCAGCGATTGTTAGAATAATTTGTGCGCTTTTCGTAGCATGAAGTTGCGGAAAAGAGTCGAATATGAGATGCCCGGGAAAAGATAGGCAGTCGCTATCGCGGAGCGATTCATCGACCGTGGGCGGCGCGCGAATAGGAGCGCGCTCTACACATGTGTTTGAAAGACCGCCGCACGGGCAGGAAGCACGTTAGGATTTGCGGATAGGGATGCCGACACGGGAGCGAGCCGGGGTTTTCGTGTCCACGGCACGTTCGCTCTCGGCCTTTGCCAACAGAGCCAGGTCGACAAGATCGGAATCGGTCGGTTTGTCCCAGCCGTCCGGCCAGACGGCATTGCCGAGGAACTTGAGGAACGCCGGCTTGACGATGGGGCTGGAAATTCCTTTTGTCTGAAACGCCTTGCGGACGGCACCGGCCGGTCCCAATGCCTCCCGGTCGAAGCGCGCGATCCACTCCCCCTGCTCTTGCGTCGACATCTCCTGAAACATTTCGCTCAGCTGCTGGCGTTTCTGGGCCATGAAACGTTCGATGAGCTTCAGACGTTCTGCCTTCTTGTCGTAGGTCACCGGGGCGGGAGCGCTTTCCTCCTTTGGTATGCCAAACTGGCCGGACTGGAGAATGGAACGGAGATATTTCTCGGGGGTGCGCACAGGCTCCATGTCGGCCCGGCGTTGGCGCTCGTTCAGCACGGCGAGCGCATCGTCCATCGACTTGGCCCCGTACTTCAGCAGCAGTTTTTCTGCCTTGTCCTGGGTGATGCCCAGGCGAATCGCGGCACCGATGGTCTTGAGATCTACCGGTTCAATCGGGCGCTCCGGGGCTTCAATCTTCTGCGCCTTGCGTTTGACCTTGAATTGGAGGTCTTGCACCGAACGGCCGACCTTGTGTTCGATGAGCTCGACCTCAAGGTCTGTTACCTCATTGACCTTCTTGAGCGCCTTCTTCACCACGTCCCGGTTGAAGATCTTGTATTCCTGGTAGGCGCTGGTTGGGCTGTCGGGGGCGCCGGTCAGGACCGGGCGCCACCAGGCCCACGGCTGGCGCGCCGTCAGACCGCTCGGGTTGTCTGCATAGCGGCAGCAGATCTCATAGAGCACGAGCGAGGCCATGGTATTGAGCATGGCCAACACCTGCAGTGACATCTTGGCAAAGCGCTGGGGGTCAAGCAGTTCGTGCTTGATGTTCGGCGCATAGCTCCACTCGAGTGTCAGCTCGTTGCCCTTCTGGATCAGGTCGGCATGGGCGATGAGCGCGGAAATACTCCAGCGCGCACCCTCCCCTGTCGTCGGCGACTGCCACTCGACGCCGGTAGTCGCCATCTGGCGAAAGTACTGTTTGATGATTTCCGTATTGTTGGAGTTGAAGTCGATGCCGACCGTAATCTCCGACAATCGCGCCCGATACCGCTCCTTGTCCGCCCCTTGCCGCTGTGCATACTGCAGCATGACGTTGTAAATCTTCCGGGCGGTTACCGTGATCTTTTCCGATTTCGGAACGATGGCGAGCGTATTCACCGGCTTGCGCAGCAGGTGATCGTGATCGACAAGGGCGAATTTTCGCTCGCCCTCCGATGCGCGCTTCGATGCGTTCGGCTTCTCGGACATTGTTGGCCTGGTGGAGTGTAGGCAACAGTCTATAGTGAGTAGACCCTGAGTGCAAACTCACCTTTCGACTTCGGCCGGATTCTCGCTTCCTTGCTTGCAGTGCCTCCCAAAAATTCTCACTCAGTTGGCGTTCTTTGGATGGCACGGCCGCCCGCGTCTTCCTCCCATATCCACTCACCCGGCCCCCCAAATGTTCTCACCGCCTTTCCTAGAAGAACTCACCTCAGATCCTAAAGGTTCTCACCATTGCTCCCAAAAGCTCTCACCCTAATGCTCCTAAGTCCTTGAATTTTAATAGATAAGAGCGGGGTAAAGTTCTTATAGTTATTGTAGTTTACGTTTATCTTTATAGCCGAGAAGGAAGGAAAGTTTCGAAGAAACCTTCCGCTTATCTTCGGGTTTTACGGAATACGGCGATTTGGCGAATATTCACAGAATTTTTGAATACGGAGAAATAGTTTTATAGCGTAGAATGTGAAGCGGAAAGAAAACCCTATCAATAACGCGCGATAACACACTCATGAACGACTTCCACAAGATCCATATCAGCGACATCGTCGACCAGGCAGAGCGAGCCGCACAAATGGTGAATCAAATCCGTTCGCGGATGCTGGCGCCAAGCGCAATAAAGAGCCCGCCAGTATTTTCATTGACGCAACTTGCGACCTTGTGCGGTATCGACAAAGGCCAGGTCTCATACCGGATCGGCAAGGGGGATCTTCCGGCCGGCCAGTTAAATGACAAGGGGTCGCGCCGGGAATTTACCCTGGAAGAAGCACGCACCTGGGTTCGTCACTACCGGGCAGGATCGCTTCGTCCCGAGGGCGCACGTGCCATAACGATTGCGATCGGTAATTTCAAAGGCGGCGTGAGCAAGACTACAACGGCGATGGTGCTTGCCCAAGGGCTTAGCCTGCGTGGCCATCGTGTCCTCGTTATCGATGCCGATCCGCAGGGTTCACTGACGACTTTGTTCGGTATTATGCCCGATACGGAAGTTGCCGAAGACCAAACGATTGCCCCTCTTGTATACGGAGAGACGACTACGATCAGGCCGGCGATCCAGCAAACCTACTGGAACGGTGTCGACCTGGTAGCGGCGGCATCCAGTCTTTTCTCCGCAGAATTCGTATTGCCCTCGCGGCAAATGAAAGACCCGGAGTTCCAGTTCTGGGATGTGTTGAATTTGGGGTTGGAAGATGTACGTGACGACTATGACGTCATCATTATCGACACCCCCCCTTCCCTTTCGTACGTGACCATCAATGCTTTCATGGCGGCCGATGCCCTCATGGTACCCCTGCCTCCGAACGCACTCGACTTTGCAAGCTCGGCTCAGTTCTGGAGTTTGTTCAGCGACCTTGCTTCCAACCTTGTAGAAAGCGCTGGTATAACCAAGACGTTTGATTTTATTCATGTTCTGCTTGCACGGGTTGATTCGGCAGACGTGGCAAGCGATGTCGTACGGTCGTGGATCTCGGCGACATATGCAGAAAAAGTGCTGCCGGTAGAGATTCCGAAGACGGCTGTGACCTCGTCCAGCTCGGCTGAATTCGGCACGGTCTATGACATCAGCAAGTACGATGGTAGTTTGAAGACATATAGCAGGGCTCGGGACGCGTATGATCGTGTGAATGATCTTGTTGAAGTGTCGATTCGGAATGCGTGGGCAGCACAATTGAGTGAAGGAGCTTGAGATGTCAATCAAGGATCGTCTCGCAAAAAAAACAGCTGATCTTGTAGTGCCGGCGAGTAAAGGCGTGTCGCCGGCTGGCAGTCCGCCCGGCCCACTTAAAACGGGGCCTGGGCAAATGCTCATGGTGAATGCGCTCATGAAAGAAACCAATGAGCGGGTGGCGGATCTGGAGGAGCGGTTGAAGCAGTTTGAAGGCGCTTCTGTCGCGCGTCTCATCGAGCCCGAGAAGATCGTGCGGTCGAAATGGGCTAACCGGATTGAAGAGGGGTTCAACACGCCCGAGTTCGATGCCTTAAAGGAGGAAATCAAGTCGGCAGGCGGTAATGTTCAGCCTATCAAGGTGCGGCCAGTCGGGCAGGGCACGGATGAGTATGAGATTGTCTTCGGGCATCGCCGCCATCGCGCGTGCCTGGATCTGGGTTTGCCTGTATTGGCGCTTGTCAGCGAGTTGAGCGAACAAGAGTTGTTCAAGGAAATGGATCGCGAAAATCGGTCGCGCCTTGATCTATCGCCGTGGGAGCAGGGATTGATGTACCGTAGGGCTCTCGATGAGGGCCTATTTGCATCATTGGGAGAATTGGCTGTTGGACTCGGCGTGGACAAGGGCAATATCAGCAAAGCGCTGAAGCTCGCGGATCTGCCGAAGGAGGTCGTCGCAGCGTTTCCTTCCGCGCGCGAGTTGCAGTATCGGTGGGCCAAACTCTTGAGCGATGCTATTCAGAATGATCCCGAAGGCGTACTCGAGCGGGCAAGAGAACTCGCGGCGGATTCGGATGCGAAGGGTAGCGGGAAAGAGGTCCTCGAGATTCTGATTGGATCTGGTGGGTCGGGGAACAGGCTCGAGCAAGTCATCGTTGGTGGAAAGGTTGTGGCTGAAATCTCATCTGAAGGAGGGCGGGTAAAGATCAAGTTCGCCCGGGGCGCAGTGAAGGACAGCAAGTTGGATCAGTTGCGAGACATGCTCAGGGACTTATTGCAAAGCTGATGTTTTAGCACGGAAGAGTAAGGGTGTTGCCAGCGGCAACGCCCTTTTTTTTGCCCTGATGGATCAGGTTGATTTTGTTTTCTCGAGTAGGCCTGTTGTACCGTACAACACGTTGAATGGAACGAACGCGGCGCGTGTTGTACCGTACAACACATTGCTGAAAAGGGGAGGCAAGGGCTCCGATAGTGCGAGATTCCAGGAATCACTTAATGGCCTTGGAGGTACACAAAATGCAGTCCACCCCGGTTCCTCCATACGCGGTGCCCAAAATCAGCTGTTGGATCGAAGCGTTGTACGGTACAACAGTACTGCGCGGTCCCCTCAGATTTCATTTCGATTCCGCGCTTGGGGAGTAAATCGATCCGGATGAACGGACATGAAATACATGGAAGCACACGTTTTGCGACAAAGCGATTATGTGAAATCTCCGTGTACCTGAACCAGAATCGGAAGCGCTTCAATTCACCTCATCGTTCCCAAACCTTCTCACCTAAGGCGCCCGAACCTTCATTCGATTAGATCATCGTCGAACCGAAACACTCGTCCCAAACCTTCTCACCTTTGTTATTGTCACGCGCCGTACGGCTGAGAGCGTGGAACGATCGTCGCCATACCCCACATTGCCCACACTTGCCCAACCGGCGGGTAGGGGAGGGGGTATACCGCCCCTTTGATCAACTTCGTCGCGCACGTCGCGGCTCAGCCATCCTCGCGAGCCGCTAAACAAGCGCATGCGGCCCATTCAGATCCCAAATCTTCTCACCTGATCGCTGCAGGAAGTCCCATCTGTCCACAAGATCAATCTAGGACACCCCATAACGGGCAGTTGTGTATTATCATTGCTTGCAAAAAACGCAGTCGACTTGGTCAGCTTTTTGTCGCCAAGTAAGTAATAGCTTTTAAATCAATAACTTAACAAGCAAACTTGTTGTCGCACCTCAAGGTCGACAGCAGGTGTAGAACATGTCCGATACGCTGACGGCTGCAAATGGATCGCAAAGGCACCGAGAAGGAGAACTTTTCGCGGGACGTCGTGCTGCGCGCCGCTTAGAGGCGGGACATTTCGCCTTCATGCGCGCTGTCCTGCAAGGAGTGGACCCGAAGGCCAGCTGGGACCGGTATCTCGCCCACGAGGGTGATGGCCGCGATATACGGGTAGTGCGGCAAACGATTCAATGGGTGCGTGACGAGTTCGCCGCCGCCGCGCGGCGCCATGCACGCCACGGCACGGCGCGTCTGGTACTGATTGATGCACAGCAGATCCGCGAGTCGAAGGACAAGCGACCGTCGCTGGACGAATACATTGATGCGAATCAGTTGCACGATTTTTCCTATGCGGAGCAGCTGGAGTTTTACGAGGAACAGTACGGCAAGGCCACTCAAAAGCAGTCGCGCCGCACCCGATTGCTCAGCAAACAGCTCGAGGCGTTGCGCTGGCTGGAGGGGATTGCGGTCCAGCCGCCACGGCTGGACGATCCGGTCTCCACATGGCTTAACCCGGTACTCGCCAAGCATCTGGAGCGTGCCGGAATCACAACCCTGCGCGCTTTGGTCGATCGGATCAATGGAGTGGGGTACAGGTGGGCCAGCACGATCCCCGCGATAGGAGAGGTAAAGGCCAACCGGATCGTCGATTGGCTGAGGAAGCAGGAGAGGGCGCTGCAACTGCAAGTCGGTCTGCACGTCCTGCAACCGCGCGCCGAGATTCCGAAGGCCGACTTGCATGCAGTCGTGCCGCCATCGACGGCAATCGTCCCACTCGAAAAGCTCCTCCTTCCCGCAACCCTGGACGGAAGTTCTGGAAGCTTCAGGGCACGGCGAGACCAATGCACGATCAGGGCCGTGGACGATCGCGAAGCGGTTTTTCATTGGCTGCGGACCAAGAGGGAAAGAAAAGCGGATGGCACATTCAGTGAAAACCACACGTCCCGGGCTTACCTGAAGGAAGCCGAGCGCCTTCTGCTTTGGGCAGTTCTCGAGCGCCAGCTGGCACTGTCGTCACTGACGGAAGATGATTGCCTTGCGTACTGCCGATTTCTTTCCAATCCGAGCCCGCGCGAAAAGTGGTGCGGCAGGCGAGGGCGGGGCAAGTGGAGTCCGCTATGGCGCCCGTTCGAGGGCCCACTGTCGGTCAGAGCGCAAAGACAAGCGATTACGATCCTCAAGAACCTGTTCCGATATCTGGTCGAGACCCGCTATCTGGATGCAAACAACTGGGAAAAAATCGCGCTGCCCTCCGAGGTCACCCCGCGGACAAACCAGGCTCGCAGCTTCACGGAAGAACAGTGGGCGTTTATCTGCGAGTGCCTTGACGGCTTGCCGAGTACATCCGCCAACATGCGATTGAAACTCGCATTACCTCTACTATGCGCCACGGGCTTGCGACTAAGCGAAATCGTTGCCGCAAGGGTAGGGCATCTGCGCCAGGAGAGTGGAGCCATCATCGAGCCCGACAATGCAACCGGCGAGCGCTGGACTTTACAGGTACACGAGAGGGGAGGGGAGGTGCGCACAGTCCCCATATCATCCGACCTCATCGCCCGGTTGCGCGCATATCTTGGTTCGCGTGGGCTGAGCACGGACTTGGGCGATGCCGAGATCCAGGACGCAGCCATACTCGGCAGGTCAGTCGATGTAGCAGATCGGGCCCCATGGTCCCGCCATGCGCGCCACGCCATTGATACCAAACAAGGGGTGACGGCCGGCAGCCTGTATGACCAGATCAAAGACTTTTTTGCGGAGTGCGGCCACCTGGCCGGCGAACGAGACGGCTGTGAGGAGACCGCGTTCTCCTCGGCGAGTACCGAATGGCTCCGGCACACCCATGCCAGGCGCAAAGCAGGCGTGCCAGTGCAAGGTGCGCAGGGTTCGTCGAGCGCGACCTATTGATTCGTCACTGACCGAAAAGCCGTCCCGGGAGACCCCGTTTCTTGAGGGCTGCGTGCCAGTGCTAACCACTTTAAATCCGCCGCCGCCAGCAACTGCTCAAGCCACGGCAAGACGGGTTCGATTATCAGAACACAAGCAGCACCGTCGCACCAGCTTCCGTTCGGTCTCTCCATTGGACGCTTCATTACTCATCGCTGAGCCACGGTTTTTCGCGACCGGTCTATACCACCTCGGCCGGTGATGAAAGGACGCGGCGGTAGCGCGCCATGCCGTTGATGTCCAGTAGTCCGAGCCACTGCGCGACCTCCTTCTCGGAGCGGCCACGGGCGAGCTGGCGAAGCGCAAACGTGTGACGCAGCTTGAATACGCCGCCTTCCACGTTATCGAGGCCGGCGTGCTCGAGGACTTCCCGCGTCGTTTCGTAGCAACGCGTATCGGACCATTGGCCACCGCTCTTCCGCGAAGGGAACACAAAATCACCGGCGATCCCTTGTTCCTCGCGCATCTTCAACCAGAAGGCCAATTGCCCACCTGCCCAACTGGCCAAGGGCGTTTCGCGTGCCGGAAAATTCCCGTTACCGGGTAGGGACAACTTCCACGGAAGTCCCGTCTTCTTCCCGCCTGCAACCCGGACGCCGTCAGTCTTCAGGTTACGTACATCTCCAGGGGTCAGTCCAGCGCCGAGCATGAGCGCGACCGCAGTCCTGTTCCGAATGACGTTCCATTTCTCCGGCTTGCCATCCTCCTCTTTGCTTGGCCTTCGTGTGACGTACTCAATGAGTCGTTTCGACTGAGCCTCCGTCAGGAATTCAGGAAGGGGATCCTTATCTGCGGCATTCGCATACTTGTACTGCGGCTTTTCCATGACGGCACGTGCGGCGTGATTGGCTGCCACACCGTCCATCTTTGCCTGAAAAGTGCTCACCCAATCGATAAGAGTAAGAAAGCGCCGCGCGTAGCGAGGCGTTAGGTCGATTCCGGATGTCACCGGCCTTGTGGCGCCTCCGCTCAAGACGATGCCACGACTCGCGATGAACGCCTCCAATTCTGCTGGCGTCAATTCATGCAGATCCAATTCGCGCGTCGTACAAAACGCAACGAAGGCGTTCCACATTTCTCGATAGACCTCGGTTGATTCTTCATTCAAGGAGCGCCTTCTGGTTGAGGTGGAGCGTCGATACGCCAGCCAATCCGCGAACGCCTTGTGAAGGCGGTCTTCGAGTGCGACTTCACCAGCTGACGAGAAGAGAGAATAGTTTGTCATTGGGTGGCAACCTGAATCAGGGGAAAGTTGTACCGTTGAGGAGAGACATCTCCCGCATAATGCACCATTTTCCGAACTAACGGCAAGCCGTTTGCTTGGTGATCTCCTTTAGTCTCCAATTGATCGGAGAGAGGTATGGATGCTCGCTGAAGCACGTGCAGTTAGTTCGGAATATTATCCGGATGGCCTGGCATTTCTCTTCGCGCTCAAGGCTAGAGCAGCGGGTTTTTTTGTGCGATGACCTCTCCGGAGGGCCCGCGTAAGGCGGGTGCGCACGCGTTGGCAGGCTCGTGCACCGAAGTGACTCGAGAGACCATCGCCGGTACTTGCAAAGCTTAATTGCAAGCCATTGGACTCTTAATCCAAATGCAGCCGGAGCAAGCTGATTTCGAGGCGTGCCTATCGTTAATAACAACTAATATTCTTAGCGGTCCCATAACAATTCGGTATCCTGCGTGTGGGCGAGGCTGGTAGTGCCATCAGTTGATCAGGTGAACCATCCTTTCATAGTTTGACGTCGCTCCGACTTACGTTGAAAGGACATACTGCCTGCCGGACCTCTTGGCGTTTCAGGAGACTGTAATGATTAGCGCGATCATTTTTCTTCTTGGAGTTTTGGTCGGCGGCTTGATCATCGCCGTCTTCATTGAGGCTTTAGTTGGATTGGACGATTGCGGACGCGATTGCTGAACGCTCGCCGTGACTCCGGGAAGATTCAGACCAAGGGATTAGCAGCGCGGGCCCGTAGCTCAGGGGTAAGTAGCAGTCGACTCATAATCGATTGGTCGCAGGTTCAAATCCTGCCGGGCCCACCAAATAGGCTTAGGTGCCCGTACAGCAAACGCGAGCAGTCAGCCCGGAATGAACTGAGTGAAATGTGCCATCAAGTTCGAGAGATCGAGGCGACACAAGCCAGAGCAATGGCTTCAGTTTGCACGACTTCAGCCGCAGGGTCGCCGCAGCGCCGTGTCAAACGCTTACCCCTTCTGGTCCGGGAATGCAATAAAGGGCACTGATGAAGACACGCCCAATTGCGGTAGCTGGGACGAGATTAAGTCACGGAAAAGTTTCCTGCTTTGCCTCTTGGCTTTCTTGATTCCATCCGGTGCAACGCTGTGCCGGCGACGACGCGCTCCTCCCGAAAATCAGCCCACCTTCCGCCCCGGCAAAGTCAACAGGACGCAATCTGAGCCTATTCCCCTTCGCTAGACAACTTCCAGCCAAATGAAAAAAGGATGTGCGAGAGAAAGGCAACTAGAAAGTAGGGTGAGTCACCTGTGATCCGACAACAGGGCCAGATTCGACATCAATCGAATCTTCCGGTACATAGTAGCAATTGCGACACGATGCTCGGCCAACAGGTGGCATACCCGCCCGTGAGCTTTGGCCAAAATATGCTAAATTAAAATTGACTGCGGCAAGGCGCGTAGCATCATGCCGCCGCTCCATCGTATTCGGGAAACGAAATGCGTCAGTGTGCCGCGGCATCCCAGGCAAGTCTTCAGATGACGATCCGCATCTTACTAGCTGACGATCACGGCATTGTACGCGAGGGTCTCAAGCAGCTTTTCATGCTGTCTACAGACTTCGTTGTCGCCGGTGAGGCAACCACAGGCGCGGAGGTGCTTGATGCGGTCAGGGCAGGGAGCATTGACCTGATTCTTCTGGATATGACCATGCCGGGAATCTGCGGGGTCGAACTCATCCATCGTCTTCGCCTGCATCCACGTTGCCCCCCGATAATGGTCCTCACCATGCATAGCGAGCTCCAGATCGCTCGGCGCGCAATAGGTGCCGGTGCAGCAGGATATCTGACCAAAGACAGCGACCCTAAAACCCTCATGGCTGCCATACGGCGGGTTGCATCCGGCGGAAGATTTCTCGATCCTCAACTAGCTGAAAAAATGCTCTTCGACTCGGAGCTCGAGAACGACAGGCCGCCTCATGAGCAGCTTTCCGATCGAGAGTTCGACATCATGCGACGTCTCGTTACCGGGATGGGTATCAATGAAATTGCCGGGGAATTATCTATAAGCAACAAAACTGTGAGTACCCACAAAGCGCGCCTGATGCAAAAGATGGGGTTTACTAGCAATGCCGACATGATCCGATATGCCGTCAGATATGGCCTGGTCGAATAGCGCGGATACGACGTATGAGCCAAGCTCGACCGTGCGTCGAGCGGAACCCATCGCGCAGCAAACACCTCTCTAGCCCTTGTCCTCCTCCGGGCTCCACACGACAGACAAGTGACCGGCATGGTACCAACCCCGCACGTCCGCGTGTTCACATCGCATGCGCCTCTCCTACGCAACTCCATTCAACACCGGCCGGGTTGCGTCCGCTTACCTCGAAAATTAGTGCATCTTAATTGTTCTAAGGCACATATTACGCCACGGATACATTAGACGCGGCTATTAGAAAAATAAGGGAGCGCCAACTACGAGCCGAACTAAAGTCGATTCCGCAATCGACGCCAGCATTTTTCTGCCGGAACAGCATCAAGAGAAACCATCGTATGAATCATCCGAGTGAGACCCACCTATCGACAAAGCTTCACTCACTCGACGCCCCCGATAAGGTCGAAGACAGCCTTGAGCAAGCAGTCCTGTGGATCTGCAACCATTACGACCGTCCTACCTCGGCAGCCGCACTTTGGGCTGGCCTGTCCCGGCCGCTCAGAATGACTCCAGCACTTGCCATTCGCGCACTCCATGCGCGCGGCCTCCAGACGGGGCTTGTCCGCCGTCCGTTGGACGAGATCTTTTCCTATCTCATGCCGGTCATCCTCCTCGATAAGGACGGCGGCGCCTGCGTCCTCTTACGCCGGTTGAACCTGAACGCCGCGGGCGGCGACAGGCGGTATGAGGTACTTTTGCCCGAAGCCGGGAACGGCAGCACCGTACTAACAGGCTCCGAACTGAATGAACGGTACTCCGGGCACTGTCTATTCATCAAACCCGAACCGAAACCTGACCTGCGTGCCGGGGACCCATTGCCCGAGCCTGACTCCCACTGGCTGTGGAGCACGCTATGGAAATACAAGCGCAACTACCTTAGCACCATCCTCGCGGCACTGATGATCAATGTACTGGCGCTGGCCATTACGTTCTTCACGATGAACGTCTACGACAGGGTTGTGCCCAACCAGGCCTATACAACGCTATGGTCCCTCGGCGCGGGCGTGGTCCTCGCCATGCTCTTCGAGTTCATATCACGAAACGTCCGCACGTATGTCATTGATGTGGCCGGAAAAAAGGCCGACCTCGTCCTCGGCAGCCTCCTTTTTCACCAGGCAATGTCCATGCGGCTTGAATCCCGCCCGGCCAATACTGGCTCGTTCGCATACCAGCTGCGCGAGTTCGAATCCGTCCGCGAGTTTGCGACCTCAGCGACCCTCGCGGCGCTGACGGACTTGCCATTCGTATTCCTCTTCCTTTGGGTAACGCACATGGTCGCCGGCGAGCTGGCATGGGTTGTTCTATGGGCTGCAGCGCTTGTGGTACTCGTCAGCGTAGCCATACAGTGGCCGCTCGCCCGCGTCATGCGCGAGAACCTCAAGGAGTCGGCCCAAAAGCAAGGCGTGGTCATCGAAGCGATCGAAGGAGTGGAGGCACTGAAGGCGGCCACTGCGGAAGGCTTCATGCAGCACAAATGGGAACAGTACAGTGCCCTGGCCGCCACCTCGACGATGAAATCGCGCCTGCTCAGCGGTCTCGCCACAAACGCCACCATGTTGATTACCCAGCTGTGCACGGTAATCATGATCGTATGGGGGGTTTACTTGATCTCCGACGGACACCTGAGCCTGGGCGGCCTGATTGGCGCGATCATTCTCTCGGGCCGGGCACTCGCACCGCTCAACCTCCTGGTGGGGCTTGCCGTGAGATTCCAGCAAGCCGCGGCAGCGCTGACCACCCTGAACAAGCTGATGAAGCAACCCACCGAACGCGAAGCCACCCGGACCTACCTAAGTTGCCCAAAACTTGACCGGGGCATCGAGGCAAACGGGCTGACCTTCACCTACCCCAATGCGGCAGCACCTACTGTAAAACCGGTACTCCGCGGCGTCACGCTGAGCATTGCAAGCGGTGAGAAGGTTGCAATCATCGGACGGATCGGAAGCGGCAAATCGACCATGCTGCGCATGCTTGCGGGGCTCTATCAACCACAAGAAGGACAGGTGCTGGCGGACGGCCTTGACATCAGACAGATCGATCCGAACGACTGGAGAAGCACAGTCAGCTTCCTGCAGCAGGAACCTCGGTTGTTCTTCGGCACCTTGCGGGAGAACGTCATGATGGGCCGCCCGAACGCCAGTGAAGAGGCCTTCCTGCAGGCCATGCGCATCACAGGACTCGACCTGCTCGCCGCCTCCCATCCTTCAGGGTTCGACATGCCCATCGGTGAAATGGGGAGAGGGCTCTCAGGCGGCCAGCAACAACTGGTCGCGTTGGCGCGAACGCTCTTGCTGCAACCTCGGGTAACCTTGTACAACTCGTCGACGATGCACTGCGCATGAGCGGTCTTTCTCCCAATTTGCTTGAACTCGAGCTTACCGAGAGCGCGGTCATGCAGGACGTGCGTCAGGCAACAGAAAAGATGACGGCACTGCGCAAGATGGGCGTGATGCTGGCGATTGACGACTTCGGCACCGGCTATTCCAATCTCAATTCGCTTCGCAACTTCCCGGTTTCGAGGCTCAAGATAGACAAGTCGTTCATGCGAGACATTCCGGTTAGCGAGGGTGGCTTTGAAATCGCAACGGCTGTGATTGCGATCGGACATAAATTCAACCTGAGGGTACTTGCGGAAGGGGTGGAGACGCAGGAGCAACTGGAATTTCTTCGCCAGCAAGGATGCGACGAGCTGCAAGGTTACTTCATCAGCAAGCCGCTGGACGCCGCGAATCTCGAACGATGGATCATTTCGCAGGGCGGATTGCGTAACGCACAGCATCGGCTCTGCGTCTAGTTGCCCGGGAGGATGCGGCAAGTGACGCAAGCGACCGGAGGGGAGAGGGCAGCGATGGTCAGAAACTACCGCCGGAAGAAATCGATTCGTGTCACGTTTGTGCTTCAGTTCTACACAGGGCTGTCCGCCTACGGCTACACACAGCATCTCTCGGGTGACAGCGCAACCGTACAATGCTCGGCTCTTGCCACACCCGGGCTGGTGCCGCCCAAACCCGGCGACATGGCCGTCCTGCTCTTGAATCTGGGGGAGGGGACGCGCGTCGAAGGCGTTCGCGTATCGTCCAGGATTCTGCAAATTGAAGGAAACACGATCAGGCTGCAACTGATGACCGGGAGCATGGTAGCGAGACATAGAGAGCTGTTCATGCAATTGTTGGGCGCATAGCGGCTGTACTGCCATCCGAAAATTAGCCGCGTTAATACTCCTTGAGCCGAATGTCCGCAAGCCGAATGATCCTCTCGATCGTGTCGAGGACAAGGCAGTTCCTTCGTCGACGATGCGACGTATTGCGACATCCTCGTCTGACTCGAGACATCCCCTCACATGACAAAACCACTCCATCATCTTGTACGCGAGCGGCGCAAGGTTTCAGACAATGCCCGGTATACGACTGCAACCTGGAAGTTGCACGAGGACGATCCGTGCGATCGCGCATCCGCTGATTGCGGCACTCCAACTCCGTCCGATGCCTGCCTTGAAATGAAAAACAAGCAACTGGCAGAACTGCTCATGGAGAAATTCCTTCTACTCTGCCTGGAAAGCATGATCACGAAGGAAACGTTTATTTTCTTCGTATTAGCCAGAAGCCCACGCTGGAATTCGGCCTTCTCCGAAATCCTTGGAAAGCACGGAGTCGCGCTGTGCAAAGCGAAGTTGAACTATCACGCGGCGGCTTGCTACAAGACGGCATACCAGAAGGCGCTGGACGACGTCCTGGATGTTTTTCTTGCAAATGAAATCGAACGTGCCGGCGCGTGCGGCGTGGATGCCAAGCTGGCTCTGCTAGGCACTATCTCGGAATTTGACCGGACGATACTTCGCGACTAGCGGCAAGACCGTTGCACGCAGAAGAATGCCTTCTGCATAATGGAAGTCAAAGGGTCGGAACAAAAAAAATGCTGGCTAACACCGCGAGGTGTTGCCAGCGAAGTTCCCACTGAGGAGAAGAGACATTCGGTAGAGTCGTTACGGTTTCAGGCTCCTTAGGCAAAACTGCTCGACATGCTCAACACGTCAACACCGTTTTTGCTGATTCATCACAAAATTCGATGAATGCTGCCAGTCCACCTACTCACATCCAACAACGGCACTGGATCTGCATCACGTGTCCGGAATAGGATGCGAGCGAACGAGAGACTCTGGTCGATCGCTCGCACTACAGCAAACAACTGTATCGTTTGACTGCAAACAGAGTTTAGTGAGAGTTCCATTCCGCATCCAAACAAATTAGTTTCTGTTAATGCTCGAATGGACGAAAATCGGGCTCGAGGTACTTCTTCGTCCTGCAGAGAGCCCCGGTGAGTGTCGTGTCAGTGAGGAACGAGAACCCTCCCTCGCGCAGGCACAGGTCAGTGCAATTGTTGTTGGGAGGATGATTTTTGGTACCGCCTGTTGCGGCCGGATCCCGAATCCTCGATTCGCCCGGCTTTGACAAGGCTTGCCAATGCCGGCGCGACGCGTTGTTTGAGCTTCTGGATCTGCTCGCGCTGATCCGCGCCCAAGCCCAGCCGCGAAACGGCAGCATTCGCGATGTCGATCGCCGTCTGCGGGGAATTGGTGACGAGCTCGAGCCAGAACTCGATACCGGTCTTTGGAAGCACCGGTGGGGCCGTTGCACCACGGGTGGATTTTCCTGTACCTGCGCGACGCATTTTCCCGGTTGCGCCCGAAGCTTCTTTTCTGGCAGTGCGCCTGCTGTCGCCGTCTGTGCGGCTATTCTTGACTTCCCGTTGATCTGCGCCTCGAGTCCGTTGTCCGATCTTTCCGCGCTTGCTCGCTGCGCCGTCCACGTCAAGACCGTCTTCGACATTCTCAAGCTGGGCAAGTGCGCTTTCCAGCGCTTCGACACGCTCCATGTAGAACGCTATTCCTTCGCGCGCGTGTGCCAGTTCAGCCTGTATCGATTGTCTTGCAGATGCTAGATTTGAGTGCATGCAATTCTCCTGAAAGAAATTGGAAGCGATTGGACAAGCGTTCTTATGAATCGTTGCCGGATTAGAGTATCAATGAACCTTGGATGAGGCATGACGGTGCGCAAAGCACCGCGTAGAATGGCTGTTCGCGAGCATCCTTACGCGAGTTGGATGCCTCTCGCATCTGTACTGCAGGTCACTAGGTGCGCCGCAATCCTTCGCATTTTTCGAACTATGGTGAAGTGCCAGCCATCGCAAGTGCTCGACATCAACCTCGCCGGACAAGTCGACTGGCGGCGGGGGGCAGCCGCAACAGCGTAAGGGTGGTGCGCGAGATGGAATACTTAGGGGCCGGTGGAACGGCACGCAGGCAAAGCGAGCCGATGTCGTATGAGCGGGCTATGCTGGAGCGACGGTTCTTGCTGCACTTCTGCGGGTAGGCAGGTCAGCACGCCGTCTCGCGGTTTTCAGGTTGCACCGCGGGTCCCGCGCATCCTGCCGCGTTATCAGGGCGCGGGCCGGCAAGGATGCGCCAGGAGCGGGCAAGGTAAAGTGCGAAGCACGCGATCCAGATTGCACCGGACAACTGCAGCGCACCCGGGAACGCAGACGCGAACGTCCGCACCAACGCTGCCCCAGCGACCGCGATGGCTATCATCGGCACCCACGCCCCGCGTTCGCTCCTGTAGCCGGCATGGTTGCGTCCGGCAATGCACATGACGGTCAGAATCGCCAGGCTCATGGCTCCCGCCATCAGGAGATGGCGCCCGGCCGATACCGGCAGCGACGCGCCGAGCAAGCTCAACCCCATCATTCCGTAACCGAGCGCCATCATCCAATACACCCCGTACAACATCATGACCCAGCGGCGAAACAGCGCGCGGCCGATATGCCAGTCATTGAGCAGATTGAAAAGACCAGCGCAGGCGGCGAGCGAGAGCCAGCCTGTGACGGCATTGCCGGGAAGAAGGAACTCCGCCACCCCGTGCAGGGCGATCGCGACCGTCGCCAGGTTGCGCCGCGGCGGCCGGGCAAGGTATTCGACGCCGGGCGCATCCTGGCCATCGATGCCGGTGTTTACGATGCGCATGGAAATGCGGCTGATGGTGATCACAACCAGGATCATCAGTACATCGTTCGCCGCGTGCAGCCACGGCATCGGACTGGCGCCACGTGCGCCGGCAATGAAGAAGCCTGCTTCCAGAACGGCGAGCGCGAGCAGCGCGTACAGGAAGCTCAACTGACGCCGCGCAGGATCGCGCCACACCGGTGGTGCGATCAATGCCAGCAGCCAGACGATCAGTCCGGTATTGAGCAGTGCCGCAGGCCAGATACCCAGCCAACCGGAACTCCAGAAGGCCACGCGGCCGACGAGCCAGAGCAGCGCAAGGCCGATGAGTTTGGGGCGGGCAAAGGCGGGCGCACCGGTAAATTCGGGAATGGCGGTCAGCAGGAAGCCTGCGACGGAGGCAATCGCGAAGCCGAAAATCATTTCATGGGCATGCCATGCCAAAGCGCCCCCAACGGCAGCAGGAGCCGGCAAGGCGCCGGACAGGATGCCGAGCCACGCGGCCAGGGCGAGGACAGCGAAAGCCGCAGTGGCCGCAAAGAACGGGCGGAAACCGCACATGAACAGCGGGTGATTCATGCGAAAGAGAGCGTCACGCACAGCGTATTCCTTTGTTGACGGGGCGTGGAGGCAGGGCGTCAACAGTTGCGCCGCGCGTCATGCCGAGGCCGAATCCCGCCCGCACTTCGGGCGCCTGCATCAGTTCGGCGGTGGTCCGGTAAACCCAGGCATCATCGCGTACCTGTTTGGCATGGTCGATCCGGAATTCGCGCACGATCCGGCCGGGCCGCGGCGCCATCATGACGATGCGATCCGCCAGGCGCACCGCTTCCATCAGGTCGTGCGTGATCATCAGCACCGCACTGCCGCGAG
>Ga0196971_1000605_pt1 | contig 24202 bp, 20 predicted proteins | sample S1v_1013CmetaG_FD_148660 | JGI IMG/M metagenome (GOLD analysis project Ga0196971, IMG submission 148660) | Soil microbial communities from Anza Borrego desert, Southern California, United States - S1+v_10-13C | ecosystem: Environmental > Terrestrial > Soil > Desert | place: USA: California...
CCCGTTTCTTGCGCATTGATCTGGGGTGCGCTACTCCCGCATACTTCCGCACAGGCGTTGGGCTTCCCCGTTGCTTTGGCGGGTCGCCGACTACGAATGCCACCTCGGGTTCGTGCTCCTTCGGGCTCAAAGCAAGCAGACCAGCCGTTGCTGGTCTGCGCTGCCGCTACGGGCGAATGCCTGCTCCACCCGGAATCACGCGCAGGCGTCGCCGGGACCGGGCCCGGTGGAGCAGCCACCCTGTCACCCATCCCACCGATGCCGTGACGGCGTGCAGGGCCGCCAACAGCAACAGGACGTTGCCGGAATGGGACAGGTATCGGACCGTCATGGAGGCGTCGAACCAGGAGCCGTCGATCGCGAGAATCAACAGAAGGCAGACCTCAAACACCGGCATGCCGAAAGCAAGGCCCACCAGGGCGCCCACCCAGGGGGCGCGGCTGCCCTTCATTCCCACGACACCTCCTCTATGGCCAGACCCTCATGCGTACGGGAAGTGCAGGAGCCCGAAGACCAGCACGCCCGTAAACGACACGTATACCCAAATTGGGTAGACCACCCGGGCCACCTTCTTGTGGCTGGGGAAGTTGCCCTTGAATGCCCGATAGAGCGTCACCAGGGTCATGGGGGCCTGCACCAGCGCCAGCGCCACATGGCTGGCGAGAATCGCCAGATAGATCACCTTCAGGGTGCCCGGCCCGGCGAAGGCCGTGAGGCCGCCAAGGCTGATGCGGGTCACGTACAGAACGAAGAACAGCGTCGCGAGACTGGTCGCCGTCAGCATCAGCCGCTGGTGCTTCTCCCGGTGGCCCCGCTTCATGGCGGAGACCCCGGCGATGATCAACAGCCCGCTGGAGAAGATCAAAACGGCATTGACCGCCGGCAGAACCGAGAGCACCGTATCCATAGGGTTCCTCCTCCACCCCTAGCCCAGGGGCTTCACATCCACGACCATGACCAGGAAGACCAGATAAAGCCAGAAGATGGACCAGATGAAGGTCCGCACGGCCCATTTCTGCGACGGCAGGCGCTCCCGCATCAGCAGGAGGGCGAAGACGACCATGGTGGCGCCCAGTGCGGTGGAGACCCACAGGTAGACCTGACCGACCACCCCCGTCCAGTAAAGGGCAGCCGTGGTGGGAATCATGAGGGCCGAGTAGATGAGAATCTGCCACTTGGTGTGCCGCTCGCCCCGGACCACGGGGAGCATGGGCACATTGGCCCGCTTGTAGTCTTCGTTGCGGAAAAGGGCCAGGGCCCAAAAATGGGGCGGCGTCCACATAAAGACGATGAGGAACATGACCACGGCGGCCCAGTCGACGCGCCCTGTGACAGCAGCCCAGCCCACCATCGGAGGAACAGCACCGGCCGCCCCGCCAATGACGATGTTCTGGGTGCTGGAACGCTTCAGCCACATGGTGTAGATGAGCACGTAAAAGAGCAGGCCGCCCAGCGACAGCAGGGCTGTGGTAAGGTTGACGGCCGCGGCCAGCAGCACGAAGGAGAGCGCACCCATCAGCACGCCGAAGCCCAGGGCCTGGGCCGGCGTAAGCCTGCCCGTGGGCAGAGGCCGCTTGCGGGTGCGATTCATGACGGCGTCAATGTCGCGGTCAAACCACATGTTGATGGCATTGGCCGCCCCACACGACATGGCCAGGCCCAGCATGGCGACGGCGGAGAGCGCCACGTTGGGGAAGCCGCCCGCCGCGACCCACATGGCTGCGTAGCCGGTGATCAGCAGGAGAATCAGAATCCTGGGCTTGGTCAGGGTCAGGTAATCCCGGGCCACCTCCCCCGGGGGTCGGAGGGCGGGCAGAGCCACTGCTTGAGAGGCGCCAGCAATCATGGGCAGGGAGGGCGCGTGGTAGCCGGCAGCGGAGAGTGCTACCAGCGTGCCGATCAGAGCCGCTGCCGCGACAAGGTGTCCCACTGCGCCGGCAGGAGTCAGGCTGCCGAGGGCGGCCTGCGCTCCCAATACGACCTCTGTCGTGTACAGAATCACTGCCGCGCCCGCCAGTACCAGAAGGCCCGGGCGGTTGGCGTGCTTGCGCCAGACAAAGGCGACCGTATAGAGCAGCAGAAGGCCGGCCAGCAGCACGGCAAACCGGTGGACCATGTGAGCCGCTGCGGCGACACCTGCGGGACCGGCGCAGAGGGGCCAGCTGTTGCAGGCGGCCGCTCCGCCCATTGCTTTCAGGTATGTACCGAGAACCAACACCACGTAGGAGGCTACCGCTGCGTAGAGCGGCACCTGCCACTGGGAGCGGAACATGGAGAGGCCCGCAGCAAACGGCTCCTCCCCCTCGCTCATGACCGCGGCAGCCAGCCATGCGGCCACGAAGAGAGCGGCAGCCGCCGCCTGAAGGCCCGGACGGGCGGCCGTGCCGCCGACGGAAGCGGGGCCGAATAGGAGTGCCACTGCGGATAGGACCGGCAAGGCGGCGGCCCCCGCCGCTGCGAGACTCTTCCCCGCCAGGTGGGGCCGCAGGCGGCCCAGAAGCAGAGTTCCAAGCCCCACCAGGCTCAGGGCAGCCAGGCGGAACAGGCTTGAGACGATGAGGCTGCCCACGGGACTTTCGACGCGCAGCGGGCCCGCCGCCCCCCCCAGGACGACGAGCAGCACAGCTGCAGCGGCAGCCAGGGCGGTCAGGCGCCGAATCGACGTCGCCGGCATTTTCACGGAGTTCCTCCCCCATATACTACAGGGCCGGGAGGTTATCCCTCACCAGCTCTCTTCCGATCAGGTTTCTGCACTTTTCCGCGTTTTCCTGCCATTTTGGTAGGCACGGATTTAACTTATCGAATATAATATATAAGTATCATGATGTACGAGTCTTGGCAAGATTTTCGACAAAGTTGTTTACAAACGAGCCTGCCTTCTGGTACTGTATGGATCGGCTTCTCTCCCCATGCCAGGGGAGGGGCCTTCGCGATTCGGAGGTGTGGGCTCCATGACGTACGCTCGGGGCTTGCCCCGATGGGTGATTGCCGGTCTGGCCGGCTCTCTCTTGCTGATCGTAGCGGCGGTGACCGCCCTTCTGCTCCTGGGCCGGGGGAACTACCTGCCAAACTATGGTCGCCTGCCGAGCTTTGCCCTGACAAATCAGGCCGGACGGACGGTCACTTCGGGTGATCTGAGCGGGCGGGTGCTGGCCGTCAGCTTCATCTACACCTCCTGCCCGGATATCTGTCCGGTCACCATGGCCAAGATGAAGGGTCTCCAGCGCCAGCTAGCCGCCGCGGGGATGGGCGCCCAACAGGTGACGCTGCTCTCCATCTCCGTTGACCCGGTCACGGACACCCCGGCAGAGCTGTCCACGTACGCCGCCCGGTATGAGGCCGATCTGGCGGGGTGGCACTTCCTGACGGGGCAGCCCGACACCGTCCGGTCGGTGGTCGAGGAGGGCTTCCTCATGCCCATGGGCGGACACGCCGGCCATGACGCACCGGCCGGGGCAGGCTCCCTCATCGACCACAGCGGCCGGGTTGTGCTGGTGGACCGGCACGGCGTCATTCGCGGCTACTACGACGGCACGGCCCTGGACGCCGGCCGTGTGCTTGCGGACATCCGCCGATTGCCGTAAGGGGGCGGGACCATGGCCTCCATGCTCCGGGCCGCCTGGGTAGGTATGCAGCTGCGCTGCCCCGCCTGCGGGGAAGGGCGCATCAGTCGTGGGCTGACTACCATGAACCAGTCCTGCCCTCAGTGCGGTGTGACCTTTGAGCGCGATGAAGGCGATTTTCTGGGCGCTATGGTGGTCGCCTACAGCATTACGTCTGTGCTGGTTGGCGTAGGGATCTATGTGGTGGCGGTTACCACGGACCTGCCCGTGACAGGTCACCTGATCCTGTGGACAGTCTTTGCAGGCCTCTTTCTCCTCCTTACCTACCGGAACATGAAAGGCATCTGGCTGGGGATTCTCCACGGGATGGTGGGCCTCCGCCGTCCGTAGCCAGACAGAGTGGCGATCTCCGGGCATACGGTCGGTTTTTCCACATAGACGTCGAAAAAGGATTGAAAGTGCACGGAGTTTGTACTACCCTGTAGTTGGCGTCCTTTTCCAATTCTTTGGGTACACGAACCTATTGGCATACTTGCGTTCAGGGGGCGGTCTCTTGTGGGTTTGACTCGGCGGCTTTCCCGCATCGTCAGTCTGCTGGCGCTGGCTCTGTCCGGGGCTGTGCTCTCGGGCTGCGGCCAATCGCTCAAGCAGACGCCGTTCGATCCGGCCGGTCCGGTGGCCCGGGCGCAGCTTGATCTGCTCAAGCTAAGCCTCTGGTTCGCCATCGGCATTGGCGCGTTCGTTACGTTGGCTTTGCTGTTTGTCGTCTTCCGCTTCCGGGAGAAAAAGGGCGACACCAGCATTCCCAAGCAGATTCACGGCAGCACCAAGCTGGAGATTGCCTGGACCTTCATCCCTATTGTCATCCTGGCTATCGTGGGGGTTCCCACCGTCTCCACCGCCTTCTCCACCAAGGCGCCCAAGGATCCCAATGCCCTTGTCGTCAAGGTGGTGGGCCACCAGTGGTGGTGGGAGTTCCAGTACCCGGACCTCGGTATTGTCACGGCAAATGAACTCTATATCCCGGCTCATAAGGACGTACAGATCCTGCTCACTTCAGACGACGTGATCCACAGCTTCTGGGTGCCGAAGCTGGCCGGGAAGATGGACGTCATCCCTGGCCGCACCAATAAGATGTGGTTCAACGCTGAGCGGGAAGAGATGTACTACGGCCAGTGCGCCGAGCTCTGCGGCCCATCTCACGCCAACATGCGGTTGCGGGTCCACGCCGTCTCCCAGACCAACTTTGACTCCTGGGTGGCCGAGCGGAAGGCTGGCGCCAAGGAGCCCGCCGACTCCGTCGCCCGGGCCGGTATGGACCTCTTCATGGGCAAGAGCCCGTCGAAGGCCAACTGCATCACCTGCCACACGGTCGACGGGACCAAGGCCCAGGGAAAGACGGGCCCCAACCTGACCAACATCGGCAGCCGCAGTTCCCTGGCCGCAGGCATCGTGGAGAACACCGACGAGTACCTCCGGCAATGGATCCGCGATCCCAAGTCCCTCAAGCCCGGCGTGACGATCATGCCCATGCATCCCAACCTGACGGATGAAGAGCTGAACGCGATCGTCACCTACCTCAGGGGCCTGAAGTAGCCCCCAGTACATCCCGCGGAGGTATCGCGCAATGGCAACCGTGACCAAGACTCTGGGTCTCTTGCCGCGGCCCACGGCCCAGACGGGGTTCTGGTCGTGGGTGACGACGGTGGATCATAAGCGCATCGGCATCATGTACCTGTTTGCGGCTCTGTTCTTCTTTCTGGTGGGCGGCCTTGAGGCCTTCTTCATCCGGCTGCAGCTGATGCAGCCGGACCTGAGCGTGGTCAAGGCCAGCACGTTCAATGCCCTGTTTACCATGCACGCGACGACAATGATCTTCATGGCCGTAATGCCCCTGCTGGCCGCGTTCATGAACTTCCTGCTGCCGCTGATGATCGGGGCGCGCGATGTGGCCTTCCCCCGCCTGAACGCCTTCAGCTACTGGAACTACCTGCTGGGCGGCCTCTTCCTGAACACCAGCTGGATCTTTGCCTTCGTCAAGCCCGGTTCGGTGCCGGACTCGGGCTGGTTCGGCTATGCCAACCTGACCAGCCGGCAGTTCTCCGACGGCATGGGCCCGGACTTCTGGACCCTGGGCCTGCTTATGCTGGGCATTGGCACGCTGATTTCGGGCTTCAACTTCCTGGTCACCATTGTGAACATGCGGGCCCCGGGTATGACCCTCATGCGGATGCCCATCTTCGTGTGGACCACGCTGGTGACGTCCGTGCTGGTCATCTTCGCCTTCCCGGCCATCACGGTCGCGCTGTTCATGCTCATGTTCGACCGCACTTTTGCGGCCAACTTCTTCAACGTGGACAGCGGGGGCATGGTGGTCTTCTGGCAGCACCTGTTCTGGACCTTCGGCCACCCCGAAGTCTACATTCTCATACTGCCGGCCATGGGCATCGTCTCGGAGATTCTGCCGACCTTTGCCCGCAAGCCGCTATTCGGGTACTCCGTCATGGTCTTCTCCTCCTCCCTCATCGGCTTCATGGGCTTCACCGTGTGGAGCCACCACATGTTCGCCGTGGGCATGGGACCCGTGGTCAACACCATCTTTGGCCTCACCACCATGGCCATCGCCATCCCCACGGGCGTGAAGATCTTCAACTGGCTGGCTACCATGTGGGGCGGGCGAGTGCGATTTACCACGCCCATGCTCTTCGCCCTGGGCTTCATCATGTGCTTTACCATCGGGGGCCTGAGCGGCTTCATGCACGCCCTGCCGCCCTCCAACACCCAGCAGACGGACACGTACTTCATCGTGGCGCACATTCACTACGTGCTGATCGGCGGCTCCATCTTTGCCATTTTCGGCGGCATCTACTACTGGTTCCCGAAGATGTTCGGCCGCCTGCTCTCCGAGAAGCTGGGCAAATGGAACTTCTGGATCACCTTCATCGGCTTTAACACCTTCGCCTTCCCTTTCCACTTCCTCGGCCTGTACGGCATGCCGCGGCGTGTCTACACCTACTCCGCTGGCTACGGCTGGGAGTTCTGGAACCTGGTCTCCACCATTGGCGTGTTCATTTTAACGGCGGGCATTTCGCTCTTCCTGATCAATGTCATCGCCACCCTGCGCAAGCCGGCAAACGCGCCGGCCGACCCGTGGGATGCCCGAACCATAGAATGGACCATTCCCTCGCCGCCGCCGGTCTACAACTTCGCTGTGGTGCCCCAGATCACGGCCCGGGACCACTTCTGGTACGAAAAGTACCCCGACGGAGAGCACGGGAAGGCGAAGAAGGCAAAGGTCCCTGCCAAGGGCGGCGACCATGGCATCCACATGCCTGGCCAGTCTTACATGCCGGCTCTGGTGGCGCTGGGCATCTTCGTCCTGGGCTACGGCGGCCTCTTCTCGAGCGTTCTCGTGGCGAGCAGCGGCTTTGTGCTGATTCTGCTGGGCGTCTACGGCTGGGCCTTTGAGGGCGACGGCGGCACGGTGATCGAGGCGGGAGGTGAAGGCTAATGGCTCACGAGCAGCCTCACGCGCACGCCCATACGGAGGCCACCAATACCGGGATCGATAACCGCAAGCTGGGCTTCTGGCTCTTCCTCTCGTCTGAGACCATTTTCTTCGCGTCGCTGCTGGTGGCCTACCTCATCTACCACGGCCAGAACGGGGCGGGGCCCACGCCCAAGAACCTGTTCAACTTGCCCCTGACGTCGGTCAGCACGTTCGTACTGCTCATGTCTTCGCTGGCCATGGTGCTGGCAGTGTTCACGGCCCAGCAGGGGCAGGCCCGCCAGTCCCGCAACTGGGTGCTGGCCACTGCGTTGATGGGCCTGCTCTTCCTGGGGTTCCAGGCGTATGAGTTCAACCACTTCTTCCACGAAGGACTGTCGCTCAGCTCCAGCCTCTTCGGCACCACGTTCTACGTGCTGACCGGCTTCCACGGGGCTCACGTGGCCATCGGTGTGCTTTGGCTGACCTCGGTCTGGTTCTATGGCCGCAAGGGCGGCCTGGGCGTCGACAAGGCCGGCGACGTGGAAGTGGCCGGGCTTTACTGGCACTTCGTCGACGTGGTCTGGATTGTGTTGTTCACGGTGATCTACCTGCTTGAGGCTGTCCAGTAGGGGGTGCTGACCTTGGCAAAGATCCAGGACCGCACGCAGCCCCAGGCCCGGGTGGTGACCCAAAGCCACCCCACGGCGGGGACGTTCGTGAAGGTCGGAGCGGTTCTCTTCGTGATCACAGCCATTGAGTTCGGGATCGTCTCGGTCACCGGGCTGGGGGCCCTGATCATCGCCATTCTGTTCCTGCTGTCGGCCGCGAAGTTCTTCCTGGTGGTCAGCTACTTCATGCACCTGAAGTGGGACTCCCGGCTGCTGGCCGGCGTCTTCGTGGTGGGTGTTCTGCTGGCGCTGCTGATCACCACTGCCCTGAAGTTCGTCAACCTCGCCTGACCTTGAGGAGCTAGCTATGTGGCCTGAGCAACTGCACCTGTTCTCGTTCGGCGACCTGTGGCACCCGTGGGTCTTTTCGTGGCTTGCCCTTACGCAGGTCGTCTTTCTGCTGGCCGCAGGGCCTTGGCGTCGGGCCTTCCGCTGGGGGCCACCGGTGCCGGCCCGGCAGAAGCTGTTTGTCTCCCTCGCCATCTGGACGGTCTACCTGGGCGAGGGGACGCCGCTGCACGTGCTCTCCGAGCAGTTTCTCTTCAGCGCCCACATGGTACAGCACATCTTGCTGACCATGATCGTTCCGCCCCTGCTGCTCCTTGGCATTCCCGACTGGATGATCCGGCCCCTCATTCGGCACCGGCCCCTCCGGTGGCTGGCCTGGGTGGTGACCCGCCCGGCACCGGCCCTCCTCCTCTTCAACCTGATCTACTCCCTCTGGCACATGCCGGTGGCCTACGAGGCGACGCTGTGGTACCACTGGTTCCACATGGTGCAGCACGCCATTCTCGTGACCACGGCCATCCTCATGTGGTGGCCCATCTGCAGTTCGCTGGAGGAACTGCCCCGCATCTCAGAAGGGGGCCAGATGGTCTACATCTTCCTGGCGGGGCTGTCGCAGATCGCCGTGTTTGGCGTGATTACGTTCGCCGAATCGGCCATGTATGACTTCTACGCCCGGGCGCCCCGGGTCTGGGGCATTTCGCCCCTGGTGGACCAGCAGCTGGCCGGAGTGATCATGAAGGTGGGCGGCATGGCCATCTTCATTCTGGCCTGGATCCTCATCTTCTTCCGCTGGGCGTCCAGGGAAGAGAAGACGGCGACCCCGAAAGCCGCATCCTAGCAGAGAAAACCCGAGCCGCCAGAAGGTCTGGTGGCTCGGGTTTTCTGATCCATACTTGCCGCGGATTGCGCGGCAATAGAAATGCTTTACTCCCCGTCAGACATGACCGCCTGACCCAGGGGTAGTACGGGCACGTACGGCGCCCGCAGCGACGGGTTGATCTGGTGCTCCCGGAAGAAGGCCGACAGGTCGCGGCCGCTGATCTCCTGGGCCAGGGCTACGAAGTCTGCCGTGGTGGCCGTCTTGAACCGGAAGCGCGACGTGTACTCCCGCAGAATCCGGGTGAACGTCTCCTCGCCCACGAGCGCCTCCAGATTCTCCAGCACCTGTGCGCCCTTGTCGTACACGGCGGCCACGTAAGAGCCCCGGACCGTGAAGGACGTCGTTGAGCTGTTAACCCGCAGGGGATCGGCCAGCATGACCTTGCTGATGTCCTTCAGGGCTGCCGGCTGGGCCATGATCCGTCTCACGCCAATGCGCTCCCCGTACCGGGCAAAGCCTTCGTCCAGCCAGGCTTCGTTGTATTGGTCGTTGCCCACGGAGCCGTAGAACCACTCGTGGGCAAGCTCATGGTAAGTGGTGACCTTCCAGGCATCCCGCGGGTCGTTGGCGCTGAAGATGTAGAACAGGCCTGGGTACTCCAGCCCGGCGCAGCAGGGCACCACCACCAGGTCAGGCCACGGGTAGGGGCCGAATTTCGGCTCGAACAGGCGCAGGGCGTACTCCGTTTCCGCCCCCACCTTTTCCGCCTCAGCCGTGTTGGTGTGGATTACGCGGATGGTGACATCGTCAACCTTTCGGGTCACTTCCTTCACCTTCTGCCCACCGCTCAGGGCCCAGTCGCGCACGTTGGGGGCCTCATACTGGTAGACCCACCGATTGCCCTGCACCTGCTTGCTCTTCTGCTGCCCCGTGGCCCCTACAACGGTGCCTGCAGGCACGTCGAGGGTGACACGATAGTGGGCGTTCTCCGAGTAAGGTTCGCCATACCTGTCGGGCAGCGGGTGGAGCACCCAGCCCCGGTCATCCAGCGGAGCCAGAATGGGGAACCAATGGGCCAGGTTGAACAGGTCGGTGCCGTTCTGCCCAAAGACCCGGTGGGTAATGGTGACGGGCACCCGGGTCGTGAAGGTGATCTTCACCTCGGCCTTTTCGCCGGGCTTCACACCTCGACCGAGGGGCACTACCAGGTCCAGAGCCTGGGCCCGAAAAGTCGCTGGCTTCCCGTCGACGGCCACGGTGTTGATCTTGATGCCGCCCTGGTATCGGGCGTACTGGTCGGCGTTGGGCCAGAGGTTGAAGTAGAGGGTATCGACCTCGACTCCTTCGCCGTTCTCCCAGGTCAGCAACTGCTCGCCTTCAACGGTCTGTTTCGTGGGCTCGTACTTCGCCCGAATGTCGTAGGTCTGGGGGGAGTAGTTGGCGTTGGGCCCCGGTCCCACCGGCAGGGCTTTCAGGGGAGCATCGACCCGCACCGGGCTGATGTCGGCGGCGGACAGTACGGGCTGGTCCGGCGTACTGGCGTTGGGGACGATCTGCTGCACGCCTGAGGTCATGCGCTCCTGCCAGAGGGCGACCGCGGATGCCGGGTCCCGGGCGCCGGTGGCCCAAAGAAGGGCAGCGGCCGGGGTAAGCTCCTCTGGCTTGCGGGAATACTCCCAGGCCCAGTTGGCGCCCCAGCGGTCCATCACCAGGGCAGCCAGGGCTCGGGCGGCATTCGTGTAGGTCTGCATGTTGTCGGCCTTCTGGAGGGCCTCAAGAAGCGGCGCAGCCCTGAAAGCGCTGTATGGACGGGTCATGTTCTCCCGCCAGAAGGTACCGGGAAATTGGGGCCAGTCACGGGCCAGAACGCCCCCGGTGCCCACGGCCAACCAGTCAACGGCGAAGACGGGGCTTCCCGCCGGCTGGGTCAGAGCGAGACCCACGGCGTCCGTTCCGCCTGCAGCGGCCAGTTCGTTGGTCTGAAGGCTGGCAATGCCCTCGTACGTGATGACTGTGCCGCTGTTCGCCGCTCGAATTGCCGGATAGAACGGGAGCTGGGTGATGCCCTGAGGCCATGCGACGCCCTCCGGCACTACCCAGACATGGATGCGGTCGTACTTACTCCCCCGACCATACCGGATCTGCTGATCCATCACCGTGGTCATGGCCGTGCCCAGTCGTTCAGCCACCTCGGGCGTGGTGGGCGGCGTGTAGTGAACGGTCACGTTCGGCATGACCCGCTCGTAGAACTGGCTGCCCGCCAGGGCCGCGCCGGTCCACGTGAGAACGGGCACCCCTTGCGCCACAGGGGTCGGCTTGGAGCAGGCCGCCAGCAGCACCACCACCAGCAGCAGGCTAGCCACACGCTTGAGCATCACGGACGGGTCCCCCTTTCCATCGCAGGTGCTTTACCTACTTCGTAATCATCCACCTGCTGTATCGTTCCACCCACGGCCGGATGACCACCGTACTGACGGTTCGCCCATCGCCATAGGTGAGTTGCTGCAGCATGTAGACCCTGGCCTGCCCGGACCGCACTTCCATTTCCAGCAGTTGCAAGCTAGCCCACTTCACGCCCTGCTGCCGAACCTGGGCGAACCACTCGGCCTCCTCCCGGGCCACGTTTTCGTCGGCGGTGGCCAGGAACCGGGCCTCATCGCCGTCAATGAGCGCCTGGGCGCGGGCCGCGATTGCGTTCGTCAGGGAGACAGGAACCCTCGCTCTGCCCGCCGGCAGGTTGAGGACGGACAGATCGGCAATGCGCTTGACGATATAGCCATCGACGTCGCGCACGAACTGCTCGGGCGAAGCACCCATCGCCTCGGCCAGCCCGGCCAGGACGCCCTTGGGGCTTGATGCTGCCGCGAGCATCTGCTCCTGCGACATGGACTGCGACAGATACTCCGTGAGCAGCGCTGTCTCGGTCGCGTAGACGGGCTTCTGGTCCAGGGGCACTTCGCCGGGTCCCAGTTTCAGCAGGTGCTCCACCGGCAGAAGCGGTGCGCCAGCGATCTTGTCGAGATCAATCCAATACTGGTCACCGATCGTGTCGCCCTGCTCAAAGAGTCCCATCAGCACCGGGAGCGTTGCCGGCGACGGGAGGCGGCTGGCAGCCAGGTACTCCAGCATCTCATACGCAAGTCGCTTCTCCAGGTCCCGACGGTTGTACCCCTTGAGGAGATCCGGAGAGACGCGGATTGACTGGCCCGGTATGAAGGCAACGGAGACCTTGCTGTCGCTGCTCCTGGCCTCGCCTGCCGTGACCGCCTCGAAGGCCGTCTGGCTGGGGTAGTATTTGATCTGGGGCCGATCGTTTGCTGTCTGGGCGGGGAACAACGCAGCCACCTGGCCATAGGCGTGGTCGGCTGCCGTAGACAGGAATCGGACGCGGAAGCGCTCCTGCACGGCCTCCCGGCTGGGGTCGGTGGGCTCATAGTATGCCTGCATGTCGACATAGCGGCCGCGCAGCTTGTTAAACGACTCGCCGGCATCGTACCAGTCGCCGAAGCGCCGCACCAGACGGGTGCTGCGGGTGACGGTCAGGGGCGGCTGCTCCCGGAAACCAAAGGAGATGGTCCAAAGAGCCGTCGCCTGGTGGCCGGAAAGGCGCAGTCCGGTGCAGCGAACCACCGCGATCTGGTAGGGTTCCTGCACAATGCGCTCGGCCCACTTGCGCTGCTCGGCAATGTACTCTTCGTTGTGGGACGCCAGCGTGGCCAGATAGGCTTCTACCGAGCGGCTGTTAAGCGCCGCAGCCTGGCGGGCCGCCAGCCCAGCCAGCTGGGCGCCCCGGTTCAAGGGAGAACCCTGGTAGTACCACAGGCTGGCTATTAGCGGAACGACCAGCAGCGCCCACCGCCAACGGGCGGAGAGGCGACTGGTGGTCGCTTCCTTCAGGCGGGTCAGGGAGAACGCGAAGCCCTCAAGCCCCTGCGACAGCAGGTTGAAGCCAACTACGCCAAAGAAGAAGGCGAAGGCCGGCGGCAGGGGGATCCAGGGTGCCGTGTAGATCATGAACCGGGCGTCGGCCAGCATGGTGCCCCACTCCGGCACACCTACGGCCCTGTACCAGATCTCGCGTCCGTTCTCGTTGACGTCATACTCCCAGAGGCCGCCCCCCACGAAAATGCCGAAGAGGCCTAACTGGGCGATCACCAGCAGGCTCCGGCCCATCTCCGCCACCACCATATTGAGCAGCGTCGGCCAGAGGTGGGGCATGAGGTGAATCCAAAAGATGCGCCAGCCAGTGGCCCCGAGTGCCACGGCGCCTTCGACAAACTCCTCGCTGCGGAGCTCCTCCAGACGGCCTTTCAAGGCCACAGCAATGCGGGGCGTCTCCACGATGGTCAGCAGGAAGATGGTCAGGGCCACCGAGGGCCAGAAGCCGATGTCCAGCACGCCTTTGGCGCCCAGGATCAGCAGGTAGATCAGCAGTGGTGGGATAGCGCTGGTGTAAATATAGAGTCTGCCCGTAAGCCAGGCGAAGAATCGCGGGCCAAAGGCGGAAAGCACGGCAGCCGGAATGGCCAGGGCCATGCGCGCCGCCATGATCAGCAGACCGAACAGCAGCGACCAGCGGGCGCCGTATACCACTCGGCTCCACACGTCTCGCCCGAACTGGTCGGTCCCGAGGGGATGGATCTCCCCCGGCTTGAACGGCGGCGTACCCTGCAGAATGCTGCTCTTGGCATCCATGTAGTAGGGCGACAGACTGGTAATCCGATCGGCGAAGATGGCAAGGAAGAGCAGCGCGCCGACCATGAGCCCGCCCAGGATCAGGTACCCGTACCGGGAGCGTCTCACGCCTGATCACGCTCCTTCAGGCGCGGATCGACTGCCCGCCGCATGATGTTAATGATGAGGAAGAGGGCGGAGAAGATGAGCCCCAGGGCCACGCCGGCCGCAACCAGCGTAGGGACGTCAGGTCCGACGGCGGTTGGCCGCCCCCCCACCATGATCGGCGGAGGGCTCACGGCGTCCTTCAGCAGCAGCGTAAGGCCAGGATAGTTGAACAGGTACTCGACCACCAACAGGTTGGAGACCATCATTGCGGCCACGCCCGGCATGTTGTCGAGCACCTGTACGATGGCGTTCCGCATGGCGTGCTTGTAGATGACCCTGGCTTCATGCACGCCCTTGGCCCGGGCCGTCCGTATGTAGTCCTTGTCCCAGACGTTGGACATGGCGGTGCAGGTAATGCGGGCCATGCTGGCCAGGGGCACCAGCGACAGGGCGATCATGGGGTAGACGAGGCTGGTGACAGGCTCGTCGGATTTCCAAATGATGGCGAAGGGCCGCCACTGGAACGTCTTATAGAGCCAGGCCGCCGACAACTGCAGCATGAGGATCAGCCAGAAATCTGGCAATCCCTGCACTGCGCTGGTGATGACGGGTCCCGGCGCGAATTTCCACCGCCTGAGTTGGTGGAAGTCCCAGAAGCCCTTGCTAAGGCCCAAAGCAGTGGCCAGCAGGATTGCCACGCCGGCCAGCGTGAGGCTGCGCCACATGCGGTCAGCCACCAGGGGCCCGACCGAGCGCTTCTTGTAATCAATCCCAAGAGAGCCGCTCTGGACAGTCTTTGCATACTGTTCGACGGTGCCGCGCCAGACCTTCGTGTCGATCTTGACCGAATACCCGGTCACCGAGTCGGGGGCCTTGAAGATCTGAAGCGGCGGCAGAGTAGCCAGGGCCACGACGAAAGCCACCAGCAGCACGATGCCGGCGAGCTCACCCACGTACCAGAGCCACCGGCTGTACCGCGTCCTACGAGTACGAATAGCCGATCCCCCCGCAACGCACACCTATGGTCCACGTATGGGACGAAAGTTCCAGCGATTTCGTTCAGCAGAAAACTAAGAATCAGTAAATGGCAAAGGGCGCCGACGCTTGGCGACGGCGCCCTGGACGGAGATGCGTCCTACTGAAGGGAGAAAGGCGGGTATTCGTCGCGAAGGCCCAGCATGTAGACAGACACGCGGGTCTGCCAGCGGTAGAAGCCTGTCATGAAATCCCAAAGGCTCTTGGGATACCGGCCGGTGAAGACGACGGCGAACCAGGCGATGAACATGATGAAGCCGGCGGCGATGCTGAGGAACCAGAGGCAGAACAGGTGGGGGATCAGCAGGAAGGGCTTGAAGAACAGGAAGAACATCAACAGCCGGGAAGACTGCTCTGGATACCGGATCACTAGATCGGCAGGGTAGATGTTGGACGGTCCGTTGCCGCCGCCTCCGCCCTGTGCCTGTGCGGCCGAAAAACCGTGCTGATAGCCGACCTGATACCCCTGGGCATAGACCTGCTGCTGCTCGGGAGTGCTCATGCATATCGCTCCTTCTGGCGAACCTTTTGGGCTTCTCATTACCTATACGGCATAGTTCACGGTATTCCTCCACTTCCTGGAATACCAAAATGAAACCCCCGACCGCTTGTTGCGGTCGGGGGAATTCGCGTGATGGTTGCTACTTGGCCTTCAGCCAGGATTCGACCCGGTCGGCCACCTGCACCGGCGTGAAGCCGAACTTCTCGGCCAGCACGCCAGCGGGAGCGGAAGCGCCGAAGTCCTCCATGCCGATCACGAGGCCGTCGCGGCCGGTGAACCGGTACCAGCCGCCCGGAATGCCCGCCTCAATGACGGCAACCCTGGCGTTGGTGCCGCCCAGGACCATCTCCTGGTATGCCTTGTCCTGCTTCTCGAAGAGGTCCAGGGCCGGAACAGAGACCACGCGGACGGCGATGCCCCGCTCAGCCAGCAGCTTGCGGGCCTCCAGGGCCAGGCTGACTTCCGAGCCGGTGGCAAGCAGCGTGGCGGCGGAGGTGCCATCGGCCTCGGTGACCACGTAGCCGCCCTTCCAGACGCTGCGCAGGGCGAAGCCTTCCGGGCGGACGAGAGCGGGCAGGTTCTGCCGGGTGAGGGCAAGCACCACGGGGCCCCGAGCCTCCATGAGGCCGTACGCCCACGCCATGGCCGTTTCCAGAGCATCGGCCGGGCGGAAGACGGTCAGGTTGGGGATGTTGCGCAGGCTCCACACGTGCTCGATGGGCTGATGGGTGGGCCCGTCTTCGCCCAGGAAGATGGAGTCGTGAGTGAAGACCCAGATAGACGGCACGCCCATGAGAGCCGCCAGACGCAGGGGCGGCCGCATGTAGTCGGAGAAAACCAGGAAGGTGGCCCCGTATGGGCGGAAGCCGCCGTACAGGAAGAGGCCGTTGACGATGGAGCCCATGGCGTGCTCACGGACGCCAAAGTGGAAGTTACGGCCGCTCCAGTCGCACTCAAAGTGGCCCCACTTGCCGCACGGACCGGCGTGGCCGGCCCCCTTGATGATGGTCAGGTTGGACTCGGCCAGGTCGGCAGAGCCGCCCACCAGGTTCGGGACCAGGGCTGCGGCCTTCTGGATGACCATCTCCGAGAGCTTACGGGTGGCCGTGTTGGTGGTGCCGTCGACGGCAGCGACCAGCTGGGCGTCGAGGTCGGCGGGAACCGTGAGGTTCATGTAGGTGTCCCACAGGGCGGCCTTCTCCGGGTTGGCGCTCTGCCAGATGGCGAAGCGGTCCGTCCAGGACTTGTGGGTAGCCATCTTCTCGGCCTTGATGGCGGCGAAGTACGTCCGCACCTCGTCGGGCACCAGGAAGGTGGGCTCCAGCGGCCAGCCAAGGTTCTGCTTGGTCAGCTTGGTCTCCTCGGGGCCCAGGGGGGCGCCGTGGGAAGTCTCTTTGCCGCCCTTATTGGGGCTGCCCTGGCCAATGGTGGTCCGGGCGATGATCAGCGACGGCCGCTGGGTCTCGGCCTGGGCGTTGCGCAGAGCCTGGGCGATCTGGCCGTGGTTATGGCCGTCAATGTGCTGAATGTGCCAGCCATAGGCCTCGAACCGCTTGGCCACATCCTCCGTGAAGGCCGCGTCGGTGTCGCCTTCGATGCTGATCTTGTTGGAGTCGTAGAGGAAGATGAGGCGGCCCAACTGCCAGTGGCCGGCCAGAGAGGCGGCTTCGGCGGAGACGCCTTCCATCAGGTCGCCATCGCCGCAGATGCCGTAGATGTAAGTGTCAACCGGTGCAAAGTCGGGGGTGTTGACCCGAGCGGCCAGCATCTCTGCGCCGACGGCCATGCCCACGGCGTGAGCGATGCCCTGTCCCAGAGGGCCTGTGGTCACTTCGACGCCCGGCGTGTGGCCGAACTCGGGGTGGCCCGGCGTACGGCTGCCCCACTGCCGGAACTGCTGCAGCTGCTCCATGGGCACGTCGTATCCGTGGAGATGAAGCAGCGAGTAGAGCAGCATGGAGCCGTGGCCGTTGGACAGAACGAACCGGTCGCGGCCCGGCCACTGGGGCTCTTCGGGGTTGAAGCGCAGGAACTGCGTCCACAGGACGAAGGCCATATCGGCGCAGCCCATGGGCGCTCCGGGATGACCGGACTTCGCCTTTTCGACGGCGTCCACCGAGAGCATCTTGATCGTATTGACAGAAGCCTGGCGTAGCTCTGGGGTGAGATTGGGCATAACCACGTTCGGGGTCCTCCCTCAGGGAATGATCGACGGATGACTATTTCCACCCATTTACCTTACCATCACTTCCCGCAATGGGGAAGTCCCTTGTGGGTCTACCGCTCGTTCCAGCGGTACCGCCGGTACAACTGTCCGAGTCGCGGCACCTGCGGCCGCACCTGCACAGAGACGGTCATGTTGGACATGTATCCGTGCTTCGCCAGACCAAGAAACATTTGTGGGGAGCGGCGAAAAGTATACTCACCAAAACCAAAGATGTCGGCCTCAGCCTCGCAGGCCCGCTCGAATGCCTCCAGGATATTCTTCCGCACTTCCCGCGCCAGAGCGTCCTGCAAGTACACGACGTCACCGTCGCGCAACACTTCCTCCGGGCAAGTCACCTCGTTCAGGTCGGCGATGATTGACACAACAATCTGCCCACTAAGTCTTCCGCCAACCACAGATGACCGGATGCTGCCCTCACTCTTGCGCATGCGGAAGACCATGCGCCTGTCGGGCGCCTTGCATGGAACGATGATCCCCCCGTGCACCGCCTTGTCCAGTGCATTCGCGAGGCCACGGGTGGCGTCCGGGCTCAGCCAGCCCACCATTCGATCGTTCCGGAAGAGGGCGCTCCCCCCGTAAATGACCTCCCTCTGGATCTCCGGAGAGGGGGAAACGGCTCCATTTTCAGCAGGCGAGGGCGTGTTTCCCAGCCGGAAAACCGGCAGGGTCAGATCGATTCCCTCTTCCTGCAAAATGATACCCACCTCCTGCAATCGCCTGGCGATCACGTTTGAACTCCGGTACATGGCCGTCTCGTGATATCCCAACGGGCCGTCGCCCGGCGCTGATTCTCCGAAAGGGCGTGCCTGAAGCAGGTCCCGCGCCATGCCAACGGCGACACCCAGCCGTACCGTTGGACGGATTTCAACGGTGCGCAAGAGGTGGTCCAAAATCGGGCCAATCCCACGCTCAGCCATCTCCTCGCCAATGGTGACCGAGCGAATGTGAGCCAGCGTCAAGGATCGGGCAAGGATGTTGTCAAGTTTGGCGACGCCCTCGTCGATCGAATGCGCTGCCACTGACACGGTCTTGATGTCCGGCCCTCCCTGGGCTTGACTCTCCCCCCCTTTACGTGGCGATCGAACATTTACGGTGACGAGATACTGACCGTCCGCCCAATCGACCCCCATGACGCCGGCGAAGGCCACCTCGGTAAGTTCCCGGCGGCTCCAGCATCCGGCTACTGCCAAGGCAAGGCAAATGACGGTGAAGAGGCGCAGGATCCGGGGGAGCCGCACCGACGATCACTCCTTCGGCTCGGTGTAGTTCTCTGCTGTCTGCACGAGGCTGGGCGCCGGGCGGGCGCCGGGCCCCTCGGGCGGGCGCTTCTTCGTCCCCAGAGCTGTGGCCAAATGCTTCCCCATGAATGGAAAGAGCGGTGACGCATAGGGGACTCCCAGCGACGTCATGTGCGCCAGATTGGCCAGGACCGCCAGGTACCCGATCAGGAGCCCGAAGATGCCAAAAGCGCTGGCCAGGGCCAGCACCCCATACCGGTAGTACGTTGCGGCGTTGGCCAGGGTGGTGCTCGGCAGCGAGAAGGTGGCCACGGCCGTGGCCGAGACCACGAGCACCATAGCCGGGGAGGTGATGCCGGAGCGAATGGCGGCGTCGCCGATCACCAGGCCGCCCACAATGCTGACCGTAGGGCCGATGCTCCTCGGCAGACGGACGCCGGCTTCACGGAGAATCTCGAAAATGATGGTCATGACCGTGGCCTCGATCGGAGCGGGCAAGGGCACTCCTTCGCGTTGGGCAAGCAGACTAGTGGTGAGCTCCGTTGGGAGCGCCTGCAGGTGGTAGGTCGTGACCGAAACATACAGGGCCGGAAGAGGAATGGCGATGTTGAAGGCAATGAAGCGCAGGAAGCGAAGGAAGGCAACGTAGGGCCGCCACTCATAGAAGTCATCCACGCTGACGAAGAAGTCCAAAAAGACGGCCGGGACAATCAGCGCCCGCGGCGCGTTCTCCATAAGAACACCCACGCGGCCCGCCATCAGGTAATGGATCACCGTGTCCGGCCGCTCCGTGATCAACACCGTGGGGAAGAGGGACAGAGCGCGGTCTGAGAGGGCTTCGGCGATCTGCCCGCTATCTTGAAGGCCGTCGACCTTGATCTTGCCCAGCCGCCTTCGCACCTCACTGAGCATCCGCTCCGTCGTGCGGCCTTCCGCATAGGCGATCACGACCTCCACAGGCGCCTGGTCTCCGATCCAGGTCGACTCGAGGTGAAGAGCGGTCCCCGGCAGACGGCGACGCAGCTGCGTCAGGTTCATGACCAGCAGTTCGGTAAAGGCCTCTCGGGGGCCGGTGATACCGGTCTCCGTTTCGGGCACCGGGATATCCCGGTGGGGCATATCGCTCAGTTCCACCACGTACAGGGACGGGTCCCCTTCGACCTGGGCGAGGACCTTGCCGCGGAACAAATACTCAAGGGCCTCTTCCCGGGTCTTCAGCTCAATGGTGGCGGGCAACATTACGTCGAGGTTCAGGGGGGCGCCCCGGGAAGCCCGTTCGAGCAGGGTCCGGACCAGATGGAACTCCACCCGCTGGGCACTGGCCTGGGCTTCAAAGTACACCACCAATACCTGGGTGGTTCCACCGCCGGGAGTGGGCATCGCAAGGTCGCGAAAAATGGCTCCACGGTGGTTGCCCAGTGCCTTTTTCAGCCAGCGGAGGTTCTCCTGAAGCGTCCCGGGCAGGGGAGTCTTATGCGCCATGGGTCTTCGCTCCTTGCGCCTTTCGACCCATACCGCGGGCCCACGCGACTGCCGCCAGCAGAGGCGGCAGTACGACGCCCAGGACGGCACTGGCTGGCAGATACATCCGCGTGACCCACTCATCGAACACCGTTCTGGTAGGAAAGGCGATCTCAGAGAGGATTACCACTGCCAGGGCAGCGCCCGCCAGCAGGTAGGTGTGCCTGAACTTAACCCGGAGCAACTGGTTGAATCCCGTCCCGAACATGAGCAGGTACAGGGCGCAACGCACATAGGCACCGGCCAGCCATTGGTGGGCCGCCAGCAGGTCGGTCCGCTCGAAGAACCGGGCGAAGGTGACCGTGAGCCAGTGCTGAAAGGTCGGGTAAGTCATGTTGCCCGCGACCCTGTAGCCAAGGGCCGCGATGGAGCCGGCCAGAGGGCCGGTCAGCGTAGTGATAGCATACAGGAGGGCCAGGGCGTACGCTTTTCCGGACTTCTTCCGGTCCCCCGGGGCAACGTAGGCGTTATACATGAGAATCACCAACAGCTCTCCCACGTTGCCCAGCCCCAGTAGCGTGGTGGAAAACACGGGCCCTAGGCCCTTCTCGAACATGGGCAGAAGCAGCCGGTAGTCCTTGGCCTGCATGGAGGCCACCGAAATGAAGATTCCGAGCACGGTCAGAAGTGGGAGCGTGAACTGGTTGGTGCGAGCGATGGCATCCAGCCCGAGCACGGCCAGGTAGTATACGGAGGCCATGTAGAGGAACCCCATCACCCAGGAAGGTGTTTCCGGCAGAATGGAATCGACCAGCCAGTCCATGGTAAGCCGAATGGTAAACACCAGGACGGCGAAGAGGAAGACGACGTATAGGACTGCCACGACGTATCCCAGGTAGCCGAGCAGCTTCGGCAAGTACTCCACAATGGTCTTGCCGGGAAAGAGCCGCCCGAGGTAGGAGTAGCTCCAGATGGCGATCAGACCCAGAGGTAAGGCCAAGGGGCCCGACAGCCATGCGTCACGCCCGCCGGCCTGCAGGAAATAGGTGACGGCCAGGGCGTGACCGGTCAGCGCTACGACCCCGGCCGCCAGCATTCCCGCCTGCGTTGATGAGATTTCCCAGCGCTGCATGGTTGCGAGTCCCCTCTCATGGATGGATTCCCTTACGGCTAGTGTGCGTCTTCCACCTCACCGACCTATCCAGGGGATTGCTGGCACAAATGGAAAGGCCGGCTGGCCCTGAGGCCGCCGGCGCTTGCTCTTTACTCCATGCGCAGGATCTCTTTCTTGAGCCGCTTGAAGATGCGTTTCTCCAGGCGGGAGATATAGCTCTGGGAGATACCGAGCAGGTCGGCCACCTCTTTCTGCGTCCGTTCCCGCCCGTCGCGCAGACCGAACCTCAGTTCCATAATGCGCTTCTCCCGGCCTGTCAGTTTCGTCATGGCCTTACGGAGGAGCACCCGGTCAACCTCTTCTTCCAGCCCCCGGTAGATAATGTCGTTCTCGGTGCCCATGACGTCCGAGAGCAGCAGCTCATTGCCTTCCCAGTCCTTATTGAGGGGCTCGTCAAACGAGACCTCCGAGCGGGTGCGCGACGAACGGCGAAGGTACATCAGGATCTCGTTCTCGATGCATTTGGAGGCATAGGTGGCCAGTTTGATCTTCTTGGAGGGGTCAAAGGTCTTTACAGCTTTAATGAGGCCAATGGTGCCGATGGAGACCAGGTCCTCTACCCAGATACCGGTGTTGTCAAACTTGCGGGCGATGTAGACCACCAGCCGCAGGTTCCGCTCGATCAGGGTATTCTTGACTGAGTCGTCCCCCAGTTGCAGTCGGGAGAGCAGTGCGATCTCCTCGTCCAGCGTCAGGGGCGGTGGCAGTGCCTCGCTGGAGCCTACGTAGTAGATGGTCTCCGGCGAGAGCAGCCCAATGGCGACCAACCAGCGCAGAATCAGCAGATGCAACCTCGCAAGCCAGATCATTCCCGTCTCCCCCTCCCAGCCGTTCACGCGGCTCCTGCTTCACCTGCAAGCTCCGGCGGCACCAGAGCCCGGTAAATACCATCGGGGTGCAGCGGCGTGGCCGAGAGCCCCACCAGCGCACGGACGGCGGACCACTCGCTCGCCCCCGGCCCCCGCAGGGCAATGTCGTCAGGCAGAATGGCCAGCAGCACTCCCGCAGGCCGGCCCACGGCCCGGAACGGCACCAGCCGGCAGCGGGGTAGCCACCCTTCCGGCAGCCCCCCAATGGCCTCCCACCCCTCTCCGGCGGCCTGCAGGACGCCGTCAGGCAGCAGGCCCTGCAGGGCGTCAGCATCGACCACGGCCACTGACGTCCCCGTGAGCGGGTCCCGCAGGGCGTGGCCCGTGTCCAGCAATGCAGGGACCGTGACCTCCCCCTCCCCGAACCGAATGCGCAACGAGTAGAGGCCACGGGCCAAGCGCGACCGCTCCCGGACAGCCACCAGCAAGTACCTCGCCCCCGCGATACAGAGCAGCAATCCCGCTGCCACCAGCCCTCCCCCCGGGAACTGCCAGGGCAGGCTGCCAGCTACCTCCGCGGGGTATGCCCCGCGGGGCCCCAGGAGCAGAGCCGTACCTGCCATGGCGCCGCCGCTGAAGAGGAAGTAGGCCAGCAGCCGGACCCCCTGGTTCAGCCGGCAGGGCAGAAAAGCGAGGGCCAGCAGCACGGTGGTACCGAGAACAGCGCCTGCTCCTGAGGCCAGCCAACGTCCCGACGGGAAATAGGCCCAGACAGCGGCGGCAGCGCCCACGCTGCTGGCCAGGGCAAGTCGCCAGCCCCGGGGCCGCAGCCCCGCCAGCCCCGCCGCAGCCCAGAGCCACGCCAGATCGGTGACACAGTTCAGGGCGAAAGCAACGTCGACGTTCACTGCAACAACTAGATCGCCTTCCACACGCCTGCCCCCTGTGCCCACATGCATACGAAGCAAGTCCCGCTGATATGCCCCATTATAGCGACTGCTCCTTGCGAGTTTTGCCGCAACGTGACAGCAAGATTGGCTGTTTCTGTCGAACGACCACTTGCGCAAGAAAAGAGAGACCCCCTGGAGTCGGGTGACTCCAGGGGTGTCCACGTTGACGTTATTGTGGCTTGCGACGGAGGAAGGCGGGAATGTCGAGGTCGTCCACGTAGGGCTTGACTTCGAGGTCGGGGCCGGGCTGCTGGGTCTTGCGCTTGCTCCAGGCGACGTAGTCAGAGTCGCCGAAGCCAGTGGCAATGACTGTGACCCGGATCTCGTCGGTAATGGACTCGTCGATGACGGCGCCCCAGATGATGTTGGCTTCGGGATCGGCTGCCTGCGAGATGATCTCGGACGCTTCGTTGACTTCCAGCAGTCCCAGGTCGGGGCCGCCGGTGATGTTGAGCAGAACGCCCCGGGCGCCCTCGATCGAGGTCTCCAGCAGGGGGCTGGAGATGGCGGCCCGAGCCGCCTCGGTGGCCCGGTTCTCGCCCCGGGAGACGCCAATGCCCATGAGGGCCGACCCGGTGTCAGCCATAATCGTCCGTACGTCAGCGAAGTCGAGGTTGATCAGGCCGGGCACGGCGATCAGGTCAGAGATGCCCTGCACGCCCTGGCGCAGCACGTCGTCCGCAATGCGGAAGGCTTCCACGATGCTGGTCTTCTTGTCCACCACCTGGAGCAGGCGGTCGTTGGGAATGGTGATCAGGGTGTCAACCTTGCCCTTCAGAGCCTTAATGCCCTGATCGGCCTGCATCTGCCGCTTGCGGCCTTCAAACGTAAACGGCCTGGTCACCACGCCCACAGTAAGGGCGCCCAGTTCCTTGGCGATCTCCGCCACCACAGGGGCCGCACCGGTGCCCGTTCCGCCGCCCATACCGGCGGTGACAAAGATCATATCTGCGCCCCGCAGGCAGTTGGCGATCTCTTCGCGGCTCTCCTCAGCGGCCTTGTAGCCCACTTCCGGGTCGGCGCCGGCACCCAGGCCCTTGGTCAGCTTTGAACCAATCTGCAGCTTGGAGGCAGCCATGGCGCCCCGAAGGGCCTGTGCGTCGGTGTTCACGGCGATGAACTCAACGCCCCGCAGACCAGCCGCGATCATGCGGTTCACGGCGTTGTTGCCGCCCCCGCCCACGCCGATTACTCG
>Ga0196971_1000606_pt1 | contig 24189 bp, 19 predicted proteins | sample S1v_1013CmetaG_FD_148660 | JGI IMG/M metagenome (GOLD analysis project Ga0196971, IMG submission 148660) | Soil microbial communities from Anza Borrego desert, Southern California, United States - S1+v_10-13C | ecosystem: Environmental > Terrestrial > Soil > Desert | place: USA: California...
TGCTGCGCAGCCCCGTCTTTGCCCACCACGACCCCCGCAAGCTGGAGCCGGGTCGTCGCTATCCCTACCAGGACCAGGGCAGCCAGTCCTTCCGCTGGTCCCTTCTGCCCCACCAGGGCCCCTGGCAGGATGCCGGCGTCGTCCAGGCAGCCCATGCGCTGGGCGAGCCCATGCCCTACCTGCGTGAGTACGCCCACCCGGGTCCGCTGTCCCCTCAGCATAGCTTCCTGACCGTAACGCCCCCCGACGCCGTGGTCGTGACGGCCCTTAAGCAGGCCGAAGAAGGCGATGACCTCATCCTCCGCCTCTACGAGCCCGCCGGTCGCACAGCCATAGCCCGTGTGGCAGTGGCCGGAACCCACGTCGACCTGCAGGCCGGCCCCCACCAGGTGCAGACCTACCGGATCACGCCGGCCACCGGCGCCGTCCGCCCCGTCAACTTCCTGGAAGAGTGAGTCCCGCATACCAGGAGCCCGCGCCACCCATCCGGAGGGGGGACGCGGGCTTTTCATTGCCCATTCTCGCCATTACCAAACTTGCCTGTCACATGATAGTATTGTTGTACATAAGTTCCTAACATGAAGGGAAGTCGCAATGATGGGCTTCCGCCGCGTCCTCAGTAGTGTCCGCAGCCGACTCGTTCTGCTGGTCCTCATCATCCTCATTCCACTGGCCATCTCTGACGTGGCTGGCATTGTTCACAATACCCACGAACAGGAACAGCGCGAGCTGGAGACCGGGGAGGAGTTCGCCAACGCCATCTGCACGGCCTTCGGCAACTACCTTGACCGCATCTGGTCTACGGAACGGGCTGTGGGCTCCGCGCTCATCCACCAGGGCAGCCCCATGCCGGTGGAGGCCATGGAACTGCTCATGCGCACCCTGCTCCCTGAGACACCGGTCGTGCGAGGCATGTCATGGGTCTCCCCCGACGGTGTCGTGGTCGCAACGACAGAACCGTGGTGGCGCGGTGGCTATGTGGGCGACCGCGACTATTTCCAGCGAGCTGTCGCGGGGCAGGATGAAGTGATTTCGGATCTGATTATGTCTCGCTCCACCGGTGAGCCCACCATTGCCCTTGCCCGCGCCATCCGCCAGGACGGTCAGCTGATGGGCGTTGTGTACACCTCGCTCCGGGTGACGGACTTGGGCGAGATCCTGCCCATTCAGCGAGGCGGCAGCAGCGCCTTCGGGCTGGTGGACCGCGAGGGCCGAGTTGTGTTCCACAGCAACCACCCCGGCCTCCCGTTCGAGGCCCGCATGCTTGAGGCGCATCCGCTGGTGCGGGCCGCTCTCGCCGGTCAGGTCACCCTGGAGCGCCGGTATGACAGCTCCCTCACCCATGAAACCCTTATGGTGGCGGCTGTCCCGATTCCGAAACTGGGATGGGCGGCCTTCTCCTCGGCACCGGTGGATGAGGTCCTGCGCAACGCGCTGCACGACGCGGCCGCCGAAGTTACCGTGCTGCTTCTCGCTATCGTTCTGGCGCTTACAGCCGCCCTTGCCGTCGGCGAACGCATGCTGACCCCCATTCTGGCCCTGGAACAGGCGGCGAAGGCCGTCGCTCAGGGAAAGCTCGAGACTCGGGTCTCCTGTGGCGGCACCGACGAGCTGGCTCAGGTGGTCACCACATTCAACCAGATGGCGGCCGGCATGCAGGCGGCGGCAGCCAGCCGCAACCGCTTCATTCAGGTGGCGGCCCATGAGCTGCGCAATCCCATGGCCGGCGTGAAAGGGGCCCTCGCTCTGCTCGGTCGCCGGCTCAACGCCGGGCGCCCCACGGCTGATCTGCTCCCCCTGGTCGAGGTGATGGAGGGCGAAATCGACCGCCTCTCCACCCTGCTCGATGAGATCCTGCACGCCTTCCGTCTGCGGGACGGCCACCTGACCGTGGAACCGACGCCTACCGACATGGCCCAGGTGATCCATGCAGCAGTTCGCCCCCTGGAGGCGAGTGCCGAGCTGCACCATTTCTCCCTGCAGGGCGTGACGCCGGGCGTGGCCTGGGTCTCGGGCGACCGCCTGCGCCTGGAGGAGGTACTGCGCAACCTTCTGAGCAACGCCGTGAAATACTCGCCGGATGGCGGGGAGATCGGTGTGCGGCTGGAGGTCAGCCAGGAACACGTTACCGTCTCCGTGTCCGACACGGGTATCGGCGTTCCCGAAGAGCAACAGGAGTTGATCTTCCACAGCTTCGTGCGCGGCCGCAACCTGGACGGACATGACCCCGGCGGTCTGGGCCTGGGCCTGTACCTCTGCCGGGAGATCGTCCAGCGGCATGGGGGCACCATGGGGGTCCAAAGCCAGGAAGGGCACGGCTCCACCTTCTGGATTACCCTCCCGCTCTCCTCACCTGCCTGATCGTCGAAAGGAGAGCGTATCCATGAAGCGCTTCCGGGCTCCCGGAGGGGTGCGGACCCGTCTGCTTTCGCTGGTGGTGCTGGGCCTGCTGCCGCTGGTTCTCCTTGACGTTCTGCTCATTGGGCGGAACTTCGGGCGCAGGGTGGAGCATGAACTGCAATCCAATCGGGAACTGGCCGAGGTTGTGGCCACCTCCTTCCTGCATTACGTCGACCGGGTCTGGGCCACCGAACTGGCCGTAGGGACCACCATCTTTGACCAGCAGTACGGCAACCCCAGTCTGACCGAGGTCGAGACGCTCCTGCAGAGCCAGGTGTACAACTCCCCTGCCGTCGTCATCATGGCCGCCATCGACCGGGATGGCATCGTCATCGCTTCCACCCTCCCCGAGATGCGCGGGGGCTCCGTCATCGACCGCGAATGGTTCCACCGGGTGCTCCGCGGCGAAGACGAGGTGGTCTCGGATCTGGTGGCGGCTGATGGGACCGGGCTCCCGGTGATTTCAGTGGTGCGCGGCATTCGGGTCAACGGCCAGCTCACCGGCATGGTACTGACCGTGCTTAAGGCCAACGAGCTTGGCGCGGTCCTCCCCGTCAGACGGGACGGCAACTGCGTTTATGGGCTGGCTGACCGCACGCCGCGCTCTGTCTATCACAGCGTCTACCCGGACCGGCCCTATGAAGGCCGTGTCCTGCGGCCGGACTCGCCGGCCAGACTGGCCCAGGAAGATCAGCAGGCGGTCCTTGTGCGCCGCCACCAGTCCACCACGGATGGGGTGTTCCGTACGTCTGCCGCTGTACCCATCCCGCGGCTCCAGTGGTCAGCCTACGCCGGCATTCCTTACAGGCATGTGCTAATGGCGGCGTGGACCGACGTAGCCTTGGAAGTTGTTGTGCTTGCGGTGTTGGTGTGCGGCGCCCTTGTCGCGGCCGCCCTCTTCGGCCGGCAGATGGTGCGGCCCGTGCAGGCCCTTCACGCCGCCGCCTCACGTGTGGCTGCCGGGTATCACGGGGCCAGGGCGGATTACTCGGGTGCTCCCCGCGAACTGCAGGATGTAGTCGATACGTTCAATCACATGGCTGAGTCGGTGCAGGACGGGCAGACGGCCCGGGAGCAGTTCGTGCAAATCGCCGCACACGAGCTGCGCAACCCCATGGCCGGTGTGAAGGGTGCCCTCGGCCTCCTGCGGCGCCGCATGGCATCCAGCCGCCCCAGGGAGGACCTGTCTGGCCTGGTCGGTGCCATGGAAGGCGAAATCGACCGCCTCTCGACTCTGCTGAGCGAGATTTCGGAAGCCTTCCGCCTGCGCGACGGCCACCTGGACCTGCGCGCGGTGCCCACAGACCTTGCCGGAGCCGCTCTCGCTGCCGTCGAAGAGGCCGAAGCCTCCTGCGTGACCCACGCATTTGTCTGTCACGGCATCACCCGGGGACAGGTGTGGGTTCTGGCTGATGGGCCGCGCCTGCACGAAGTGCTGCGGCAACTCCTCAGCAACGCCGTGAAGTACTCTCCGGACGAAGCAGAGGTGCGGATTGCCGTCGAGGCGGTGGGCACCGCCGCCGTGCTCTCCGTGGCAGACCGGGGCATCGGTATTCCCCGGGAACAGCTGGGCCTCGTCTTCGACGGATTTGTCCGAGGGCGAAACCTGGCCGGGCGGGACCCCGGCGGCTTGGGGCTAGGGCTGTACCGGTGCCGGGAGATTATCGGGCGGCTCGGCGGGCGCATCTGGGTTAGGAGCGCAGAAGGCAAGGGCTCCACCTTCTACCTCTCCTTGCCCCTGACCACCGCGCCCGCCACCCCTAGCGCCAGAGCCACTCCCGCCAGCAGATCCAGTAGCGAGTGAACACCCAGGTAAAGGGTGCTCAGCATCACCAGCCCGCTCGAGGCGGCCAGAACGGCGGCCAGCCGGGTGTGGCCGCAGCGCCAGGCCACCAGCGGGCCCACCAGGGCCAGGGCAGTATGCATGCTGGGAAAGCTGTTGTCCAGTGCGCTGAACGCCCGGTAAAACTCCTCAAAGCCGGGGTAGGCCTGCGGGATCAGGAAGCGAATGCCCAGGTCGGTGGTCCATGCCTCGCTGACGGGGAAGAGGACAAAGAAGGGGAGAGTGGCCACGTAGCTGGCGGCGAATGCCAGGAAGAGCCCCTTCAGAGCTTCCCAGTCCTGCTCCGCCGTGTAGATGACCATGCTGACCAGCGGCAGGACCGGAAAGAGGAGGACATAGACGTACGTCAGCGCGTGAGTCACGGGAGCCCACTCGAACTGCTGGAGAAGGCGGACCAGCCAGTACCCCGGCGCGGCTACCGGCGCGGTGAAGTCCCAGGTTACCCAGCTCGCCAGGGCGGGCTCCAACAGGGTCTCGACTGCATTGATGCCCAACAGGCCGAACAGACCCGCCACTACGGCAGCGTAGCGGAGGTTGCCCGTCCGCAGGGCGGCCAGGAAGACCCGGGCCGGGTTCCGGCCGGTCGCCAGCCCGAGCAAAAGCGCCGCCGACGCCAGGCCAGCCAGAAAGATGACTGGCCGTGACGAATAGAGCCACATGGTCCTGCACCCCCGCCCCCCTTTTCCAGGGAAGACGGGTTCTGCGGGGCCATTTGCTTCGTCTGGCGTGTGTTTTCGCCTCCAGGGCGGCGGCCCGCAGGACGGAGAGGACTGGTCGCCGAATCCACCTGACCGGAGGCGATCTTGCCATGAACCGAACCGACCGCCTGATGGCCATCGTCTGGCTGCTGCGCACCCGCACCCGCATGACCGCTGCCCAGTTGGGCGAGACCTTCAGCGTCAGCGAGCGTACCATTTACCGCGACATTGAGGCTCTATGCGAGGCTGGCGTGCCCGTTGTGGCGCTGCCAGGCACCGACGGGGGCTACGAGCTGGCGCCTGGGTACAAGGTCACCCCCATTGCCTTCAGCAGCGACGAAGTGGAGGCCCTTTGGGTGGCTGGCGCTGCCTCCCGCGAACTGGGGCTGCCGGGGCTCAGCGAGGCGCTGGACAGCGCTCTGGGCAAGATCATGGCCATGGCTCAGCCGGAGAAGGTGGAGCAGACCCGGCGCCTCAGCCAGCACCTGGCCGTGCGGCTGGAGCGGCGGGGGCCAGAGGTGCTGCCTTCCGATGCCTTTGATCTGATTCGACAGGCCATGGCGGAGCGCCGCACGGTCCAGATTGCCTATACCGACATGGCGGGAGCCGCCAGCGAGCGGCTGGTGACGCCGGAACGGATTCTCTTTCAGTACGGCGCCTGGTATCTGCAAGGGGCGGATTCCCGGTCGGGGGAAGCGCGCTCCTTCCGCATCGACCGCATCTCTGCCTGCACCATCACGGACAGCCCACCCGTGCCCGCGCCGCCGCCGGGTGGAGCGGAACCGGCCACGCCCGTCCGCATCCGCATGACGGCGGTCAACGCCCGCTGGTACCGGGAGCACCCGGTCTTCCGCTGGTGGGAGCAGTCGGCGTGCGACGACGGCACGGTGGTGCTGCAGGTGCCCCAGTCGGGCCTCACTTCCCTGCTGGCGGCCCTGCTGGCCTTCGGCGGGCAGGAAGTGGTGCTGGAGCCCCGCTGGGTGGTCGACCGCCTATTGGAATGCGCACAGAAAACGTTGATGTCGTACGAGACTCCCTGACAGAACGGTGTCAGGGTGGGGTGCTACGCTGTGTCTGTAGCCGCACAGCGAAAGGAGAGATCCCCCGTGATCACGTGCGATTTTCGTGAAGATCTAGCCCAGTGGGAAGTGCACGACCCCACTGCCGCCCTCGCCACCTGGAACGGGCGCCCCGCGATTCACCTCTCCCGGGGACAGCCAGTCCTGCTGGCTGAGCCCGTCCTCTGGGAGTCCTACGCAGTGGAGGCGGACGTCGCCACCGAAGGGCGGCATGGATATGTGGGCTTCGCTTTTGGCGCCCGCGACGCCCTCAACTTCGAGCTGGTCTCCATCTACCCGGTCAATGCCGAGGGGGATGGGGAAGTCCAGTACGACGCCTCCATCCACGGCTCCCAGACCTGGCAGGTCTACCACCAGCCGGCCTACCGGCGGCCCGGGATCAAGATGGCGCCTGGCGAGTGGGTACACCTCAAGGTAGTGGTGCGGCCCGACCAGGCGGAAGTCTACCTCGGCGACGCCACCGAGCCCCATCTGATCATCAGCCCGCTGATGTTCGGGCGCCCCACAGGCACAGTAGGGCTCTGGGGGTACTGCCCCACCTACGTGAGCCAGTTCCGGGTCACCCCGGTGGTGGAGGCTTCGGCGGCGGCGCCGGTCAAGGCGCCCCTACCTGCCGGCACAGTCGCCCGGTGGGAAGTCTCGGACCGGGTGGGCGCCAGCGCCGTCTGGCGCCAGGTGCCCGTCGAAGAGAACGGCACCCTCTGCCTCAACCGGCTTTACGCCATGAACCAGGGGTATGCCGTTGCCTACGCCCGCACCGCGGTGGAGTCAGCGTCAGAGCGGGAAGCCCTGATCAGTGTGGGGTTCAGCGACAAGCTGCGCCTGTCGGTGAACGGTGCGGAGGTTCTGTCCGCCGAGTCCCGCTGGAACCCGCCTCATGACGATGGCCGGATTCGGGCCGGGACCCGTACGGTCAAGGTCTGGCTGAAGCCCGGGGCCAATGAGATCCTGGCCGAAGTGCAGTGCACGGAGCCGCCCTTCGGGTGGGGCCTGGCCCTGCAGATCATTTGACACGATCTTTCCCTGGCAAAAACGTTTTCGGTGGTGGATAATGCATGTGAGAATACGGACAAGGGGATTTCGCACATGCACATGCGCAACTTTCGAAGCCCAGCCGACTTCATTCGCATTGGCGATTTCCTGGTGGAGACCTATCAGCCGGGAGACCGTTTCCAAAACTGGCGCCAGTCCCGCTGGGAGTACATGTTCTATCATCCCATGCTCGATGCCGCTTCGCTGGGCCGCATCGCCATCTGGGAAGATGAGGGCCGCATTGTCGGGGTGGCCAACTATGAAGGCGCCCTGGGTGAGGCATACTTCCACCTGCGCCCCGGGTACGAGCACCTTAAGCCGGAGATGCTGGCGTACGCCGAAGCCAATCTGGCCGGTGTGGACGAGAAGGGCCGGAACTGCCTGACTGTGTACATAAACGACTTTGACACCGAGTTTGCGGCCACCGCCGGAGAGCGGGGCTACCAGCGGGAGGAAGGCCGGGCCTGGATGTCGCGGTTCGACATCGCTGAGCCCTTCCCGGCCATTGAGCTGCCGGAAGGGTACCGGCTCCAGAGTCTGGCCGAGGAGAACGACCTGCATAAGGTCAACCGAGTGCTGTATCGTGGCTTCAACCACGAAGGACCGCCTCCCGAGGAGGACCTGCCGGGGCGGCGGAGCATGCAGTCCGCCCCCAACTGGTGCGGGGAGCTGAATCTGGTGGTGGTGGCGCCCAGCGGGGAGTATGTCGCTTACTGCGGCATGTGGTATGACCCCGTGCACCGCGTCTGCGACGTGGAGCCGGTGGCCACGGACCCGGACTACCGGGGGCGGGGCCTGGGCAAGGCGGCCGTGTTGGAGGGCATCCGGCGGTGCAAGGAGCTGGGCGCGACGGCTGCGTGGGTAGGGTCGGGGCAGAAATTCTATGAGGCGATTGGGTTCCGCAAGATGTTCGCCCACTGCCTCTGGACCAAGCGGTGGGATGCATAGGGATAGAGACAGACCCGCCTGGGACCAAGCGTCCCGGGCGGGTTTTCTTGTCGAACGAATCGGCGAACCGCGCGCACAAAGCGACACGGTTCGCACACAGGTTCTGGTAATGTTTGGGATGGCACCGCCCCGCCTCCTGAAAGGAGGTGGCAAACATGGCACACTTCGTCGCGGATCTCTCCGCACAGGAACTGCTGCTGATCCTGCTCATCATCAGGACAGCCGTCAAACTCAAGCGTTAACGCGCACAGGTACCTAACCGAGCCAACACCCAACAACCATCGCAGGGGCGGCTGCCATCCTTTTCGTAGGATGCCCAGCCCACCGTTCCCTATCCCGGGTCTTTCCCCTCCAGAATGCGCCGCCGGCTTACGTAGGCCGCCGCCTGCGTCCGGTTGGAGAGCTCCAGCTTAGCCAGAATCATGCTCACGTAGTTCCGCACCGTCTTCTCGCTGAGGTAGAGCTTCCCGGCAATCTCCCGGTTGGTCAGCCCCTCGCCAATCAGGGCCAGAATCGACCGCTCCCGGTCGTTCAGCTCCGCTTCGCCGGGCAGGCCCATGCCCCCGTGGCGCAGGTGGTCCAGCACGCCACGCGTCACGCTCGGGTCCAGCAGGCTGGCCCCCTCCGCCACCAGCCGTACGGCCCGCAAGAGCTGCTCCGGCTCCACCTGCTTGAGCAGGTAGCCCGACGCGCCCGCAATCACCGCGGCCACAGCCGCATCCTTGTCATCGTACGAGGTCAGCATCAGCACCTTCGTCTCCGGGCGATGCTGTCGAATCATGCGGCAGCACTCGATTCCGGACCCGTCCGGCAGCCGCACATCCATCAAGACCAAGTCCGGGGAAAGGGCCCGCGCCTTTTCCGCGGCCTCCGACACCCGCGACGCCTCCCCCACCACCTGAAGGCCAGGCGCCCGGGAGAGCAGGGCCACCAGCCCCATTCGCACCACATGGTGATCATCAACCACCAGAATGGTCGTCACCGGGCAACACCTCCTCTGGATCACGTACTCCTTTAGAGAGTACGGAGCCCTGTACCCATACTCCTTTTGGATTACTCCTAACACTGCACCTTTCAGGACAAATGTCCCGACACTTCGGGAGGAGTGTCACTCCATCCGGCCCCCCCCTCCCCGTACGCTGAGGGTGGAGGGGATTCGAATGGAGTTCATGGGCTTTCACATGCCACCGGACGACGGGTTGGCTGCGATGGCGACCTGCTTTGTGGGGGAGTTCGCCCTGATGGGGTACAGCCAGGAGGCCCTGCTGGCCCTCTTCCGCAACCCCTTCTACCGTGGGCCGCATGCCGCATACGAGCGCTACGGCGAACCCTGGGTGAAGGATCTGATCGCACGGGAGGTGGGAGATCGTGGCTGATCAGAAGCGTGGCCTGACCCGGCGTGACTTCCTTGCGGCATCGTCGGCCGCCCTGGGGGGCATCACCCTGCTGGGGGCAGCCCGGTGGGCCCGGGCCGACATGGTGACCCTGCGGCCTTTTGTGGTCGATAACCCGCTGACAGCCTACCCGGCCCGGGATTGGGAACGAATCTACCGCGACCAGTACACGTACGACTCCGAGTTCACCTTCGTCTGCGCCCCCAACTGCACCCACAACTGCCGCGTCAAGGGCATCGTCAAGAACGGCATCATGATTCGGGTGGAGCCGCCGTATACGGAGGGCGCCGCCACCGACCTTTACGGCACCAAATCGTCGGCGTCCTGGCACCCCCGCGGGTGCCTGAAGGGCTACACCCTGCCCCGGCGCATCTACGGCCCCCATCGGGTCAAGTACCCCATGGTGCGCAAGGGCTGGAAGGCCTGGGTTGAGGCCGGGTACCCCGACCCGTCCATCCCGGAGGCCAGGGAGAAGTACTTCAAGCGGGGCTGGGACGACTGGGTCCGCGCCTCCTGGGACGAGGCCAACACCCTGGTTGCCAAGACCACCCTGCACCTCATGAACTATTACGGCGGCGACGAAGGGGCCAAACGCCTCAAGGCCCAGGGCTACAGCGACGAGATGATCGAAGCTGTACACGGCGCCGGCGCCATGACCATGAAGTTCCGCAACGGCATGGCCCTCAATGGCGTCATGCGCATCAACTCCCTCGCCCGCTTCGCCAACATGCTGGCGCTGCATGACGGGCATTACGGCGCCCGCCAGTGGTCTTCGTACGACTGGCACGGCGACCTGAACCCCGGGCACCCCATGTCCACGGGCGTCAAGTGCTCTGACGGCGACATGAACGACTTCCGCAATGCCAAGCTCATGATCTTCCTGGGCAAGAATCAGGTCGAAAACAAGATGGCCGATGCCCACTGGTGGATTGAGATCATCGAGCGGGGCGGCAAGGTGGTCAACATCTCCCCCGAGTACAGCCCCGCCAGCCAGAAGTCCGACTACTGGCTGCCCGTGCGCCCCGGCTCCGACATCGCCTTGCTGCTGGGCGTGGCCCACATTCTCTTCCGGGATAAGCTGATCGACTGGGAGTTCGTCAAGCAGCAGACCGACATGCCGCTGCTGATCCGGACCGATACGCTCAAGCGCCTGACCAACCGGGACCTGGGCATGGCGGCAACGCAGCTCACCGGTTATAGCGTCACAACCCAGAAGATCGCGCCGGCGCTGAGGCAGAAGTGGGGCGACTTCGTCATCTGGGATGCCAAAGCGGGTGCACCACGCACCATCAACCGGGATCAAATGGGTCAGCGCCTGCCCTACGACCCGGCCCTGGAAGGCACCTTCCCGGTGAAGCTGGCCGACGGCTCCACGGTCGAGTGCAAGCCCGCCTTCCAGATCTACAAGGAGCACGTAGCCGAGTATACGCCCGACATGGTGGCGGATGCGACCAGCGTGCCGGTGGATCTGATCGAGCGCCTGGCGAAGGACCTGGGCACCATCAAGCCCGCCCACCTGGCCACGGGCGAGGGCGTCAACCACTACTTCCACTGCGATATCACGGGCCGGGCCTGCTTCCTGCTCATGAGCCTCACCGGCAACATCGGCAAGCCGGGTGCCAATACCACCCACTGGGCCGGCAACTACCGGGGCGAGAACCATCCCGGGCTGCCGACCTGGATGGCCGAAGATCCCTTCAGCCCCAACCTGGACGCTGCGGCGCCGGCGAGCGCCCTCAAGGTGAAGAAGTACTACAAGTCCGAGCACCCCTGCTACTGGAACTACGGCGACAAGCCCCTGAAGGTCGGCGGCAAGATGTGGACGGGCAAGAGCCACATGCCCACCCCCACCAAGGCCATCTGGATCGCCAACTCCAACCACCTGAACAATGCCAAGTGGGCCCACCACATGATCGAGGTGGTCAACAAGGGCGTGGAGATGTTCGTGGTGCAGGACTGGGAATGGACCGGCTCCTGCGAGCACGCCGACGTGGTCTTCCCCGTGCAGTCGTGGGCAGAGCTTTCTCACCCCGACATGACCTCGGCCTGCTCCAACCCGTTCTTCAACGTCTGGAAGGGCGGCATCAAGCCCATGTACGAGTCCCGGCAAGACGTGGAGGTCATGGCCGGCGTGGCGGCAAAGCTGGCCGAGCTGACCGGCGACAAGCGCTACGCAGAGTACTGGAAGTTCGTGCTGGAAGGCAAGTCGGAGGTCTATCTGCAGCGCATCTCCGACGCCTCCTACACCACCAGCGGCTACAACATCAAGGAGCTGATGGACTCCGACCGGGACTGGCTGATGATGTTCCGCACGTATCCGCGCATCTTCGGCTGGGAGCAGGTTCACGAGTCCAAGCCCTGGTACACGAAGACGGGGCGCATCGAGCTGTATAAGGATGAGGACGAGTTCATCGACCTGGGCGAGAATCTCATCGTCCACCGGGAACCCGTGGAGGCCACGCCTTTCCTGCCCAACGTGATCGTGGGCTCCCACGCCGCCATTCGGCCCAAGAACGACATTCCGGTGGATGCGGTGGGCGCCGACGAGCGCTCCGTCCGCAACGTGAAGATGACCTGGGCCGAGGCAAAGAAGACCAAGAACCCGCTCTGGGAGCAGGGCTACCGCTTCTACTTCCTGACGCCCAAGAGCCGGCACCGGGTCCACTCTTCCTGGGCCATGACCGACTGGAACACCATCTGGGACTCGAACTTCGGTGACCCTTACCGGGCCGGCGACAAGCGCATGCCCCACGTGGGCGAGGCCCAGGTCCACATGAACCCGGCAGACGGCCAACAGCTTGGCATCAAAGACGGCGACTACGTCTTCGTGGATGCCAACGCTGCAGACCGGCCATACGAGGGCTGGAAGGAGAGCGACCCCTACTATGAGGTGGCTCGCCTGAAGGTCCGGGTCCGCTTCAACCCCGCCTACCCCAAGGGCGTAACCATGATGAAGCACGCCATCTGGATCGCCTCACCCAAGACGGTACGGGCCAATAAAGAGCGGGCCGACGGCATCGCCCGGTCCGACACGGGCTACGAAGCCCACGCCCGCACGGGCTCCCACCAGAGCTGCACCCGCGGCTGGCTCCAGCCCAGCCAGATGACCGACTCCCTGGTGCGCAAGGGCTACCTGGGCCAGGAGATTGGCGAAGGCTACGAGGTAGACGTCAACGCCCCCAACACGTGCCCCAAGGAGACGCTGGTGAAGATCACCAAGGCGGAAGATGGCGGCGAGGGCGGCAAGGGAGCCTGGAAGCGTGCAGCGTCGGGCTATGCGCCCGGGGCAGAAAATGACGCCATGAAGCAGTATCTCAAGGGCGGTTTCGTGAAGGGAGGCCGCAGCTGACATGGTCGAAAAGGTCAAGAATTGGCAGTTGGGCCGCGACATGGAGTACGCCTACCCGGAGGCCCGGCCGCAGAAGCAGTTTGCCGCCGTCTTCAACCTGAACCGCTGCATCGGGTGCCAGACCTGCACCATGGCCTGCAAGTCCACCTGGACCTTCAGCCCGGGGCAGGAGTACATGTGGTGGAACAACGTCGAGTCCAAGCCGTACGGGGGCTACCCCTTCGGCTGGGACGTGAAGCTGCTCTCCATGCTCGGCCAGCAGGACTGGCAGGGTGGTGCGTACGCCGGCAAGACGGTCTTCGAGGCCCGGGACCCCAAGAAGCAGACCCTCTCCGGCATGGTGGCCCTTGGCTACCTGCCGCCTGACGAGGACTGGGCCGGCCCCAACGCTTACGAGGACACGTCCCAGGGGCACAACCCCAAGGGCGTCTCGCTGCCCGAGCATGAGAACTGGGGCTTCTACCTGCCCCGCATCTGCAACCACTGCACCTACCCCGCCTGCCTGGCAGCATGCCCCCGCAAGGCCATCTACAAGCGGTCCGAAGACGGCATCGTGCTGATCGACCAGAGCCGCTGCCGGGGCTATCGCAAGTGCATGGAGGCCTGCCCTTACAAGAAGCCCATGTACCGGGGAACCACATCGACCTCGGAGAAGTGCGTGGGTTGCTATCCCCGCATCGAGCAGGGGCAGGCCACCCGCTGCATCGCCACCTGCATCGGCAAGATCCGCCTCTTCGGCTGGATCGATGACGAAAAGACGCCCGTCCACTACCTGGTCAAGAAGGCCAAGGTGGCCCTGCCGCTCTACCCGCAGTTCGGCACGGAGCCCAACATCTACTACATTCCGCCGCGGTGGGTCCCGCGGGATTACCTGGCCCAGATGTTCGGCCCCGGCGTGGAGCAGGCCATTGAGACCTACGCCAGGCCCGATAAGGAGCTGCTGGGCATTCTCCAGCTGTTCGGCGCGACCGACAGGATCATCTGCACCTACAAGATCGACGGCGACGAAGCCATCGGCTACGGGAAGGACGGCGCGGAGGTGGTCCGAACGGCCATCTACGAGAAGGTTCAGGTGCGGCCTGAGGGGCGGCACAACATCACCTAGGGGGCTTGGGAATGAGTGTGTCCAAGACTGCAGATCCGGCCCTTGCGAGGGGATGGGTCTACGCCGCCCTCTCCCGGGCCTTCCTCTACCCCACTGCTTCTCTGGTGGGGGAGCTGACGGCGGGCGATTTTCGCAACGGGCTGACTCGGGCCCTGATGCTCGTGGGTGACGCTTCTTTCAGGGAGGACGTCCGCGACCTGATGAAGCGCCTGACCGAAGCCGTCCCTGTGATTGAGCAGTACTACCAGGACCTCTTCACGGGCCAGACAGTGCTGGTGCCCAACTACGAGACCGAATACACCGCTTCGAGCCTCTGGCATCAGACCCAGCAGATGGCCGACATTGCAGGCTTCTACCGGGCCTTCGGCGTCGACAGCGCCGAGACGGGGGAACGGCCCGACTCGGTTAGTAGCGAGCTGGAGTTCATGTACCTGCTCTGCGTCAAGGAAGCCATAGCCGTCGAGGAAGAGAATGCGGAGGCGGTGGCGGTCTGCGCCGAGGCTCGGCAGCGGTTTCTGACCGACCACCTGGGCGCCTGGCTGCCCCGGTTCGCCCAACGGCTGGAGCAGCGGGGCGGCGAGGGCTACTACACGGCCCTGGCCCGCCTGACGGCCAGGTTCGTGGCGCTGGAAAGGAGCTGAGCGCATGCAGATCCTGACCCGCATCACCCGCAAGCAGTGGCTCATGGGCGGGGTGGCGTTGGTGCTGATCGCATCAGCCACGGGCCTGGGCATCTGGCAGATCGGCCTCCGCCAACCAGTGGCTGATCCGGTGATCATCGCCCGCCAGGTTCGGGGCGGCGACCTGCCCACCGATCCCTGGTCATCGGCCTGGAAGAAGGCCAGTGCCGTGGTCATGCCGCTTTCCATTACCTCGACGCCGGAAGCGACGGCGAAGAACGTGCAGGTCCGGGCGCTGACCGACGGCACCAACCTGGCGATCCGCATGGAGTGGGACGACTCCAGCCAGGAGGTGCGCACCCTGCGGCCCCAGGACTTCGCCGACGCCGCAGCCGTGCAGCTGTCGGGCGAACTCTCCCAGGTCTGCATGGGCCAGTTGGATATGGCCGTGCACATCTGGCAGTGGAAGGCCGACTGGCAGGAAGGCAGCCGGGAGATGACCGCCCAGTATCCGAACATGCTGGTCGACGGCCAGTTTGACGGCGAAGGGAAGCCGCTCGCGCTCTTCGGGGAGGATCTGTTCGCCCGGCCGGCCTATGCGGCGGGCAACGCCCGAGCCGCTGTGGTGAAAGAGAACCCGGTGGAGCACCTGGTGGCCGGCGGCTTTGGCACCCTGACGCCTGCCGGGCCCCATCCCATGCAGGGCAAAGGCGTCTGGCAGAAGGGCAAGTGGGCCGTGGTCTTCGTCCGGCCCCTGGTCGGTGATCCCGGCGATGTGACCCTGGCTGCCGGCAGGCCCCTGCAGGCCGCTTTCGCCCTGTGGGACGGCAAGCTGCAGCAGCGCAATGGCATGAAGTACGCCACCAACTGGGCTGTGCTGCAAGTGGAGGCGAGCAAGTAATGGCTGCCGCGTACCGGCTTCCGGCCCTCCGGCTGCTCTGGTGGGCCGTCTGGGTGGAGTATCTCCTGGTGCGGCTCTTCTCCCGGGTAGGCATCTACATTCCCAAGGGCGGCAAGGCGCTGGCCATATACGGGGCCGCCCTGACCCTGGGGGAGATCGCCTTCAACCTGAGCCTGCTTGTGGGCGTGGTGGCGCTGGCCCTTGCCCTGACCGAGCAAAGGCGCTCTGTGGCGGCCGGGGTCGGTTCGGTGGCGGTGCTTTCGCTGGTCCGTCTGTCCAACCCCCTATGGGCCGGGGTGTGGATGCTCGGGGTCATGGCGGCTGTGGCCTATCTCGCTCTCAGCGCTCTGAGGAAAGCAGATGGGCTGTGGGAACGAGGTGGCCTGGCGCTGGTCCTCGCCGCCCAGCTAACCGCTTATGCCGCCGGGGCAGCCCAGCTGCTGTGGGGGGCGCTGGGGCTGCCCGGTGCGGCGCCACTGGTGGGGGCGCTCTATCGGGGGGGCGAACTGTTGGCCGTGGTGGCGCCGCTTGCACTGGCGATGCCCATGCTGCGAGCCGCCTTGCGTTCCTGGGGCTCGTGGGATTCCTGGCGTTCCCGGGGCAGAGCGGTGTCGCCCCATGGCGCGCTGTATTCGGTGGGCGCCACGGCGGCCCTGGCCGCTGGGTACGTTGCCAACGCCGATGTGACGGCCGTGCTGGCCATGTATTCTCTCGGCTTCAGCCTGTCGTGGCCGGCGTATCTTTACATCGCCGGGCTGGCCGCGGGCGTGGCCGTGATCATGTCGGCCCTGCGGCGGCGCCGGGAATGGGGTCTGGCGCTGGGCCTCCTCTTCCTCGCCGGATTCGCCCCGCAGCTGAACCAGCAGCAGCTTCTCATCCTCGTCGGCTGGGCCGTGCTGGCCCTCGGCTCGAAGGAGGCGGTCTCGCCATGACGCTGTGCGAAAAGCCCGTCCCCTGCTCCGTGTGCCCCCTGGCCGAGTCCTGTACGTTGGATCAGGAGCGCCATGCCTTCTGGCTGGCCGACCACCGGTTGGCGCAGATTGGTCGCCGCATTCTGGTGCTCAGCAACAAAGGCGGGGTAGGCAAGTCCACCGTCACCGCACACCTGGCCCTGAGCCTGGCCCGGCGGGGCCTGCGGGTGGGCCTTTTGGACGCCGACCTGTCCGGTCCCTCGCAGCCCTTCCTCTTCGGCGTGGAAGGGACCCGGGTGCGGGCATCGGCCGGCGGCCTGGTGCCGCCAGAGCCCGCACCGGGGCTGAAGCTGGTCTCCTCCGCCTGCTTCCTGGAGAACCCCGACGATGCGCTGATGTGGCGGGATAGCTACAAGTTCGAGTTCCTACTGGGTCTGGTGGGTGGCGTTGCGTGGGGGCCGCTGGACTACCTGCTGGTCGACATGCCGCCGGGCACAGGCGGCGAGCTGATTGGCCTGCGGGAGCTGCTCGGCCGGGTAGACGGGGCGATTGTGATCACCACACCCCAGCGCATGGCGCTGCTCGATGTCCGCAGGGCCGTTACCGCTTGCCGCGACTCCGGTCTGCCGGTGCTGGGCATCGTGGAAAACATGAGCGGCATGCTCTGCCCCCACTGCGGCGGCAAGCTCCACCCCTTCCGGCGGGGCGGCGGCGAAGAGACGGCCATGGCCATGGGTGTGCCATTCCTCGGGCGAGTGCCCCTGGACCGCCGGCTCCTGGAGGAGCTGGACGAGGGGCGCCTGCTCCAGTACGACGACCCGGGCGCACTCAGTTCCCGGGCCCTGGAAGGCATTGCGGACCGGCTAGTAATGGCTCAGATCGCTGACTGACGAGAGCAGCCGCCTCGCAGATGATGCGAGGCGGCTGCCTTTCGCGGGTATCTACCCGGGATACTTGGGCGACAGAATGGTTGAAGATATTGATGGGAAAGAGGGTGTGCTTCGTGAAGGTCGTCGTGTTTGGGGCCGCAGGGCGAACGGGAAGGCTCATCGTGGAGCAGGCGCAGGCGGCCGGGCATACGGTGACTGCCTTTGCGCGGAACCCGGCACGGCTGATGCTGGCATACCCCGGTGTCCGGGTCGTGCGCGGTGACGCCCTCCAGCCCGATCTGGTGGCCGGCGCCGTGGAAGGGCAGGATGCCGTCATCACGGCGCTGGGGACCGAGGGCCGGGGCGAGAGCAGCATCCTCACAGAGTCCATGGGTAACATCCTTCGTGCCATGAAAGCTTACGGTGTCAGGCGCATCGTCATGGTGTCGTCCGCGGGGATCCACGGAGAGGTGCCCGGCCTCTTCGGCAAGCTGACCACCTACTTCCTCCGCAAGGCCCTCGCCGACCACCGCGGTGCGGTGGAGCAGCTGAAAGCCAGCGGCCTCGACTGGGTGGCGTTGCGGCCCATGCGGCTGATGGACACCCCGGCCACAGGCCGTTACCGTGTAGCGGAGGTCGGCATTCCCCCGGGCGGGCGGACCATTTCCCGGGCAGATGTGGCCGAGTTTGCCCTCAGGCAGCTTGGCGTCGATACCTATCTGGGGAAGAGCCCGGCCATCACGGACTAACCTGCGGTCCCAACAGGCGCACCCTCCTGACCGGGGGGTGCGCCTGTTTGCTTTCATGATTACCCTAGCTCTTTGGCGTCATGTGCCTGGTAGGCCCTTTGTGTTACCATGAAGCCAAAGTCTGACCCGAGTTCCCCGTCCTGGCCCCGGCCCCACGTCCAGGCGGACTCCGGCGGCTTCCGCCGCCCTGTACATGCGCTCCACCCCTGGGCCCCAGGGCTGGCCTGGCGTCATGCCCCGACCGTTGTCGGTAACGGAGAGCTGATCTCCCTGGAGAGCCACGGTCACCAGAGTGGCTTGAGCGTGGCGGCGTACGTTTGACAGGGCTTCGGCCAGAACGATGCGGATCGCTCTGCCGGTCGCCGCATCGGGACGGACCGATTCGTCCAGGTTCACCTTCACGGGAATCAGGGCGCTGGCATGAAACTCGTCCACCAGGTCACGGATGGCAGCAGGCAGATTCGCTTCCTCCGGGAGAGCGTCGTCAGTCAGGTAGGCTCGCAGGCGTTCCACCACCCCCCGCAGCTGCTCCTCCGCCGTCTTCAGGGCCGGACGCTGTTCCGTGGGCAGGTCGAACCGGGCCGCACCGATCAGCATGCCCGCCGCAAAGAGATCCTGAATGACGCCATCATTCAGCTCCTTCGTGAGCCGGTAGCGTTCCTCCAGAGCCACTTCCCGGCGCTCCGCACGCTCAAGCCGGCGCGCCTGCTCCAGCCGCAGGGCCTCCAGCGCAGCAAAGAGCGACCAGGCGAGGATCAGGCCCCCTACGGTCAGGGGCACCTGAACGGGAACGCCCCAGAGTCTTCTCGCCGGGGGCACCGCCAGCGGCCCGATGGGCACCGACAAGATGAAGGCCCAGGCGGCGATGGTCAGGTCCCGCGCCGAGCGGGGGAAGTAGGCGGCCAGATCCCGCCGTTGCTCCAGCAGGCCTCTGGCTGCCAGGGCCGCCCCCGGAAGACCCAGGAGAAAGGCAGCCGCAGCATGGGCCATCAGCGGCCAGCCGGCCTCCCGCACCGGGACCGTCAGGGCAAGGGCAACCGCGCCAACTGTCAGCGCGAGCGCCAGAATCGGCACCGGTGACTCCCACGTGCGGACCAGCCGCAGGCCAAAGCCCAGCAGGCAGGCGTGCCCCGTCAGCAACAGCAGGGCCCGGGCGAGGCCGATCACCGGCCCGGCAGCAGCCAGCGGCGCCAGCAGCAGGCAAGCCGTACCCCACTCGGCCAGGCCGACCATCAGGCCGAAAGCGGCCAGCCAGGGCAGGCTGCGCGTCAGCACCAGACGGCTGTCGCGGAAGATGCGGGCCGCCAGGGCCGAGGCGAAGCCCATCACAAAGAAAGCAAGCCCGCTGATAAAATAGATCACAGACCCATCCCCCCATGGGCAGGTGACCGACGTGCAATCGAAACCGGTTCTTCTCTTCGATGGGGAACGATACGTTCTGGCGGCCTCGCCCGGCGCAGCCGCTGCCCTTGGCGCGCCCGGGGCTGGCCTGGTGGGCAGGCGCTGCCGGGAGGCCTTTGGCTGCCCGTCCTGCTCGGGAGACGCCTGCCCCTTGCGGCAGGCCCTTTCTGGCGACGCTAGCGAAGGGCTCCTTCCGTCCGACCGCCCCGACGGGGCCCTGGCGGTCTCGGCCTCCCCCATCCTCGGGGCCGGCAGCGCAGCGATGGCCATGGTGCAGGTCCGCGCGTCAGACTCGGGAGGAGTCCCTCTGGGCGTTGGGCTCCAGCCTGTGCTGGACAGCCTGCGCTCCCTGCTGGGGAGCGACCTGGCCGCCCTTGCCTTCTACGACAATCATACCCGCGAAATCAGCTGGCAGGTGACCAGCGGCGCCACCTCCCCCAGGGTGGCAGGCATCCGTCTGCGCCCGGGCCAGGGCTTTGCCGGGCGGATTCTGCTCCGCGGCCTGCCTCTGGCCACCTTCCGTTTCCCGCAGGACCTGACCGACGCCCCGGACTGCTACCCCATCCTGGTGGCGGAGGGGCTGAAGGCTGCCGTGGGCGTACCCGTTCGAGGCAAGGAACGCGTGCTGGGTGTGCTGATGGTAGCCAGCCGCCGTGAGCGCACCTACACCGATGGTGACATCGCGAAGCTGACGCAGGTGGCCGACTCCCTCTCCCTGGCGGCCGAACTCATGGTGCTGCACACGGAAGCGCTGCGGCGGGAGCGGGCCAAACTGGCGCAGGAAGTGCATGACGGGTTGTCGCAGAACCTGTTTGGCCTCAAGCTGCTGCTGGGCGACCTTCGCCAGGAGCGCAACCTGGCGGACCGCACGGCCAAAGGCCTCAGCGACGTCTGCCAACTGCTCGACGAGACGGTGGGCGAAGTGCGCAGCCTGATTGCCGACCTGCGGGGCACATCCCGCACGCCCACGGGCCTCATAGGCGCCCTGTCCGACTACCTCACCCAATTCTGCAAGCTTAGCGACCTTCAGGTGGAGTTGGTGGTAAGGCTGGGTGTGGGCGAGGAGATCTGCTGCGCGGACGTGCACGAAGTCCTGCGCATCGTGCAGGAAGCGCTGATGAACGTCCACCGGCACGCCGCTGCCCGGTGGGTGCGGGTGGAGATCGACCGGCAGGGAGCCTGCTACCGCATCGCGGTGGCCGACGACGGCAAGGGCTTCGATGGGGCCGCTGCGGTGCCGGATGGGCACTTCGGCATCGCCATCATGCAGGAGCGGGCCATCCGCCTGGGTGGGGAGCTGCAAATCGAGTCTGGAGCCGGGAAGGGCACCGTGGTGACGCTGCGCCTTCCCGTATAGTCTGTCGCCTTCAGTATGACAGGGCGGCCAACGAGCGTCATGTGACAGATGACCCGGATTGCGCGATGCGCTAGACTAGAGGGGTAAGCGTTCTGCGAAGGAGGCCTCGTCCTTGGCACTCACCCGCCCCCTGATCGATGCAGCATCCCTGATGAAGCGACCCGACATTGTTGTGGCAGACTGCCGCGGCGGCACGCCGGATGACCTGAACGCCGGCCGCCTGGCCTATGAGGCCGCGCACATCCCCGGCGCCGTCTACTTCCACCTGGAAGAGGATCTGTCTGGCCCCGCGGGCCCGCACGGCGGGCGACATCCCCTCCCGGACCCTGACGTGCTCTCTGCCAAACTGGGCGCCGCAGGCATCGGGCCCGGTGTCACGGTTGTGGCCGTGGACGAGACGGGAGCCCACGCTTCTCGCTTCTGGTGGCTCCTGCGCTGGCTGGGCCACGACGATGTCCTGGTGCTCGACGGTGGCTACCGGGCGTGGACCGCAGCCGGCCTGCCGGTTACAGCGGAAGTGCCGCAGCCGGAGGCCCGGGCGTTTGAGCCCCACCCCCGGCCTGAGATGGTGGCCTCCATGGAGGGGGTGCTCCACCGGGCGGAAGGCGTCGTCGTGTTGGACGCCCGCTCGGCCGCCCGTTTCGCCGGCCAGCCGGACCCGCTGGACCCCAAGCCCGGCCACATCCCGGGGGCCATGAACCGGTTCTGGGGCGACAACCTCCGCCCTGACGGCACCTGGCGCCCGGCAGCTGAGCAGGCTGCCCGTTTCGCCGGACTGCCGGTGGGGCCGGATCTGATCCACAGCTGCGGGTCGGGCGTTACCGCCTGCGCCAACTTGCTGGCCATGGAGCTGGCGGGCCTGCGTGGTGGACGCCTGTACGTGGGCAGTTGGAGCGACTGGTGTACGTATCCCGAGAATCCCATCGAGAAATAAACGGCAGCGGCGCCTCCCCTTCGGCAAAGGGCGAGGCGCCGCTCCATATTTAGCGGGTGATTCGCAGGTCGTCCCCATCCACGGTAATGTGGTCGACGCCCGCCGGGTGCTCCACACGCCAGCCGTTGGGCACGACGGTCAGGGTCACCGCCGGCTTGGCGGCGCCGGTGAAGGGATAGAGCAGGGTAGCCGTCCGGGAAGGTGCGGCCTCCTCCCACCGGTAGGCGACCACCGGGGCGGCCGTGCGGGTGCCGTACTTGGCCGAGTACCAGCCCTGCAGCACATCCACCCGGCGGGGGCCGAGGCCGCCGCTGATCAGGCGAAGGTCCCGCAGGCGGTCAGAAACCACCAGCAGGTTGCCATCCGCTCCAAGGGTCCAGGCCTCGCCTGCCTCTGCGTCAAGGGCCGCGGGGCCGGGCCGCAGGTGCCAGAGCTGCTCGTACGTGTGCTCGCGGCCCCGTGAACTACCGGTTCCGGGCAGCATGTCGTCCACCACCAGCCAGTAGAACGGCTTCACAAAGAGGATGCGGCGCCGGTGGGTGACGCTGCGGTCCATGTCCGCACCGTAGCCCTCATCGTACATGGCATCGACGAGGTCGTACTCGGGCGTACTCTTCCAGCGGACGGGCGGGTTCAGTTCGGCCCGGTACCACTTCTCGGGCGGCGGGGCCGTCCAGTTGAAGGCGCCCAGCCGGTTCTGGCCCAGGCCGTCCACCAGCACCGTGGAATGGCCGGCGCTGTGCCAGTAATGGGCCTTCTCCGGCGTGTAGGTGTTGATGCCCGGGTCCAGGATCAGGGGCGAGCCGCAGCCCCACACATCCACCGACAGCTTGTCCTCGTGATGGTGCGCGTAGCCGAAGGGGCCCGCATCCACCAGCAGGTAGAGGTTGGGCGCCCGCATGATGTAGTAGCCCGAATCCACCAGCGCAGCCGACTCCTGGGGCACGGGCGGCATCTCCAGGACCCGCGGCAAGAACTCTGCCGGTACCCCGTCCAGCCACTGCCACTTCAGATATTGCTCGGTAATGGTGCTGACGGGCATGGTGTGGAAGGTCGTATCCTGCAGCTGGGGCAGGGTGTGGTCCGGACGCTGGAGTGCGTCCAGCCAGTCGAACATGACGTGGACCCGGGCCAGGTACTCAGGCGACTGCTCCCACCCGGGCAGGGCCTGGGGGTGCAGGAAGTTGCGAATGCAGACAAAGTGGTAGTGGGTGGTCAGCTCAATCTGCCCGCCGTCGGGCAGAATCTGCACCTGTATTTCCTTCTCCAGCAGTTCCTTGGCCAGAGCTCGCCAGGCGGGCGCTTCCCTGAACTCGGGGAAGTAGGTGCCAATGTGGGCCAGGCCGTTCATCTCCATGAGCAGCCAGTTACCGGTGGCCCTGTGGTGGGTGAACAGGAACCAGCCGTGTTCGTAGAAGGTCTTCAGCATCAGCAGGCGGGTTTCGGTGCGGAGGCTGGGCGACTTCTGAAGGTAGATCCAGCAGGGAACCCACCAGCCGTGCATGCGAATGCCGGCCTCAATGGTCCGCCAGTGCTTCTCGCCCCGTACCACGCCGTCAGGCATCGGACAACTGACGCACCAACTGTGGATGATCTTGTCGAGGTCCGCGGCGTAGGCCTCGTCGCCCGTGGTCAGGTAGGCCCGCAGGAGGGGCTCGAAGTAAGCGTGCCGGCCCAACTGCCAGGTCCACTCCGGGTCGCCGATGGGGTCGGCGGCCCAGTCCATAGGCTCAGCCAGCTGGATCTCGCTGTTGACGATGGTGAAGCGGCGCTCCATGGCCCGGCGGGCGGGCTCCAGGTCGGTCAGGGGCTCCATCCGCCCGTACCAGGCGGGCTCGGTGCGGTGCCGGAAGTAGTCGAGCACGAGCGCTTCGGCATCAGCAATGCGGCCCTCGCGGTACGCGCTGCCCGCTGCCTCAAGGCCCGGGTGGTCGAAGTTCAGGTGGGCCAGGATGCTGTTCAAGTAGTAGGTCCCTCCCCTGAGTCACGTCCTGCAAGGGATTCGGCGTGGGCGAGAAATGCCCTGTCATTGGGGCGATACATGATCGACAAATACGCGGCCTGCGGCTGGGGTCTCAGGTGACCATTCCTTCCGGATGCAGTTAGTCAACTTTCGTAATGTCTCGGTTATCGAAATATTTTCTTCCCGCGAGAGAAGGAGAACCATATCGCTCATCGAAGATTCTTCAGCAGAGATAATTGACGGCTGCAATCAACTAACTGGACGGTGAGGCGTCATCGACCCCCGCGAGACTAACCAGACCAGAATCCTGCGGACGGTGCGAGACCGCAACCGCATCTCCCGGGCCGATTTGGCGGACTGTACCGGGCTTGACCGGTCGACAGTCACCCGGATCACCCGGGCACTGATGGACGAGGGGCTCCTTGTGGAAGTCGGCGCCACCGTCTCCAATCAGCCCGGCCGGCGCCGCATCGACCTGGAACTGAACCGCAGTGCCCGCTATGCAGTGGGGATTCAGCTTGGCGATACCTATGCCATGGTCGTGCTGGTCAACCTGGCGGGCCAGGTCTGCCGCACCGAGACCGTAGAGAAAGATGCCGGCGCAGGCCTGGTCGAACTCCTCACCGACGTGATCGC